>CEQE01035886.1_pt1 | contig 14503 bp, 14 predicted proteins | sample 356201 | NCBI WGS metagenome assembly CEQE01 (sample SAMEA2619970, study PRJEB7988) | marine metagenome | biome: marine biome (ENVO:00000447); feature: mesopelagic zone (ENVO:00000213) & marine oxygen minimum zone (ENVO:01000065); material: "saline water (ENVO:00002010), including plankton...
CTGAGTCAAGATTGGTCTAAATTTTTTGAAAAATTAGGAATTAATCCTCTCCTAATTCCTAATGCAATTAAGAATGTTTCATCATTTTTAGAAGATATGCAGGTGCAAGGATTATTTTTATCGGGTGGTGATAACATTGGTGACGATCTGGATAGAGATGGAACAGAACAAAAAATCATAGACTATTCTTTAGAGAAAAAAATCCCTTTAATTGGAATTTGTAGAGGCATGCAGGTCATAAATACATTTTTTGGCGGTACAATAGAAACTTTAGAAAATTCTAAACATGTTGGCAACCCTCACACTGTGTCTTTAAATAGAAATATTGCAGGATTTTTGCGTACTGACGAATTACAGGTAAATTCTTTCCATAATAATATAATTAAACAAAAAAATCTAGGAAAAAATTTGGAACCTTTTGCCATGGCTAACGATAATACTATTGAAGGATTTTATCATATCAAATTACCTATATTTGGAGTTATGTGGCATCCTGAAAGAACTCCAAATGATGGAAGTGAACTAATGATTAGAAAAATTTTTTATGAAAAAGGAAATTTTTAGAAATGATTTGAACGCCATAATTTTAGCTGCAGGTCAGGGGAAAAGATTAGCTCCTTTAACTAAAAACAAACCAAAATGCATGATAAATTTATTTGGAAAAACTCTGTTGGAATGGCAAATTTCTGTTTTCAAAAAATGTGGAATTACTGATATATCGATAGTTACTGGGTATCGTTCAGACTTGATTGATTTACCAGGACTGGAATTTTTTCAAAATAAAAAATTTGAAACAACCAACATGGTTGAAAGTCTTTTCTGTGCATCGGAAAAACTGAATAAATCAACTATTGTTTCTTATGGCGACATTATTTTTGAAAAGAGAGTTCTTGATAAACTACTTGAATCTAAACATGATTTTTCAGTTGTTATAGATAAAAATTGGCGGAAACAGTGGGATATAAGATTTAAAAATCCTATTGATTACGCTGAGAGTCTTAGACTGAGTACAAGTGATGATATATTGGATATCGGCAAGAAAGTTCAAGATATTGATGAAATTTCTGGTCAATATATTGGACTAATGAAATTTCAAAATAATGGAATCAACATCATTAAAGATTTTTACCATAAATGCAAAGTATGTTCAATTAAAAATTCAAACCCATTAAATTCATCTTTGCCATTTGAAAAATCTTACATGACTGATTTTCTTCAAGGATTAATCAATTCTAACTATAATCTAAAAGCAGTGATAGTTGAAAATGGATGGTTAGAATTGGATTCAACACACGATTATGAAACTTACCAGAAAATGTATCATAATAATTCGTTAAAGGAATTGATTGTTTTGGAGAATTAATTGGTCAGTCCCAACATAATCTTTGTTTTATTGGATGGAGCTAGGTATGATAGAACACATACTTCAGAGGATTTTCTGGAATTGAAAAAGGATGGATGTTTATTTAATAATGTGACGGCTGCGTATCCTTATACTATACCGGCAATTAATTCCATGTTTACTGGTATGTTTGGAAAGGAAAACGGCGTTGATGCTTATTATAACATGCTCAATCTGAAAGACTCTATTGCATTTATACCAGAAATATTACAAGAAAATGGTTATTTTACTTCATGTGATTTGTTATCCGATAAAATCATTTCTTCCAGAGGATTCAATATTCACCAATTCCATAATGAATATGAAGATGATCTCACTATAAGACATCCTGAATTAATAAAAAAAAGTTTCAAGGAGGCAAATGGAAAACCCATTTTTACTTTTTTACATTTTAGTAGAATTCATGCAATGACTGTTTCGGAGGTTTTAAAAAAGTATGAATGGGACGATGCAGATTTTTACCAAAAAAAATCTGAGAATATGAAAAATTATGATGTAATATTAGGAGAATCAATGGTATACGCAAAAAAAATCGTTCAAGTAATTAAAAAACTAGGAAAATCTGACCAAACTATTATAGTTTTTTTCAGTGATCACGGAACTGGTGTAGGTGAAAGGTTTGGAGAAAGAAATTATGGTGTGTATACATATGAAGAAACAATACGAACTTTTCATCTTTTTCTAGGTACCGGTATTATACAAAATCATATTTGTGATAAATTAGTGAGTTCATTACAACTATTTCCAACAATTCTGGATCTATGCCGAATAAAATTTAATCCTAAAACGAATCCACCGAGTTTAATGCATTATTTTATTGGTAATTTGGATACAAAAATCGAACTGCCATTTGTTTTTACGGAAACTGGAGGATTGCAAGGACCTTTTCCCTCACCAAAAGAACCAAATGTTTTTTGTATAAAAAATTCTAGATACAAATTAATTTTCTTTAAAACATCTATGGAATGGAAAATGTTTGATTTGATTGAAGATCCAAAAGAGGAAGAAAATATTTTTGGCAAGCAGATAGAAGAAGAAAAAGTATTACGGGAAAAATTAACTAAATGGATTAATAGATGAATGAAAGTTATTTCGCACAGATCAGAATAGTAGCATTTCTGAATTACCTGCGTAGAAAGGGATAATTCCAGAATAAAAATGAACTAATTGTGGACCAAATGAAAGTTTTTCTGATTTTAAGATTTCTCCTATACTCAGGAATTTAGCATTTAGTCTGTTTTTTGTATAACAATACAAATTAACATTAAATCTGATGCACAAATATGAAATTTGGATTAGATTCACTACAAGAATGGAAGGAGCTTAGAAGATTCCAGAAATTAGATGAAAAAAATAGAAAAATTGTATTTTATTTGGAAAATGAATATTATACAACATATTTTGAAAAACTAATTAAAGAATTAACTAACGTTCACGGCCTGACAATATGTTATGTAACCTCGAGTAAAACTGATCCAATTTTAAACTCTAATAATGACAAAATTTTATCATTCTATATCGGAGATGGGACAGCTAGAACGAATTTTTTCATGAATTTAAAAGCTGATATTTTAGTTATGACAATGCCAGATTTAGAGACATTTCATATTAAACGTTCCAAAGTTCATAATGTTCATTACGTGTATGCTTTTCATAGCATAGTTAGCACACACATGATTTATCGAAAAAAAGCATTCGATAGTTTTGATACAATATTTTGTGTTGGAAAACATCATGTAGACGAAATTTCTAAACATGAGAAAAAATATGGCCTACAACCAAAGAAATTGATTGAATTTGGATATGGGAAATTGGATCTATTGATGGATGAAGTTGAAAAAAATAGAGAAATAAAATCGCTTGAAAAAAACAATAGAACTATTTTGATAGCACCCACATGGTGTCCAAATGGATTAATTGAAACTAGAGGAGATGAACTAATTCAAACATTACTTGATTCTGATTATGATGTAATTCTACGCCCACATCCGATAACATACAAGAAATCACAAAAAATCATCAAGAATATAGAAAAAAAATTTCAAAAAAATATACACTTCAAATTAGAACTAGATATTAGAAACTCAAATTCATTTTTCTTAGCTGATTGTATGATCTCAGATTGGTCAGGAGTAGCAATAGAATTTGCATTTGGTTTAGAAAAACCAGTTTTGTATATAGATTTACCAAAAAAGATAAACAACCACGATTATGAAAACCTAGAAATTATTCCTCTAGAAGAAAAAATCAGAACACAGATCGGCGCAATAATTTCTCCCCTTGAATTATCAAAGATGTCATCAAAAATTGAAAATTTATGTTCAAACAATGATCAAATTAGAAAGAAAATTCAAGCAATTAGGAAAGAAACTGTTTTCAATCTGGGGAAATCAGAAAAATATGGCGCAAAATATTTACTTGAATCACTTGCAAGAAAAAATAATTAAGATTAGTGGTTAAATGGAAAAAATATCACAGCCACTTATTAGCATCATAATTCTAAATTATAATGCGGGTGATCTGTTACTAAATTGTGTTGGCTCGGTATTCAAGTCAACCTATTCTAATTTAGAAGTAATACTTGTTGATAATTCTTCCAAGGATAACAGTCAAATTCGATGTAAGGAAAAATTTGAAAAAATCAAACTTATCGAAAATGAAGAAAATCTAGGATATTGTGAGGGCAATAATGTTGGAATCAGAAATGCAAAAGGAGATTTTATTTTGGTTTTAAACCCTGATACAGTCGTTGAACCAAATTGGCTAGAACCTCTATTGGACGCTTACAATTCACTTGGTGAAGGACTTTATCAGCCAAAAATTCTTTCGTTAGATAAAAAAGAGACCTTTCGAAGCACCGGAAATCAATTACATATTTTTGGTTTTGGATTTGCAAGAGGTCAGGGAAAAATTGATGATCATCAGAAAAAAACTGTTGAAAAAATAGGATATGCCTCAGGCACCTGTCTTTTTACTTCAAAAGAAGTTTTGAAAAAAGTAGGATTGCTAGACTCTTTTTTATTTCTATATCATGATGATTTGGATTTAGGGTGGAGGGCTGCACAGATTGGTATTAATTCTCACTACGTTCCAAATTCAGTAATCTATCATGTTGAAAGTTATGCTTTGAAGTGGAGTGCTAAGAAATTCTATTGGTTAGAAAGAAATAGAAAATACTGTATTCTGACTCATTATTCTAAAAAAACATATGCAAAAATGCTACCATCTCTAATACTTGTTGATTTTTTTGTTTGGATGTTTTATTTATCAAAGGGATTTATTGGTTCAAAAATAAAAGCAGAGTTTGATATACTGCGAAAGAAAAAATTTATAGAAGCAAAATATAATGAGCTTGAAAGAAAGAAAACTATACCTGATAAAGAACTGATTAAACTGTTTCCTGACGAAGTGTTTGTTCCTGTAGAAGTGTCAGACAGTTCCATGAATAAACTGTTTAACTTAATTCTATCTCGATTAAGTAAGAGAGCTAAAAAATCTATATTATCTTAAATCAATATTACCGAATTTTTTTAGAAATTACAACGCTTATAGCAAAATTCTTTTCATGGCTGATAGAAACAAGAAAACTGTATTTTTGTTTTTTATTTCGTAATTTAACAATTGGTTTATCATTAGAATGTGAAGTTTCGATATCTAAAAATGAGGTTTTTCCAGAAATTGATTTTATTACAGCCTCTTTAACTGCAAATTTTCCCGCAAATCTTTCAGCAGAATTTTTGAATCTGAGACAGTAGTCAATTTCAGATTTTAAAAATAACTTTTCATAAAAATTTGGTTTAGAATAATATATGATTTTTTTGAATTTGTTTATATCTACTATATCTATTCCAATTCCTTCATTCATTTTATAATTAATCTCTCAAATTCGATCATAATTCAACACCATGATTTTGTAAATGGTGTTTGATATCCGCAACTGTTTTTATAGAAACTACCTCATCGATAGAAAATTTTGTATTAAATTCTGATTCAAGTTCAGTTAGCAATACATATCCATTGAATGATGTCCAGCTCGGAATTGACTCCGGTCCTGATTGCTCATTAACTTGTTTCACTGGTATATTCATTATCTTTGCTATCAAACTGTAAAGCTTATCAGACATTATTCAGTTCTAACCTCAATGAAATCAGGTTTTTTGAAAGGAATTTCTAGATCATAAATCCAAAACTCTCCTTCTTTTTTAAAACCGCAATCACCAAGGAATTTTTCTGCGGGTTTATTTTTTTGTGTAGGAATGAATTGTGCCTTAATTCTTTTAACTCCATCACGTTTTGCTTGTTGAAAGATTTGATCCATCATGATTTTTTCAATCTCTCTCCCAATTATCCTACAACTTAAGAGAAAAGTGTCGATTACCCATTCTACCGATTTGTCCTTTTTTACTATGAAAACACCCGTAATTCCACTATCCCCAAATTTATCCTCTACTTGTGCACAAGATACCAGAAAATCTTTACCAAGAGAAAATTTCTTTATGTCCTCTTCCTGATATCTTCTTGTTGTTAGATTAAATTGATTTGTTTTCAGTGTTAATTGCGAAATTCGGGGAATCGTAAAATTATTGGCTTTTTTGACTGATATCACAAGGTCAAGATTTTTTAGAAATTCATCATAACTAACTACAGAATCTTTCAATTCATCTCTCTTGCGTTGATCAGAGTACATTTTTCCTCTATCCGAATCTTCCTTGGTTATGACAAATGAGCTAAACTCATTCAAATTTTGAAGTATTTTAGAAAACTGAGATGGGTCATCTGGCAATTCCACTGTTTTTACTTGAGGCAGAGCCATTGTCATGAATTCTCTATTTATTGGGTCGTCATCAAAATATACAATACTATCTAAGCCAATATTCAACTCTTTAGCTATTTCTTTCATATTTTTTACTTTATCATTCCAATTTATTTTCAAATTTGCAAAATTAGCTTCTTTAAGAATCATGTTTGGGTGTTTTCTAAAAATTTCCAAAACATCTTCTAGATTGTTTTTGCTATTAATCGCTAAAATTATTCCACGGTGAAATAAGCTTAGTAAATGTTCTTGAAATTCAAGAAATACATTTCCTGGAGGCTGATGTCCTAATTTTATTCCATCAACTCCATCTTCCCCTGCAATACCACCCCATAACGTATTATCTAAATCAAGTACGACGCATTTTTTTGAAATGCCTAAATACGCTATGATAAATGACATTAATTCATTAGCAAGTTGCGGAATAAATTTTATTGATATTTGTATATCACCAAAAAAATATTGTTGAAAATCAAATGTATTTTCTTCACCATATTTAGAGACAAAACGCTCCATATCGAGCAAATAAACAGAATTTTCATCCTGTATTTTTTTAAGTAAATTTTGATTAAACTGTTTTATCATTTCATGGAAACCAAACTTAGTTTTTGTTTCAGATATACCGTATGGGGAATAAGTTGGTATCCAAAAATTTGAAATTATTAGTTTCGATTTAGATTTAGACTTGAAAAAATCGATTAATTCTTTAATTTCATTAAACTTCTTGTTCAGAAAATCTATTCTTTGTTCCTTTGATAGTTCATAAGGATTATAGAATAAACTACCAAAGATTTTTCGCGGATCTAAAATTAAAAATGTTATTTCTGGAGAAAAATTGTAGAGATATGAATCATTTTTTAGGATTTCTTGGTTATATTGATTATAATCTGAAACATATGTTTTACACCCTATATCCTTTTCTGCGCATTTTACAATTAGTGTTTCTGATAAGCCTTCCAAAGTAAAACTTGAAAGAATGGCTATCCTTAGTTCTTTTCCAAATTTCTTATCTTTTACATTTTTAGATTCTGTTATGTACTGAGATAGTTTTGGTTCAGTATTCATATCTACATTGATGTAAATTCAAGAATAAATATTTCTAAGCTTTGAGAAACTAATACAATTAGACTAATCTTTTATGCAGAAACCTTAAAGGGAAAACATCATTTTTCTAAGGAAAAGGTATGAAATCTGACGATTTTTCGTCTACTAATGAACGAGAGGTAATGGAGTTTTATGGTTTGAGTGGAACATTTGGAAGATTTGTTTTCAAGATGAAGCTTCTAAATTCTTGGATAAAACATAAGCTAGCATATGGATCACCTAGGTCTAATTTTGTTATAAGTATGCAAAGATCTCGCGGGGTAAAAATTGGTCAAAACTGTCATTTTGCACCATATGTTTTGATTGATTTAGTTTATCCAAGTCTTGTTAGCATTGGAGATAATGTAACTATTGGTTCAAATGTAATGATTTTTGCTCATAGTAATCCCACGGCCAATTTAAAATTGAAAAACACACAATACCCAAGAAAAGTTTCAGCTGTAAAAATTGATGATGGTGCAGTAATTAATCCCGGTTCAATAATTACGGCAGGAGTTTCTATTGGAAAAAATTCATTGATTTCTGTTGGTAGCGTAGTTGGTGAAGATGTACCGGATAATTGTGTGGTGGTTGGGAATCCGGCTAGAGTTGTCAAAAAAATTGAGAATGAAAATTGAATATAATTGGAATAGATTTTGAAGATTGGTATCATCCAGAATTAGTTCAGAAATACGTAAAAGATAAAAAACATGAATCAATAATGTTCAAAGGATTAGAAAAAATTCTTGATATGCTTAGAAAAAATGATACCCTAGCGACATTTTTTGTTGTTGGTGAATTACTTGAAAATAATCCTGAAATTTTTAATAAAATAGTAGAAAATGATCATGAGATTGCCTTTCATACTATGTATCACACTAGGATAGATTCACCAATTTTTAAAGAAAATTTCCCTAACGAGATAGAAAAATTTTCAAAATTGACGAATAAAAAATCAAGGGGATTCCGAGCACCAACATTTTCATTAAATAAAAACAGCTCCTGGATAATTGATTCTTTATCTGAATATGATTATCTCTATGATAGCAGTATAGTTCCAGCAAAAACCAATATGTATGGAAATCCAAACGCTGATACAAAACCATATAGAATTTCAAGTGATTCTCTTGAAGAAGATTCATCTGATGGAAAATTAATTGAATTTCCATTGCTTGTAACAAGTTTTTTAGGAAAAAAGATCCCTGCAGGTGGTGGATTTTATTTGAGAATATTACCGCCAAAAATTATTAAAAATGCAATAAAAAATTATGAAAAACAGGAAATTCCCGCAACATTTTACATCCATTCTTGGGAATTAACTCCTGAGTATATGCCAAAAATTTCAATGTCAACTAAAGATGGCTTTGTTACCTATCATAATATTCAAAAAGCGATGCCAAGAATGGATGATATACTGAAACAATTCAACTTCACATCATTTAGTAGATATTTAAATAACAATCATTAAAGCAACTAATCTGAATCTTTTGAAATAAAATAATTTTATACTATAATTTTTGATTCTCATAACATTCGATTAATTTAATCTAAACCTTTATTCATAAATTACATAAAATAAAATTATTGAGTACAGATGATTTCCCAATAGCATTAGAACAGCATAACACCACCGATGTATCTAACAAGCATGTAAATGGTTCTTTGACCGTGATATGGCGAGATTATGACAACCTAATAAAAAATCATCCAAAAATGGTATATGTTAGCTCTGTAAATTCGGGTGAAATTAAAGGTCCTCACATACATACCAAACGAAACAGCTATTTTACATGTATACATGGAAAAGTAATTTTTATTCTTAAAAATAGTGATGGGACATATACTGAAACAGAATTAAATTCAGAAAAACCAGTGATGGTGTTTGTACCTAAAAATGTTCCATCTGCGCATATTAACGTACATGACGGCGTTTCAAGAATATTAACATTAGCTGATATTGCTTGGAGACCAAATGACAATGAAATGAAAAATCTGCAATTTGAAGATTATGATTGGAATAAATGGAAATAATAAATAACTCAAAAACAAATTATAATTTTTTGTTTGTTGATTCATCAATTTCTGAAAAAAATTTAATTGATTTTATTTCAACAAATAAAAATTGTAGGATAATTTCGTTTGATTTTGAAAGTGCAGATATTCTTAAAAAACGTAATATTAAATTTGAACATTCTGAAACCTTTTTAAAAAATTTTGATTACACAGATCTACAAAATAAAATCTACAAAATATCAGAGTGGTATAAAAACTCCCACATCAGCGAATTTTTAATTTATAAAAACATCAATATTGGCAAACTTTTCTATGATCAATTACTGGATTATCTGGTAAAATCATGCAAGAATATTTTTGAGATTAAGGCAATACATGAAGAATCTCCTGAATCAAAATATTTTGTTTCACGCAATTTACATTCTATAATTACTCAATTTAGTAAAGATGTATCTTTAATTTATGGTGAAAATTTAAAACCAGATAATGAGCAAACAAAATTGAATTTAAAATTCAAAAATTTCAACAAGTCTATTAGTTTAAGTCAAAGAAAATATAAGAAAATAAAATTTTTTGCAGATACTTTACTATCAAACACATTCAGTCCCTCTCTAAAAAAAACCAATTCTAGTAGATTACTTCTAGTAGAATTTAATACTTCTAAATTTGGTAATTTTTTTAATCATCTAGCAAATTCTGGTTTAGAGTTAATATTTTACGGGATTAGGAGACCTGCATTTTGGAATTATAGAACATTCTCCAATATTGTTAAATCAAAATGCAAAATAATTAATTCCAGTCTAATATCTCCTAAAACTAGTGAGGAGTTTTTAAATAATTTTGATAATTTTAAAATTAAATTTAATAAATTATGGAATCAGACAGAACTTCTTAATTCCATATTTCAAATTGATAATTTTCCTATGTGGCCAACCATTAAAAACGACATCAAACATCTATTAGAATCTGAAATTAAATCAAGTATAAAGTACATAGATAACATATTTGAAAACTTTCAAAAATATAATATTGATGGTGTTTGCATTTTGTCAGAAATTGGTTATACTGAACAACTAGCAATTGCCGCTGCAAAATATATGAAGATCCCTACATTCTTAATTCAACACGGTGTTTATTATGATACAGCTAACGCTAACAAAATGAATCATTCTCAAGGCATATATCCAATAGAATCAGATTTTTATCTTTGTTATGGATTACCTCAAAAAAATGATTGTGTTACAAATTCAAATATATCCGACTCTAAAATTATTCCGGTCGGTACTATACAATTTGATGAATTAATCAATCAACCCGTTGGAGATGATAATTACGTGCTACTTGTCACAACAGGACCACAATTTGAGAACGTTGAAGCTCATCGTTATAGTAATTTAAAAAAATATCTAGAGACAATTAGAGAAATTTGTAATGTTGTTCAAAATAATAACCTCAGGATTATTATCAAGCAGCATCCGTCTCCAAGAGAATATTCATTGAAGGATTATATCCAAAAGTTTGATCCAAATATTACTATTCATTCTGTAGGTGACGTTATTCCATTAATCAAACGAGCTAAGTTTGTCATTTCTATTGGTGTGTCTACTGTTATATTGGAATCATTACTTTTAAAAAAATCCACGTTAGCATTTGAGGGAATTGATTATCATTGGGGTCAACCAAGTATTCTGAATGGGTGTGTTATGGTTAATACAAATAATCTTGATGGCACAATAAAGAAATTACTTACTGATATAAATTTTAAGAATGAGATAACCTCTAAATCCCATAAATTTCTTGAGAAATATTTAGTTAACTTAGAAAATTCGGTTCCTTTTTCAACCAAATTTATAAAAAACAACTTGATTGGTAGAAAAACTATGTGATTTTTTAATTATTTACTCTCAATTTAATTTTTACAAGACTAGAAAAACTATACAAGGGTAAAATGGCTTAAATATTAACTAAGAAATTTTGATTTGATGAAATATTGTAAAAAATGCCTTTATCCTGATACAAAGCCGCAACTTGAATTCGATAATGATGGAGTTTGTAGTGCATGTACAAATTATGAATTAAAGGAAAAAATTGATTGGAATAAAAAAAGAGATGAATTAAAACAGATTCTTGAAAGAAATAAAAATAAGGATGGTAATACTTACGACTGTATTATTCCTGTAAGCGGTGGTAAGGATTCAACTTATCAAACATATGTGATAAAAGAGGAATTTGGGCTTAATCCCCTTGTTGTTAATTTTCATCCACTTGATCAAACAAATGTTGGCAGAAAAAATCTTGAAAATCTCAAGAGGTTAGGAGTAGACTGTATAGAATTTTCACCAAACCCCAAAATCTATCTAAAATTAGCTAGATATGGATTAACTGAGTTGGGAGATTTTCAATGGCCGGAACATATTGGAATATTCACAGTACCAGTTCAGATTGCAGTGAGATATAAAATTCCTTTAATAATTTGGGGAGAAAACCCACAACTTGAATACGGTCAACCAACTGATATTAACAAAGAAACTATTCTTGATAGGGAATGGAATGAAAAGAACGGCGGATATTTTCTTGATAAAATCAAACCAGAAGACATGGGGAAATATGGATTTGATATTAGCGATTTAAAACCATATTTGTATCCATCAGATGATGAAATAAAACAAGTGGGTGTAACAGGAATCTTTCTTGGTACGTACATCAAGTGGGATATTTTCAAACAGCTTGAATTTGTAAAAACACTAGGATTTTCGGAAAATGATGAAATCAAAGAAGGTACATATGATAAATGGGAAAATCTCGATGTTTACTTCACGGTATTTCATGATTATTTTAAATTTCTAAAATATGGATTTGGGAGAGCAACAGACCATACATCAATTGAAATTAGATATGGAAGAATGACTAGAGAAAAAGGAATTGAAATTATTAAAAAACATGAAGGGAAAATACCTCAAAGATATTTAAAAGAGTTTTTGAATGCAGCAGAAATCACCATGGAAGAATTTCATAAAATATGTGATAAGTTTACAAATAAAGATTTGTTTCAAACTGATCAAAATGGAAATCTTGTGAAAGATAAAGATGGAAATTTAATGTTAAAAAATGAAATTAATTAATACGTAGAAAGTTAGTAATGCTAAGTAACGTTTTTTAGAATAGCAGAATTTGGTATTTCATGTTTGATGGAAAAACTGTTTTAATTACTGGCGGAACCGGCTCACTTGGGCGTGCATTAACAAAAAAATTATTGGACTATAATGTTGATACTATTAGAATTTTCAGTAGAAATGAGAGTAAACAGATTGAAATGGAATCAGATTTTGATGATACGAGATTGCGTTTTTTTGTGGGTGATGTAAGAGATTCTGAACGCCTGTTTTATGCGATGGAAGATGTAGATGTAGTTTTTCACGCAGCAGCATTAAAACACGTACCAAAAATCGAGTATAACCCATTTGAATCGATTAAGACAAATGTTATTGGTTCACAAAATGTCATAGATAATAGCTTACGGCAAAATGTAGAAAAAGTTGTTTGTGTTGGAACTGATAAGGCTGTCTCTCCACTAAATACCTATGGCGCAACGAAATTATTAATGGAAAAACTATTTGTAAGTGCTAATAATTATATTAATCCGGAAAAACACAGAACGAAATTTGTTGCTGTTCGGTATGGAAATGTATTAGGGAGTAGTGGTTCAGTAATTCCAAAATTCATTGATTTGATTAAAAAAAACAAGCCACTCACTGTGACAGATACTAAGATGACTAGGTTCACAATCACTATGGATGAAGCATTAGAATTTATTTTTAATGCAACTATGATTGGGAAGGGATCAGAAATTTTTATTCCTAAACTGAAATCTTATGAAATGCCAACTTTGATTCAAGTATTAAATGAGTTATGTGGTGAAACAAAACAAGATATTAGTGGTATACGACTTGGTGAAAAATTACATGAGACATTAATTAATCACGACGAAATTCATTACGCATGGGAAATTAATAAAATGTACATGCTAGCAAACCCACATTACAAATTATTCAATGACAAGAATATATTAGAAAACTATGACGGAATTAAAAAAGTTGAAGGCATAAACTCCTATAGTTCTGACACGGTTGAAAAAATTACAAAGGAAGAATTAAAAGATAAAATAAAAAAATCAGGTCTTTTAGATTAAATCTATTTCTGTTCTGTCCTTTCAAATGTATATTGAATTAATTTAAAATTATTATTTTTAAAAAATTGGATTGATTTTTTATTTTTTGGGTTAACATTAGCTAAAAAACGTTTGCGCGGCCACTTTTTCATTAATTCATTTAATGCATATTTTCCAATATTTTTGCCATGAAATTTTTTTGAGATAAATATGCCTATTTCATCATTCTTAGATAAGTAAATAGAACCAACTTTCTCTTTATCGTATCTATGTGGCTTGTCAATCCAATGACGCACGTAAATTATATACCATCTTTTGTATGGCTCTGATTTGATAAATTGTACATGTGAATTATAGCTAGGCATTTTTTTATGTGAAATATTAGCACGCGCATCTCTTTCTTTAAGTAAATCAAATAGAAATTTAGCATCAGAATCTACTTTAACACGTTGTAAATAACATGACTTAGAGTCCAGGGGGTGAGCTATTTTTATCATTAGTAAATTTCTATTCAATAAACGATTAAATCTTGCTCTAAACTCATTAGCACATTGAAATCTTTCATTGTTGCTGAGATTGCATCAAACTGGGAGGGTAGTTTTACTAAAGCTACAAAATTAATTCAAGAATCAAAAAATGCCGGAGCAAATGCGGTAAAATTTCAGATGTGGCGTGCAAGTGATCTTTACAATAGTAAACATCCTAACTGGAAATTTATCAAGAAATCTGAACTAACGTTTGAAAAAGCTAAAAAATTAAAGATGATTGCAGATAAAGTAGGCATTGAATTCTTTTGTAGCGCGTTTTATCCTGAGGCAATAAAATTTTTAGAAAAATTGAAAGTGAAAAGGTACAAGATCGCATCACGTACTTGTTTATTAAAAGATCCATTTGCATTGGAAACATTACAAAAAAAATCCGCTACACAAAAACCAGTTATAATTAGTATGGGTATGGGTGGAAACAGAAAAAAACTTGAAAGGATTTTTTCAAAGAATCAAAAAATATTTTGTTATTGTATTTC
>CEQE01145515.1_pt1 | contig 14488 bp, 14 predicted proteins | sample 356201 | NCBI WGS metagenome assembly CEQE01 (sample SAMEA2619970, study PRJEB7988) | marine metagenome | biome: marine biome (ENVO:00000447); feature: mesopelagic zone (ENVO:00000213) & marine oxygen minimum zone (ENVO:01000065); material: "saline water (ENVO:00002010), including plankton...
CGGAGAGTATAAAGATGTTGATGAGGGGTTATGGCTAGATATACTGGATCCATTTGCCGGTATTGCCGGCGAGAATCGATAAAGTTGTTCTTGAAGGGAACGCGTTGTTTGACAGATAAATGCGCTGTTGAGCGACGAAATTATATTCCTGGGCAACACGGACAAAAGAAAACAAGGCGGCGTATTTCGGAGTATAGCCGACAGTTGAGAGAGAAACAGAAGCTGAAGCGAATTTATGGTCTTCTTGAACGACAGTTTGTTTTTACCTTTGAAAAGGCTGAGCGTCTAAAGGGAATGACGGGGGATAATTTGGTTAGTCTCCTCGAACGTCGTCTTGATAATGTTACTTATCGCTTGGGGCTTGCAACCTCTAGAAAGGCTGCTCGTCAGTTGGTCAATCATGGGCATATTATGGTTAATAGCAAGAAGGTTGACATTCCGTCATTTCTTGTGAAGACAGATGATGTGATTGAAGTACGGCTGCGAAGTAGAGAGAACGTGGCGATAAAAGCGTCAGTTGAATCCGTAGAGAGCCGAGGAATTCCGCCTTGGCTTGAATGGGATCACACTCACTTGAAAGGGGCGGTACGTGGGTTGCCAACCAAGGAAGACGCTGCCATTCCTGTTGACGAGCAGCTTGTGGTAGTTTTGTATTCCCGATGATCACCCATATTTTATACCTGTGGAGAGGAACTGACTCATGGTGAAAGAGTTGAAGGGGTTCACTGTCCCTGGGAAAATTGAGATTGAACGAGATACTTTGACATCTCACTATGGAAAGATTGTAGCTGAGCCTCTAGAACGTGGATTTGGAATGACGTTGGGCAATACCCTTCGTCGTGTGATCCTTTCGTCGTTATATGGAGCAGCCGTGACATCGGTGAAGATTGAGGGAGTGCTTCATGAGTTTTCGACTATCCGTGGTGTGACGGAAGATGTGACTGAAATCATTCTAAATATCAAAAGGTTGAGGTTTAAAATCCATACTGATGAACCGAAAACTCTTAGGATCAAGAAAAAGGGCCAAGGCGAGGTCAAGGGAAGTGATATTACTAACGATAGTGGTATCGATCTTCTCACCCCAGATATTCACATTGCCACGCTCGATAAAAGTGCTGCGATCGATATTGCTATGGTGGTGCAGCGGGGAAGGGGCTACGTGCCATCAGAGCGGCAGCAGTTGGATGGTGTGGAGATTGGGGTGATTCCCGTTGATGCTGTTTTTACGCCGACCAAACGGGTAAATTTTCATGTTGAAAATGCGCGCGTTGGTCAGATGACGGATTATGATAAGTTGATTATGGAGATATGGACCGATGGAAGCGTCGATCCTGAAGAGGCTGTGGCAACCGCGGCAAAAATTATTAGAGGACACCTTGATATTTTTATCCCCAAATCCGAACTTGAAACACCTGCAGGAGTTGTTCCTGCGGAAGATGATTCGGTTGAAATAAACAAGTATCTCACACGTAGTGTCAGCGAGCTTGAGCTTTCAGTGCGGGCTGCAAATTGTCTCAAAAATGCCAAGATCAAAACTATTGGAGATCTCGTTCAAAAAACGGAAGGTGAAATGTTGAGGACGAAGAACTTTGGGAAAAAGTCGCTAACCGAGATCAAGGAAATGTTGATTGAGATGGGGTTAGGACTTGGAATAACACCTGAAAAGACACCGAAAAACTAGGTTATCTACAGGCTTACGATAGGACTAGAGTTATATGCGTCACCGCAAAGATGGAAGACAGCTTGGTCGAAATACAGCACACAGGAAAGCCCTCTTTCGAAGCCTTCTTACTGCATTGCTTGATCATGGGCGGATCGAGACGACCTCAGCAAAGGCAAAAGAGTTGAAGGGGCTGGCCGATCGAATGATTACGCTTGGAAAGTCTGGGACGCTTGCAGCGAGGCGAATTGCCTTGGCGCGTGTGTGGAAAAAAAGCGTCGTGGCGAAATTGTTTACTGAAATTGCACCTCGGTTTGTGGATCGATCGGGTGGGTATACTAGGATTATTAAGACACGCAGGCGGGTGGGGGATGGTGCGGAGATGGTTGCGATTGAGCTTGTGTCGCAGGCCGAACACACGTCAGTAGTGGAACAGAAACCATCAACTTAGTTAAGGAGAATGAAAAATGGGATTACGACCGCTCCATGATTGGGTTATGGTCAAGCCGGCTGATGAGTTGGGCCAGTCTGCAGGGGGGATTTTGATTCCAGAGTCTTCTCAGGAAAAACCAAAACAAGGAACCATTCTTGCTGTTGGGGATGGGCGAGAGAAGGACAAGGATGATGAGAATGATCGCAGGCCTAAGTCCAAGGAGAAGGTTGAAAAGATATTTGTGAGGACAATTTTGAAGCCAGGGCAAGTAATTATCTACGACCAGTGGGCAGGCCAAAAGGTTGAATTCGATGGAGAAGAGATAGTTATGGTGAAAGAATCTGAAGTCCTAGGAACTGTTGAGTAGCCCCGCCGACATCGCGTAATATCGACGACCGAACAAGATACTAACTACAGTACAAGCCCAATTTTCTTCATCCCGCGGATGACTTAGCGGGGCTAACTTGCCTTTTTCTCGACAAATCCACTGCGTATGCACCTGGTGCACGCTCGGATGCGTTTTCCTGCTCCATTAATCTTTGCCCGAACAGTTTGAAGATTAATAGCAAATATTCTTTTTGTTCTGTTATTCGCATGGCTTACGTTGTTTCCAACCATCCGTTTTCGCCCACACAAATCACACGCCCGTGCCATCTTATAGCTCCTTGTTGCTTCCCTAAGGGACGGTATGCTATCACAGCTTCGCTATGCTGAGCAAGACGAGTGGAAGTCCAGGATCATGCCTATCTGAGATGCCAATTCAATTTCTTAAAGGAGTTGGGCCAAAAAAAGCTGCCTTGTTTGCACGATTGGGTATTGAAACGGCTGAGGATCTTCTCTGGCATGTGCCTTGGCGCTATGAAGATCGCTCTACACTTTTGAAAATTACTGATCTTTGTCATGGTGAGGAGTGTACTGTGGTCGGGAAGGTTGAAGATTATCGGCTGATTCGGACGAGACGACGTGCCTTCACGATTTTTGAGGTAAGATTTGGAGATGAAACTGGGATGCTCAAAGCGAGATGGTTTAATCAATCGTATCTGCTTAATCTTTTTGAACAAGGCCAATTGGTAATGTTAAGTGGCACTGTTCATAAGGGGCGACGTGGTAAGGCTGAGCCTGAGATGCAAAATCCTGTGTTTGAGATTATAGATGAAGAGATAGATCAGGAACCAATTCATGTTGGGCGTATTGTGCCAATTTATCATGGAACAAGGGGGGTGAGTTCTCGTTTGATACGGGTGCTGATCAATCGGCTGCTTGACCAGTATCTGGGGCGACTTAGTGATGTGATTCCTCAGAGTATTCGTAAACGTTTGGGACTAACAAATTTTGAAACTGCCATGACAGAAATCCATTTTCCCTTGGAAACTTCTGAGTGCGAAGGTCTGAATTGCGGGAGATCCGTTGCTCATCAGCGTCTTGCTTTTGATGAGTTGTTCCTTCTTGAGTTGGGTATGGGGATGAAAAAAGCAGGAATAAAAAAGAGGGATACTGGTATTACTTTTCAATGTGGAGGTCCGTTGTCCGAGCGCTTTCGGCAACACTTGCCATTCAAACTTATGGATTCTCAAGAATGTGTAATTCGTGAAATTATGACTGATATGGAATCGTCCTATCCGATGAATCGTTTGCTTCAGGGCGATGTTGGATGTGGAAAAACTGTGGTTGCTGCCTTTGCACTGGTGTGTGCGGCAGAATCAAAATATCAATCTGTAGTTTTGGTTCCTACTGAAATCCTCGCAGAACAACATTTCTTGACTTTCCGACGCCTTCTTGAACCGTTGGGGTTGCGGTGCTCGATTTTAATTGGAGGGCAATCGAAAACAGAACGAGGCGAATTGTTGCAAGGCCTTGGTGATGGAAGTATTGCCGTTACGATTGGGACACACGCACTGCTTCACGAAGACGTTGACTTTAAGCGCTTAGGGTTGGTTGTGGTGGATGAACAGCATAAATTTGGTGTACTTCAACGTGCTAGGATTACAGCCAAGGGAATGAATCCTGACATTCTTGTTATGACAGCGACGCCTATACCACGTACGTTGGCACTTACAGTATATGGAGACCTTGATGTTTCAGTTATTTCAACACGTCCACCAGGTCGGCCACCCATTCATACTATACGAGTTTCCGAATTTCAAAGGAGTAAAGCATACCGGTTGATTCTAAATGAATTACAGAAAGCTCGACAAGGTTTTGTGATATACCCGTTGGTTGAAGAGTCTGAAAAAATGGATCTTCAAGCAGCGGCAAGTGGCTTGGAAAAATTAAAAATTGTTTTTCCCGATCACTATATTGGGTTGATTCACGGTCGAATGAAACCGTCAGAAAAAGACGCCGTGATGAACGCGTTCATTGATGGTGAAATTAATCTTCTAGTTGCGACAAGTGTAGTGGAGGTCGGGATTGATATTCCCAATGCGACTATCATGTTGATTGAACATGCGGAGCGATATGGACTAGCACAGTTACATCAATTACGTGGGCGTATTGGACGAGGTGTAGAATCTTCGACGTGTATATTGATGACTGCGGGGAGAGGATCCCCAGAAACTACGAGGCGTTTGAACACATTGGTGAATACTAACGATGGATTTGCAATTGCTGAGGAAGATCTGATGATGAGGGGGCCAGGTGATTTTTTTGGGACTAGGCAGTGGGGGCTCCCTGAACTCCGTGTTGCTAATCTCATTCGAGATGTTGTTTTGCTAGAGAAAGCTAGGACAGAGGCATTTAGAACTCTTGATAATGATCCACATCTTGCTCACCCTGACCATGCTGGGTTAAAAGCAGTACTTTATCGCCGGTGGAAAGGGAAGCTTGACCTTATAGACGTGAGTTAATTTTTGATTGGCGGGCGTTAAAGCATTCTCAATTTTGTTGTGTTTAAAGAGAAATCTTTGAGGCTTGATGTGAGATTTATGCCAAAGGGGCTATGTTGTGATGGCGGAGATAAATCCATTGCTTTCCTGGGCTGAGAGTCAAGTTTTTGCTGGCGGAACCTATGTTCGTGATATTGCTACTATAGCTTATTGCTCTTTCCGTGACTTGTTTCTCTCGTCATCTTTTCGACGAGGAGCGATGATGAGAGTACTGTCACAGCAAATTGTTGTAACTGGTGGTGGTGCTTTTCCTATGGTCACAATCATGGCACTTTTGTTTGGCTCTGCCATTATCATTCAATCTGGAGGAGATGAGTGGTCTGTTGGTGCCGAAAATCTCTTGAGGTTGATGCTGGTTGAAGTGCTGATCCGTGAATTCGGGGCACTTCTCATTGCATTCGTTGTGATTGGATGTTTTGGTGTGCCCATATGTAAGGAGTTGGCCAATCTATGCGTTGAGAATCAGATTAAAGCTTTACGCATGATGGGGATTCGTATTTTAGGTTTTGTTGTGTTCCCGCAGATGCTTGTAGTTGTTGTGGCTATGATATGTCTAATAATTTATTTCTACCTAATTGCGATGATGGGAGGGATTATAGTTTCCACGTTTGTTTTTGGGGAACCAGTTTCCGTGTTTTTCTACACACTTGAACAATCAATCGGTCTAATTGATGTGCTCATCATGTTAACAAAAGGGGTGATATTTGCTTTAGTAGTGGCAGTAATCTGCTGTCACCATGGATTGTTAGTTGAGCATGAGGTGTCAGGGGTTTCTCAGGCTACGATGCATGCGGTAATGGGTTCAGTAATTGTATGTGTGTTGATAGAGGTACTGTTTATTTTGCTTCGGAGCGTGTTTTTTTCATGAGGAGGGAGTTTGCAATTGAGTTTTGTCAAGTTGGTGTGACTAGTGAGGGTGAAGAGAAGGTCAGGAGCCTCACGTTTGGTATTGGTTGTGGGGAGTTCGTGGTATTTGTAGGGCCACGCGGAGCGCGGAAAAGTCTATTGCTTGAGCTATGCGGTGGTATAATTTCTCCTTCTCAAGGTGTCGTTAAGACTCTAGGGGTAGATTTAACGAGGACCAGTCGGACTGAACAGAGCCTCCTACGACGACGGATTGGCATGGTGTTTCAGAAGCCAGCACTTCTGAACAATTTGACAGTGTTTGAAAATGTTGCGTTACCTCTTCATTACCACACTGTACTTGACAATGATGCAGTGCACGGGAAGGTGATGGCGAGGTTATCGGAGCTTGGGATCAGTCTTTATCGTGATCTTTTTCCTACTGAGATTACTCATGGGAAGTCAAAGTTGGTCGCACTTGCAAGAGCTCTTGTACTTGGTCAAGAGCTTATTCTTATTGATGATCCATTTGCAGGGCTTGATGATGGGAATGTGATGAGGCTAACGTCAATTTTTGAGCATTATCAGGCTGAGGGCAGGGTTACTATTGTTGTTGCGATGAGCAATCCTTCTCATCTTCTTCATATGGCAAACCGAGTAGCATTGGTTTTGGATGGGCGTATTGTTGAGATGGGGAGTTTGACAGAGGTATACAACAATGTTGATGAAGAGAGGGAAAGAGCATACGTGACATGGGAAGATAAAGTGTGTGCTAGGTAGGATGGGTTTTCAAGTAAACTTTTTCTAATCCTTCTTGAGTAGACTTGTAGTGTGTCATTTATGTTGAAACAAGGCTTGAAAAAGAACGAGGCGTAGCATTTTTCTCTTGGTATGGAAAATTTCTGATGGTGCTACGGATGTTTTCGGGAGCCATCACTAGGTAAAATTAACAAGATGGTAAAACACGTTCAGTAGATGCGTTCAGGAATGGATAGTCCATCTTGATATTTATCGATGTCGTATGATTGCAACAAGTAAAAGGGTCCATGAGGCAATAAATGCGGCCCCTCCGATTGGTGTAATTGCTCCTAGCCATCGTGTTGATGTAAGGCTGAGGGTATATAAGCTTCCAGAGAATATGACGATTCCAAAGAACATCAACCAACCCGCTAATTTGATGATGGTCTGTCCAGGAAATTGATGTGAAAATAGGCCTATGAAGAGTAACCCTAGGGCGTGGTAAAATTGGTACTGAACGGCTGTTTGGTACACTGTAAAAAGATCTGGGGCCATCCATAATTTGAGACCATGCGCGCCAAACGCGCCGAGGCCCACCCCGGTTAGTGCGTTGACGATCCCTAAGAGGAAAAAAACCTTTGTAGTACTTTGCAACAGAAACACCTCCGATTGTCTGAATAGTCAGACTCGTTGTCCGGGTTGATCTCTTTATTTTGTACGCCGCCATGGGAGACAGTAGGACGGAGTAGAACTTATTCTGGGACAATTCGTCAAGAGTTAACTGTAGGCGTTTGCATTGGTGAAGTCCAAGATATTCTGACAGCTCTTGGTAGCTCTGCACTAAATTCACATACATATATATTGTTTTGTATCTTAAGAAGAGAACCCCTATTGCGTCTGCCTCAAAAAAACTAGATACTACAAAAATGAATGCTGGTTTCGTGAATCGAGCTACAGTATTGTCGACTAATGGGATGTCTGGATTGCGTTTTTGTGAACGTAATGGCAGGTTGCAGTGCTAGTATCTACGGCCGCGTTACCCTTCCTGGGATTTGGGTTTGTGTTGGGGCTTAAGCATGCTCTTGATGGGGATCATATTGTTGCGGTGTCAACTGTTGTCACCGAAAATCGTAGTGTTATGCGCATGTCTTTGGTTGGGACTTTCTGGGGCATTGGTCATACGGTCTCCTTGTTCCTAGTCGCAGTGCTTGTACTTGCCTTTGAGGTGACATTGCCTCCGAGGTTTTCCATTTTTGCAGAAACTATTGTTGCGGTCATGCTGACTATTCTCGGTGCTGACCTTCTCAGGAAAGTGGCTATGAAGGGCATCTCCAGCACACCATTCCATTCCGTAGAAGAGTCTGTGAGTTGCGCTCGTAAACCGTTATTGATTGGTATTGTCCATGGGCTTGCTGGCAGTGCTGCGTTAATGCTTATGGTTGTTGCAACTATGCCATCAATGTTCCATGGCCTCGTTTATGTCACCGTGTTTGGATTGGGGACGATCGGAGGTATGTGTGCCATGAGCGTTTTGATGGGGCTTCCTCTGGCGTTGGGTGGGAAGCGAATCGAGGCGTTTGGCGAAACTATCAAAGTTGTGGCCGGCCTCTTGAGTATTGGTTTTGGCATTGTATTGGGATGGTCAATCAATAAGTCGGGTGGATTGCTATCATGAGAAAAAAAACTTAGGGTTTTGAGTTGACGCCGTTTCGCATTGCACAGGCTCAAATTAATTGTACCGTTGGAGACCTTACTGGAAACACGGAGAAAATCTGCCAGTCGATTCAGCAAGCCCGATCGCTAAATGCTGATATCGTAAGCTTTCCAGAGTTGGCTATTACAGGGTATCCCCCTGAAGATTTGGTCCTCAAGCCACAGTTTATTGCAGACAACATTGATGCACTTCAAGTTATTGCTGCTGAAGCGAAAGGGATTGTGGTTATTGTGGGATTTGTTGATAAAGTCAATGGATTATATAACGCTGCAGCCATATTGTCGCAAGGAAAGGTACGCGGTGCTTACCACAAGCACCATCTTCCAAACTATGGAGTGTTTGATGAAAAAAGGTATTTTCGTTCAGGTCGTGATCTACATATCATTGAGGTAAACGGTGTCTCAGTGGGGCTTAGTATTTGTGAAGATATGTGGACACAGCGCGGTCCTACTCGTGTGCAGACGTTGGCAGGGGCGACCGTAATTATCAGTATTAATGCCTCTCCCTATCAGATAGGAAAGCTTGATGAGCGAGAGCGCATGCTTCGAACTCGGGCAACGCGAAATCAGGTAATTATTGCGTTCAATAACATGGTTGGGGGACAAGACGAGTTGGTGTTTGATGGATGTAGCATGGTTATTGACCATGAAGGGCGTCTTCTTGCTAAGGGGAAAGCATTTGAAGAAGATTTAGTCGTTGTCGATCTAGATATTCAAAAAGTAGAGGAGTTTCGAAAACAGAAGCAATCGCGTTTACATAAATCTTCACCTCGAACTCAATCTGTTACACGTATCCTCTGCTCATTCGAGCCTTATGTTGGCAAGCGCATAAAGGTGTTACCTAAGTTTGGACCGACATTGACAATACTTGATGAAATATATCAAGCGTTGTGTCTTGGGATTTACGATTATGTGCACAAGAATGGTTTTTCAAAAGTGGCTATTGGGTTGAGTGGAGGAATTGATTCCGCTTTGACTGCTGCTTTGGCCGTTGACGCTTTAGGTTCACGGCAGGTTCTGGGTGTATTTATGCCATCTCGGTATACGTCATGTGAAAGTCGTTTTGATGTTGAATCTCTGGTTCATAATCTAAACATCAATTTACGAACGATTTCAATTGAAGAAGCGTATACAGCTGTACTCAATATGCTCTCCGAAGAATTTCAAGGAACGACACCAGGTACTACTGAAGAAAATCTTCAAGCGAGAATTCGTGGGGATGTTCTCATGGCCTTGTCAAACAAGTTTGGTTGGTTAGTACTTAGTACGGGCAATAAGAGCGAGATGAGTGTGGGATATGTGACACTTTATGGGGATATGGCTGGAGGGTTGTCAGTGCTCAAAGATGTTCCAAAAACAATGGTTTATAACCTTGCACGGTTTCGCAATGAGATTGCTTCAAACGCTATGATTCCTGAACATACTATTCATCGGGATCCGACGGCCGAGTTGCGCGATGATCAGAAGGATCAAGATGTTCTTCCGCCGTATGCCATCTTGGATCAGATCTTGGAAGCATATGTCGAAGGGAATCATGCTATGAGTGAAATTGTCTCGATGGGATTTGATGCATCGACTGTTGGTCAGGTTGGTCGGATGGTCGATGAGTGTGAATATAAGCGAAGACAAGCTCCGGTTGGAATTAAAATTACCTCTTGTGCGCTTGGTAGGGACAGGCGAATGCCTGTGACCAATCGATATCAGGAAACCTAGCAGGATGGTGGGAAAAATAGTGGTGTTATCTTTAAGGTGCTGTTTCTTGTATAGTTAGTGTACCAACCGAACTTGAAGCTTACGAAAGACCTTCTGAATAATGGACCAAAAAATACTTGAGTTAACTGCGCTGTATGAAATCAGTAAAGCGTTTGCGTCTTCGCTTGACCTGAAGGTTGCGTCAAACAAGGTTATGGATATTTTATCTTCAGTTCTTGGGATGCGCCGTGGAACGCTCACTTTACTTCATCGGGAGACTGGAGAACTGGTTATCGAAGTGGCACATGGTTTGACATCGGAGGAAAAAAAACGTGGCCACTATCGAGTTGGGGAAGGAATTACTGGAAAGGTGATGGCGACCGGTGAGCCGATGGTTGTGCCTGATATTGGTCAGGAACCACTCTTTCTCAATCGGACGGGTGCTCGAGGAGATATTGAGCACGAGAATATTGCATTTCTTTGCATGCCGGTAAAGGTATATGGAGATACGATTGGGGTTTTGAGTGTCGATCGACTCTTTGATGATCAGACGATGTTGATAGATGATGATTTGCGCGTGCTGACGATTGTCGCCGGGCAGATTGGTCAAGCGGTCAAAGTTACTGAGATGGTCACTCAAGAGCGGCAGCGTCTCATTGATCGTAATCAACGGCTTGAACATGAACTTCAGAACAAGTTTCATCTTCGTAATGTTGTTGGTCATGATCGTAAGATGGAAGAGGTCTACGAATCGGTTGATCGGGTTGCGGAGACACGGGCTACGGTGCTGATTCGAGGAGAGTCTGGCACGGGTAAAGAATTGATTGCTCGAGCTATCCATTATGGAAGTGCGCGCGCTGGGGCACCTTTTATCAAGGTGAATTGTGCCGCGATTCCTGAATCGTTGTTGGAGAGTGAGTTGTTTGGGCATGAGAAAGGGGCGTTTACTGGTGCGATTGAAACTCGAAAAGGCCGTTTTGAACAAGCCCATGAAGGAACCCTTTTTCTCGATGAGGTTGGGGATCTTCCCTTTGCATTGCAACCAAAGTTTCTACGGGTTCTTCAGGAAATGCAATTTGAACGTGTTGGAGGGAGCTCAACAATCTCAGTTGATGTTCGTATTATCGCGGCAACGCATCGTGACCTCGAGCGTTTACTGCGGGATAATATGTTTCGCGAGGATTTATACTATAGGTTAAATGTTGTTCCAGTATATATACCGCCATTGCGAGAGCGCATTGCTGATATTCCATTGCTCATTGAGCATTTCTTGCAACGTTTTAATACGGAGCATGGAAAATCTGTTGAATTTTCACAGGATGCTGTCGAGGTAATGGTTCAACATAAGTGGCTTGGGAATGTGCGCGAACTTGAAAATTGTCTTGAGCGTGCGGTAATCATGACTCGAAATAAGGTGATTGATGCAAAAGGCTTGGGGGGGTATATGAACCTCTTGCTGCATTCTGACCTTGTGGTAGCAACTGATATAGAGAAACAGCCTCACGATTATTCGTTGCCTGGAAGCGTTCGTGCCATTGAGCGTGAGCAAATCTCTGAAGCGCTTCGTGAATGTGGGGGAGTCAAGGCGAGAGCAGCCAAGCTGCTTGGTCTCACCAAGAGGCAGATCGGATACAAAATACAAAAGTACAACATTGAATAGTGTCATACAATTATGATCTATGTGAAACATTTATGTCGTCATTGTTGTCGTTTTTGCCATATTTTGACACTCTAGAATAACTCCTAACTATTTGAAAAGTATGATGATTGTACATAAAGTGGATTTTCTTGACCATAGCATAGCAATTGCTTCTATTAGAGTACATCGTCGCTCTGGGTATCAGCTAGGATGAGATCTTGCTGTTGGACGAATATGGGTGCATTTAAGGGTGCGTGGGGGTTTGTGCGATTGATATTGGTGTCTGTTTTGGGATTGCTGCGGGCATGTTCTGCTACATGGCAGTTTTCTTGAAGGCTAAACTAAGGTATGATGGCACTTGTAATGTTGTAGCCATTCAGAGGTTGGGGGATCTGGACGGCGACTTCCACCAGAGAGACTCTTTGCGAATCCACTGTTTTTCTTTCCTCTGGGATGTTTTTGGCGAGTATCATGTGAGTGTCTAATCCTTGGTGCTGGTATGACTTCAGGCACTAGAGGCAAGAAGATTGGAATAGAAACATAAGATGCAGCTGCGCAATTAGGAGGCGGAGAGATCCATGAAGCTAATCCAAGCAGTGATCAAACCATTTAAATTAGATGAAGTGAAGGAAGCGCTTGTTGACATGGGTGTTTATGGAATGACCGTGTCTGAGGTTAAGGGGTTTGGACGTCAAAAGGGGCATAAAGAGACGTATCGTGGTTCGGAGTATACGATCGAGTTTGTTCCAAAAACTCGGCTTGAAGTGGCCGTTCCTGATGATAAGGCGCAGTTAGTGCTTGATACGATCGTGAGGGCTGCAAAAACGGGGACGATTGGTGATGGAAAGGTCTTTGTGACTAATTTGGAGAATATTGTGCGTGTAAGGACTGGAGAGACCGGTTCAAATGCCTTATAGCTATTGGCATCGACATGGTCGTAGACACTCCACTTAAGGAGCAGATTTTAAAAAAACGCTCGGATATTCGAGCAGCCCACCAGAATGGCGCAAGTGGCCAAGGGGTGTCCTCGGCTTTGGCTGCGCTTTCCGAAGATATTATTGAGCAGTTGTATCGGGTGGCGTTGGAGGAATTAGGGACGAACGCAATCCACCAACTCTCGGAGCGAATTAGTCTGGTTGCTTTGGGGGGATTCGGACGTGGTGAAGTGTCTCCACATTCTGATATTGATCTCATGTTCCTCTATCGTGGAAACCCTGTTGATTTGGTTCAATCGTTTTCTTCCATGCTTCTTCGGAGTCTTTGGGATCTTGGGTTTCATGTTGGGCATAGTGTGCGTACGATTGATGATTGCATAGCTCTTGGAAAATCAGATGTTCCTACAAAAACGGCGTTGATGGAATCTCGATTTCTGATTGGGAGTGCTTCATTATTTCGTGCGTTTCATGAGAAATTTGAAAAACATGTTACTACCCTTCGGGTTGATGAATTTCTGGTTAGGAAAACACAAGAGCGATATGAGGAATATAACCGCTATGGTAGATCAGTGTATACACTGGAGCCAAATGTCAAACGGAGCAAAGGCGGGTTGAGGGACATTCACCTCATTCAGTGGGCAGCATTAGCTAGATATCGAATTGCGACGTTGGAGGCTCTTTACCATAAAGCTTTTTTGTCTAGTAAGGATTTTCAATCGCTTAATCAGGCGAGAGAGTTTTTGTGGCGCGTAAGGGCCGAGTTACACTTTCATGCTAGGTCTGCACAGGATATTCTGACTTTTGATGAACAAATACGTCTTGCCAAACTGTTTGGTTTTACCAGCAAACCTCCTTTACTAGAGGTTGAGTGTTTTATGCAGCAATATTACCGACATACTACGGCTGTGGCTGATATCAGTGCGCGGTTTGTAAGGCGGTGTCGCCCTAGGTCAGTGTGGGATCGCTTGGGCAGTCTGCTTCCATCGCGACGACCGGAGCGAGGGTTTTTGGTTAAGAATAATCATCTAACCATCGATCCTGCATTTCGCGGTGAGGTGATGAGTAGTGGCACCATGCTAATGCGCCTGTTTTTTATTTCGGTGCGCGAAAACATTCAGATTTCCGACGATCTTCTTGAGAATTTGTATGTCCAAATCGATGGAATGACTCAGGAAAAGTTTACTGATCCCAAGGTCAATGAAATGTTTCTTCATATTTTATCAGGGCCCCACAAGATTATTGAGGTGCTTGATTTGATGCATCGTGTTCATCTATTGGAGAAGATCATCCCGGCATTTGGATTGGCTCGTGGGTTAATGCAGTTTAACCAATATCATAAGTATACGGTTGATGAGCATAGCCTTCGGGCTGTGGCGTGTGCCGAAGCATTTGCAAAAGATCCACGAGAGTCGAGGGAGCGATCGGATTTATCTCAAGTTTATCGTGATATCCGTCGGAAAGATTTGCTCCATCTTGCGTTGCTTTTGCATGATCTTGGGAAGAGCTCGAAAGGGGATCATAGCCTAATTGGGGGAAAGCTTGCTCATGAGGCATCTCAGAGGCTCGGGCTGGATGGTCATGAGACTACTCTGTTGGTTTTTTTGGTCGAGAATCATCTTTATATGTCCCATATAGCGCAGCGGAGGGACTTATCTGATCCCAAAGTTATCCAAAACTTTGCCAAACAAGTGGGTACTCCGGAAGTGTTGAAGAAGTTATACGTGCTAACTGCAGCAGATATTGCAGCAGTAGGGCCAGGGGCGTTAACCTCTTGGAAAAAGGACTTACTCACTGAACTGTTTCTTCGGACTCTTGATGCTGTGGCGGGTGCTGTTACCGTCTCTGATGATCGTAACTCTAAACCTGTCCGTTTGGTTATGGCAAGACTTGCTGAGGTAGTCCCTGTGTGGTGGGATGAGATGAGGCTGGAATTTTCTCACGAGAGTTGTT
>CEQE01124413.1_pt1 | contig 14483 bp, 9 predicted proteins | sample 356201 | NCBI WGS metagenome assembly CEQE01 (sample SAMEA2619970, study PRJEB7988) | marine metagenome | biome: marine biome (ENVO:00000447); feature: mesopelagic zone (ENVO:00000213) & marine oxygen minimum zone (ENVO:01000065); material: "saline water (ENVO:00002010), including plankton...
AGGTTTGCCCCTTCGAGGCTTGCCTCGTGGAGGTTTGCCCCTTCGAGTTTCGCCCCCGTGAGTTTCGCCCCTTCGAGGTTTGCTCGTTCGAGGTCTGCCTGTCTCAAGTCCGCTTCACTTAGGTCGGCCCCGGTGAGGTCTGCCAGTCTGACATCCGCACCAGCAAGGTTCGCCCTCATGAGGATCGCGTCAATAAGGATCGCCAATCTCAGATTCGCTCCGACGAGATCCACACTTCTGATGTCCGCACCAGTGAGGTCGGCCCCGCTGAGGTCGGCCTCGGTGAGGTCCGCCAGCCTGAGATTCGTCCCGGCGAGGTTCGCTCCTCCGAGGTTCGTCCCGGCGAGGTTCGCTCCTCCGAGGTTCGTCCCGGCGAGGTTCGCCCTGCGGAGGTCCGCGTAGGGTCCGATCTCGTAGCCATTGACCTCCACGGGCCCACAGTAGGTATCCGGTGTGACAACCTCGTCTTCGGTCACTTCCATAGTTCACTACATCTCTGCTGGTCGCGCCGGCGCAAAGAGAACCGGCCGTGAGATACAGGTGGCTAAGGGTCGCCCCAATGCAGAGGCTTGGTGTTGTGGCATCTGTTGGCAAAACGTCAACTGGTCGCTGATGTACACCGAAAACGGCCTCCAGCGGCCTCACTGGAGTGGGGCGATCACCATCGACTGGGTGGTTGGGACCAACGCCAGGGAGGTTGAGGCCATCAACACTATGTCATGACCGTTGCTCGTCAACCGGAGCAATATCGCTTCCTGTTGCGGACACCCTTGATGATGCGACGCCCTGCTCCCGTACTTCTGCTTCGGTCGGCCTACGCGGACTACCAGCAGCCATCGCCTCATTGCGGATAGGACTGCCAACGCTAGGGTTGGATTATCGGAACGCCGAAGCCCCGCTGATGCTAGATGACGAACGTCGGAGCGCTCACAACTCCGGCTGAAGTGACCTCGCGTGTGCTCAGCATGGTACCTGTTCGGATCGGAACCTAACTGACATGGCGCGATATTGGAATGAGCATGGCGGAGTGCCAATTGGTCCTGGTGAAAAGCTCGTCGTACGGAGACTCGTGGATGAGTTGCCGGACAGTGCGGTGGTAGTTCCGGCAATCGAGCTGGCTTATTCGAATTCTGTCCGTGACGAAATCGACGTTCTCGTCATCATGGAACATGCCGTGATCGTCGTGGAGACCAAACACCATCGAGGCCGAGTGGTGTTCAAAGAACATGTTCACTCCGTTGACGACAGACGGAGGACAGAACCGGTTGCACTTACGAATCTCAAGGCGAAACGCCTAAATGGCAGGCTCGAGCGCGACGGACTTAGCGGGATTCATGTCGGCCATCAGGTCATTCTCGCAATCCCTCCGGCTCAACTCCACGTGGACCCGAACCTGAGGACCTCCATCGTGCAGGTGGACCATGCTGCAAGCCGCTTGGATGACCGCGACATGATCATCCCGGAGAGGTTTCGGAACAGGGCCGGTCCAGTCGATATTGAAGCGGTACTTCGGATCCTGGCTCTCCATGCCACAGCGAAGATGGGGAGCCTAACGATCGGGAACTACACCACGTCTCGGTGCATTGAAGAGGACAGATTCAATGGGGTCTACGAAGCGGTACACAGGGAAAGCCAGCAGCAGGTTCTCCTGAGGCGTTTCGTCCACGATGGATTCATCGGAGACGACCACATAATCGACCAAGCAAGGGCCACGTTCAGGCTGCTCCATACTCTTCCGGATGATCCATGGATCAGCAAGCCCTTTGATGCCTTCGAGGACGAGGACACACACGTATACGTCCTCGTGTCCTATGCGCCAACGGGCATTTCGCTTGCCGATCTCAGGCTTGCCGAGGAACAGCTTTCCGAGGAACAGAAGATCGCGATCCTACGTGATGTCTCTGGAGCACTGGCAACTGCACACAACCATGAGACTCCGACTGCACATCGAACGCTTGACCCCAAGGCAATAGAGGTCTTCGTCGAGGCCAGTCCGACAACCGACCTTGTGGCGACACTTGGCGGGTGGGATCGGGCACGACAAGTTGCGAAGAAGGGATGGTCAGCGGGAACCGAATACGGGGACTTCCCAAACTTTGTCGCTCCCGAGGCGATCAACGGGGATGTGACCGACCAAGCCATGCTCGACCTTTACGCTCTTGGCTGTCTGGTTGACTTTCTTTGGGACGACGGCAATTTCCCGTCGGGTGAGACCGGAGTCCTACTGGACGATCTCTCGCAGACTCTGAAGGCTGCGGATCCCCAGGACCGTGAACCAACCGCTGACGAAGTCAACCATCTTTGCGATCAAGAACTTAGGCCGGCGTCGCCTGACCCACCCCCGCCGGACCCACCCCCGTCATCTCCTGGGGAAGTCGTCACAGGGGTGGTAATCGATTCTCGCTACCGAGTCGAAGCAGATATCGGGAAGGGTGGCATGGGCCGTGTCGTTCGTGCACATGACATCACTATGAGCAAACAGGTGGCGATCAAACTCTTCCCTGCAGAAGTCAGCAGCGATGCGGTGCTACACGAATTTCGCACTCTGGTCGACATCAATCTGGGAGCAGTCGTCCGGGTCTTCGACGCACAGTTGAATCGAAGTTTCGGCCACTTCATCGTCATGGAGTACGTCGATGGGCCCACTCTGCGAACCCACATCAGGGATGGCGAATTCCTTGACACGGGAGCGGCCATCGCTCTCTTCGGCCTCATACTCGAAGCACTTGCCGAATTCCACCCGAGTGCCACCGCTCCGGTCGGCATCACCCACAGGGACATCAAGCCAGAAAACCTGATCATCGCACCTCAGGAACGTGGGATGGTTCTCGTCGACTTCGGAATTGCATCATCCCCATCCGGCACAGCTGCTGCTGGCAGCAGGGGGTACAGACCACCTGGTGCTGCCGCTGATTACGCAGATCCTGACATCGACTTGTTTGCTGTTGGCATCTCCCTCCACGAGGCTCAGACCGGGCAGAACCCTTATCTCAGTGGCGACCAGGAACTGGATGTTCCAGCAATTGACGAAGATCTTCCAACACCCATGCGGGAGGTTCTTCGCAAGGCGTTGGCACCGAACAAGTCAGTTCGATACGCGACTGCAGGTGAATTTCTGAATGACCTCCGGGAGATCCTCCTTGGGGATCGGTGGGAGTCGAAGAGCCGGCTCGGACATGAACTCCAACCAGAAGAGGATTCGTCCGGTGGCGCTTCAGAAACCGACACGGACACAGATCCAGAGAAGAAGGAGAAGAAGGAGAAGAAGGAGCCGGAGGTTCTACCTGTCGAACCTCGACGGCCATACGAACCGACTCACGATGGCGAGTTGGTTCCTCTCGGTAAGGGAATGTCGCTCCTCATCCGATCCGGCAGAAGCAATATTGCGATTCCGGAGACGATCAGTGGTGCAGTCGACATCGAAGCAACCGTGGTCGGAGCGGAAGTCAGGGTGTCAGACCAGGAGATCCGACTAAACGTTCGCTGGGTCTATGCGGAGAACGGTGAACTCTGGATCGAGGCGACAGAGGCCTTCAACTCACCTCCCCGATTCCAGCGACTGGTGAGAAGTCTTCGGATGGGCGCCCATCCGACAAACAGTTCGGATTCCAGGCGGTTCGTGGAACTTCGTCAAGCCCGCATCGAGAAGGACCCCGACCGGCCCCGGATTCGACAAGTGAAATTCGATGCTCTCGACGAAGGTGCTGGGGTGAAGATCAGCGAATTGCTTCTTGCCCACGGCGCGCATGCGGTGGGGACAAGGGAACAAGCCTGGGGAGATGACGGCAGGCGAAAGCATGTGCCCTGCATGGTCTTTGACGAAGACGACGTCAAGCCAGCGCTGGTCGCTTATGCCCTCACTCGCGTCGCCCCGCTTCTCGAGGAGGCGACTGCGCCGACCGACACTGCGGAGACTGACGATCAGCCGGACCATCCTGGGGATGCTCCAGCCCTCAGCCAACTCGGGCTAATGGAACAAGTCGAACGGACAATCTCTCTCTGTCAGGACGCCGTCGCCAACTACTTGGATACCCATACGGGCGACCGCTACCGATCACCCGCTGCACTCGGAACTGCTCAACGCATAGCGGAATCACTCATCAGCCGCACCGACCACCTACGGAACCTTCTGGAACCGATCGTTCAACAAGTTCCAGACAACGACGACCTTCTCTGTGTTCCTCAGACGCAGTTGACTACCACCTTGGGAAGATATCGACGCGATACGCACATTGACTGGTACTCCCCACGCGATGACCAAGGAGAGTCGTCACTGGGCAATGGGGTTAGACGAGTAGGACGGAGGAACTCGGTTCGTTTCTGGATCACCGACCGGGGAGTCGGTTTCGGCGTCCTATTTCACCACCGTGACCCGCTGAGACAGGAAGACCTTCGTTGGCAGCTCTCCGAGTCAGTCCCAAACGGCTTTGGCTGGGAGAGATGCTTCGGAACAGGGTGGCAAACAAGCCCATGGCACCTCGTCGGATTCCAAGGTCAAGTGTTTCTTTCTCGCTGGTATCCAGGCGGGTCTGATGAGATTCGAGGCCTCGGCGACGATTTCGCTGCGGAATCAGCGGCACTGGTCGCTCTCCTCAGAAACGACCGCAACGACTAACCCCCTCAACGCAACGCGCTGAGAACCGCTATTCGTCAGATTGGTCTTCACCGTGAAGGTCATCGCCCCGGACCTGCTCTGCAAGCACATTCTGGATCCTCCGATGAATCCTTGGTCCACCCACCTCGCCAGTCGCCAACTCGAAAGGACCGTCCTTTCGAAGATCGAACCTCGGATCGTCGGAAAGACGGCGAAGTTCGTCTTCAACCTTCGGCCAGTTCATGACTCCTGTCAACACCTCGAAGTTTGGCGCGAGAATATCCGCTGCTGCAAGACTGAAGGTGATCAGCCCCGTCAGTTCACAGAGTTTGTAGTACATCTCCCTCGGTCTCTTGTCCGCGTCCTCCCATTCCTCGGGGAATGCGTCGATGATTCGCGTCCAATACTCCTTCAATATTTCCACTTTGGCATCAAGGTTAATGTCTTCGAACGCGCCATGGGAAAATGTTCGGGCCACATTCTTCTCGACCGACTTCAAATTCCAGAGGTTCCCGAGCCTCTTACGTACAATGATAAAGCGGTCCTTCAGCGGCGAGTCCTCATCCTCATTGAGGGCTCGACCGACGATGACATCATCACTGCGGCCTAGCAAAGCCGTGAGTCCTGAAACGACGCTCTTTTGGTTGTTGTTGATCTTCAAGAAGAGGTCTGTCTCGGCTTGCAACGACAGCCCGGGTACCACTACGGCCTCGATTGGTCTCACAACTTCATCACGTTCGTAGAGGAGGGCGTACCCCCCGACGCGGTGCTGGCCATCGATGATCGCTGCTGGGCCAAAGCAGCGCAGAGTGCCAGTGGGTCCGTCAAGGCTAGACGGTTCAAAGTCCCAGTTGTTGCGTGCACTGAGCACGACAGCGGGTACAAGGTCGAGCGGGTTCGTCTCAAGGTATTTGGCGAAATGCCCCATGCGGACCCTCGACCCGGGCCTCTGGTAGCCGTCGGCGTTCACATCGCCGACGACTTCATCGAGGACGGCGTTCTTGGACTCCTCGAAGACGGGAACGAATGTCAAAGTGCTTGCACGATCAGACGGGATCACACAGAGGAAGTGTTCGTACTCTCCTCCTTCTCCATCAGACAGGAGCCGCCGTACAGCATTTGGAAAAGAAGCTACTTCACGTCGATCAGTCATCATCTAACCCCTCTTACAGAAACGCGCCTGGCGGCGCTATTCGTCGGCAAGATCCTCATAGTGGGAGTCTTCTCTATCGTTACTTGCAGCGAGCACATTCTGGATCCTCCGATGGATTCGTGCTCCACCCACCTCGCCAGTCAGACCCTCGAAGTGTCCGTCCTTGCGGAGATCGAACTGCCCGGAGTCGGCAAGACGATTAAGGTCGTCTTCCACCTGCGGCCAGTTCATTACCCGTGTCATCGGATCATAATTCGGCCCGAGAATATCCTCTGCTGCGAGACTGAAGGCAATCAGTCCCGTCGTTTCGAGCAGTTTGTACTCCTTCTCGCTTGCCCTCTTGTCAATGTCTTCCCACTCCAATGCAAACGCATCAGCGATACGAGTCCAATAGTCTTTCATGATGTCGACTTTGTCGTCGAGAGATACCTTGTCGAACGCACCATGTGAGAATGTACGACCGACGTTCTTTTCGACTGCGTTCATAGTGAACAGTTGGCCTGGTCTCAGGACGGCAATCTTGATGCGACCCCGGAACGGCGAGTCATGCTCCTCAAGAAGAGCTCGACCAACTAGGACATCGTCACTGCCACCCAGGATCGCCCGGAGTCCTGCGACCACGTTCTTGGCGTTGTCGTTGATGTCCATAAACAACTTTTTCTCAGCTTCGATCGTTAGCCCGGGGACTACTGCGAGTTCGATTTGTCGGATGACTTGATCAGCCTCGTAGAGATGGACGTGTCCCCCGACACGGTGCTGACCATCGACGATCGCGGCTGGGCCAAAGCAGCGCAGAGTGCCAAAGGTTCCACCTGTGTCGGGCGATTCAAACTTCCAGTTGTCGCGCGTGCTGAGGACGACAGGAGGAACAAAGGAGAGTGGGTTCTCCTCAACGTACGTTGCGAAATTCTTCATCCGGTACCGTGACCCTGGTCTCTGGTAGCCTTCGTCTGGACCGGTGCCCGTCACTTCCTCGAGGATGGGGTTCTTGGACTTCTCGAAGACGGGAACGAACGTCAAGGTCTTCGCGACATCAGAGGGCATCACGCACATGTAGTACACGAGGTCCTGCCCCCCGCCGTCGGAGAGGGTCCTTTGAACGACATTCGGGAATGAACACACTTCGCGGCGGTCAGTCATCATCTGGTCCTATCCTCTTGACGGTCAAGCCAGGGAACTTGCGCATCTCGGCCACCGGAATATCTATCCCAGCCTCGCTCCGGTAGTTCCAGAGCCAACTGCGCCCAAGTCTATGCCTGGTCAGTCTGGGGTTCCGTCGGGTCCCGTCCCCTACAGTCCAGCAAACGATCAGATCTGTGTGCTCAGGTTCGTGCTTATGGGTGATGTAGGTGTCGAATCCGTACTCGAACTCAACGGGGACATGGCTCAAGGGGAGTTCTCCGGGCGCTAGACGGAAATCTGCTATCGCATCGATGCCGACCTTGGGTGTCCAGGAGCGTGTCCGGAAGGATTCGAATGGCAATCCTCGACGGCCCTCCAAGATGTGGAACAACGCCACCGTTCCGGTTTCCGCTATCGGAACATCCATCAAGATCTCAGAGTTGTAGACGGCTTGCTCAGCTCGCTTGGATGCCCGAATTCGGGTCTCCAATTGTTTGGCCCGGTGCTCGAGGTGGTTCTGCGACAGGACTCTTGCTGTGCTGAGGATTGTCCCGTCCTGCATCAACTTGCTTGCAATATTTCCGACATCCTTTCTGCGGGCAGCAGAGATCTTCCTGACCAGTTCGTTACCCAAGACAAGTTCTGGACAGTCGATCTCGCAGATCCATTCACAGAAGTGGTGCGGAGAATCCTCTAGTGCGTTCGCCACAGGATCTAGCCATTCCCGATAGGTCACTTCACCTTGTCCGGCGATTCGAACTGTCCGCTGCTTCTGGCGGGATGGCAGCGCAGAAACCGTCAGGTAGAAGGTGACAGAGCCGGCCCGGACTTCAACGGTCGGCGACATCTCCTTAACGTCGAGGGCGTTTCTGCGGTCTAGGGTTGAAATTGTCAGAGACCTTCCAAGAAGCGTCCATTCCAATGCTGATCCAGTTGCCAAGTACTTGAGTCCACCGATCCACGTCCGCCGAAAGATCTCGTCAACGACGACCTGATCGTTCTGGAGTCTTGCTGGGATCCCTTCAGGGCCCTTCCGTTGCATGAACCCGTTGATCTCGATTCCAAAGTCTTCGACTTCGTGCTCGGACCCCTGCCAAGAGACATCCGTCGCGTCCTCGAGCGGCGGATCGATTTGTTGGTAGGCGGAGTCCAGTGTGTATGTCTTGTGGCCGACTCGAACGGTCCAGTCGTCCGAGTCGAAGAGTTCAGCGATCCTGCCGTCGAGGACGTTGTCGGGGTGAACAGACAGACGTTCACGAGGAGTTGTGGAGACACGGATAGTCCGTGTGTCGTTGGCTAATGAGAGTTCGAAGCGAAAGTCGGTGGATACGGGGTACCGGTTGATGAGTTCGAACAGGGCGCAAGGGTCAGCCGCTACATCCAGTCGTTTGCGAATCTCGTATCGCGTGTACCGCATGACCTGGAACTAGCCCTCGAGGGACTCGCACTCGTAGCCGGCAGACTTGTGCTCAGCGACCTTTCGGACGCGGACCTTTAGGCCCGACAGCCGACCCCCGTTTGCCTTTCGTAACACTTCGAGTGGACGGCACAGGGAGGCTGCCCCGAGGAACATTAGTTCTTCGAAGCCATCACGCCCGATGACAACGCAAGGTGCGTAGCCACGAACTGTTTCCAGAACCTTGGCTTCCGAAAGGATTTCAAGTTCGGTCCAGCCGGTGCCAAACGAGATGCGGAGCATGCCAGCATCTGCATAGACAGATTCGTCTGATTCCATCTCTGTACCCCCCCAGGCCGCAGTGTTTGGTTCCCCCGCGTGCTCCCAAATCTGGGGGGTTGGTTGGCTTCCGTGCTATCGAGCGGTCACAGGCTATAGGGAACAGACGGCGCAGGCGTCAGAGTCGTCGTCGTCGTCGAGGGCACCGGCGAGGACTTCAACCAACGGAATGTTGCTTCGATTGTTGTGCTGCCGCTCCATTGCTGCTTCGTGCTTCACCATGATCTCTTCGCGGCGGGCAACCAGATCTGTAAGCGATTCCCCGCCGGACCAGGTGTAGGAGCGGCCTTCCATGGCGTGTTCTTCGTAGCTGACGTCCTGGCCGACACCGGCGTCGACGAGGACTTTGCTCTCGATCGCGACAGCACGTTCGAACAGTTCCGGGTGTCGGTCGGCGAGACCAACCCATTCGGCCTTTCGTTGGTAGAAGCAGAAATAGCAGCCTGACCGGGTGCGCCATTCGTAGTAGCTCGGCAGACCGACACCTGCGTCATCAAGGATCTTGATCACGCCGTCATGGTCGATGCCGTCTTCGACGAACGGGAAGGATGTCTTGATGTTGGGTTTGGTCGAGATGTATCCCTTGCGGTTGCTTTCGTCGGCTCTGATAGCCACGTAGGAGATCGCTGGAGCATCTCCGAGCCAGGCTTCGAGCGGTTTGATCTTCATGTTCTTGGTGCACCAGCGCATTTGCGGAGACGGGAGCGCTCCGCGGAACACCTCGAACCAATGGTCGAACCCCTTGTCCGAGTTGAGTCGAGCAATCGGCTTACCGAGGACTGCCTCGAGCTTGTTCAGGTACTCGTAGGTTTCCGGGAGCTCAGCGCCGGTGTCACAAAAGAAGTACTCCATGTCGGGCACCTGGTCCCGCATGTAGATCGCGAGCGCGCTGGAGTCCTTGCCGCCTGAGATCCCACACACGTGCCTCACTGGCTCACCCACTAGACGCATCCTCCTCCGGATTCGTCGATCCTAGTTCCCACCGGTCTTGGGTCTCAGGACTCAACACGATGGCGGTTGTCGGGCCTTCGGGTGCATCCGCCAGCAACGCGATGAGAGTGTCGCGGGCGGTCGCCTCACCCAGCCCTTGTTCCAGAGCTTCTTGGACTGCCCTTGCGACGATTGCCTCGAGGCCCGGGCGCAGCCCGTGATCGATGGGGACGAGCCTCACGTGTTCGGTCCCATCTGATCTGGTGACGGCGACTCGAAGAGCGTCGAATCCGTCGGTCTTGGTGCGCAGATCAGCATTGAGCCATTCGAGCCGCAAGAATGTGTCTGCCAGTTCGCGGAGTTCGACGCTGTACCGGGCACGGTCGCCGTCATCCCATTGCTGGGGAGGCGTTCCGCCGGCGATGTTCATTGCGACGTACTCGATCCATTGTTCGTCGCCTTCGATCATTGCCGTGAGCGCTGCGACAAGTTTCTTGAGATTGGGATTGATGACTTGGCCGTCCAGTGGCGCAGCTCGTGCAGCGAGGTGCTGTTGAATCTGTTCCGATGGTGCACGGAGAGCGTCGGCGAGCTCTGTCCGTAGGCGTTCGAGCAGAGTCGGGTAAGCCGCGATGATCTCGTCCAAAGCGTCGGCGAGTTGTTCGACGAGTCTTGTGGCATCGGCTCTGGGATAGTTGGCTGTGGCAGAGACCGTTCTGAGGCCGAACGCTTTGGGAATCGACTTGAAAAGCAATTCGTCAGGCTCTGTCGCCGTGAGCAGTTCGTTGCGCACGGCGACAGCGGAAGCGCTCAGATGTTTGGTCCCTTGGATGTGGCGAGGCACCGCGGTGATAGCCGAGACGAGATGGGAGACGACTCTGAGCACGCTGGCGGCAGGGACTCCGACACCGGCATGTTCCCGCCTGACGTCGAGCCGCTCGGTGAGGGCGGCCAGAAGTGTTGCCCGTGAGCCTGTTCTGCTAGCGAAGTGTTTGAGTTCGAAGTTCTGTGGATTGCGGAGCAGGCGTTCAATGAGAGCGTTGTCGAGGCGGGGTCTGAAAGTACCGTTCTCGTAGAGAGCGATTTCGTCGACGTGGACGATGATCGCTGCGATCAGAAAGATCGGTGCGATCCCACGGCGTATTCCCAACGGTGGAGAAGCGAGCTGGGAGTAGATCTGATCGACCTGGATCCGGTTTGTGCTTGCCTCGCTCAGTTGCCGACTGATCGCTTCCCACGTAGGAACGAACTTGCTGTTGGTCGGTTCAGCAAACTCCCAGCCGTTGCCGGTGTCGCGGTGCAAACCGAAGGCCTCGAGAGTGGTCCGATAGAGGGTCTTGTCTGGTCCGCTTCCCTCGATCCCAAGGTGTTCCTGCTTTGCCGTGCCGATCATGGCTTCGACAAGCATCCTTCGGGCTTTCGCCAACTGCGATGACAGATCGTGTCGGTTTACGAGGTCGTTCCGGATCACTGGCGCATTGGCATACCAGTCGTCGGCGATCGCTGACATCGCTTGCGATGCGGACAGATCTTCGAGGACTTTGAATTCTTGCTTGGCCGAAGTCGGCGTCAGGTACGCCCACGGCGCTCGGGATTCCGATGTGGCCCCGTAGAGACGTTCAACTTGCCGTTCGAGCTCGAGTCTTGCTTCAAGCCGTCGTTCGGCGAGTTCTCGTCGAGCGACCCAGTCGTCGCCAAGGTGTTCAGTGTCATTGAGAACTTCGTCGAGAGCGGCAACTTCTAGTGCGGCATCAACGAGATCCTCCGGCGCCGGGTTGGTGACGAACGCGACGGGTTTGGAATTCTCCTGACGGCGAACCTTGGCATGCGGCGGATTGCTGCCGAGAACATAAAACGCTGTTCCGTCTTCCCGGTCACCGATGCCTAGCGGTTCGATGCTCTCTGGTTCCTCGTTGATCCATTTCCGGGCGAATGCTCGGAGTGTGCCTGTCTGGTGGAAGTGGCGGGCAGCGACGAGAGGCCCCATGGGAAGGACCCGTTCGAGCAACACAGCTTGGTCTCCATCTCGTAGCCGGCGGCGAGCGATGTCGATAGCTGACTTGAGGTCGAAATCGCTGCCAGCCCATACTCGGAATTCATCGACGTAGTCGCGGTAGGTGACGAGCCCTTCCTTTTCGAGTTCGCCGAGCCATTTACGTACCTGGGCTGGCGTCGCGGTGCCTTTTCGTCCATCGGCACACACCACTTCGAGAATTGCCTTTGACGCTCGAATCGTCCCGCCGGCCGAGACCATGTTGAGAAGGCCCACAGCTTTCAAGACCCGGCGTTTGGGTTCCTGAAGGCCGTGGGCATCGCGGATTCTTGTGTCGATCTCAACCCAGCGCGACGCAGCGTTTGACACTCCGACGAGGTTCGCTGCTGATTCGAGGAAGTAGTCGTAGACCTTGTCGAGGCGGATTGAAGGCAGGCGGTCACCGGTCCTCCAGTTCGTGTTTCGGAGGTAGGTGGCGACACTGCCCGGTTCTGAACTTGCGAGGAACGAGAACAGGGTGCGTTCGTTTTGACCGTACCGCTCACAGAGTTCGGGAAGAATGGCGAGAGCGATCGGGTGTAGTGGCCAACACTGTCCGAGCAGGTCGCATTCCTGATCAAGGCCACCAACGCCGAGTTCGGTGAGAACAGCCGTCTGCTCGTTCGCCCACTCGTTGATCGCGCTTTCGAGTGGCGCCTCCGGTTGCTTGAAGGCAGCAGCAATCAACCTCTGGGTCTGGATAGCGCTACCAACGAAGGGAATATCTTCGAAACGTCCTTGGATCTTTGCCCATTCACGTCGCTGGTTGAGGTTGGCACCAGCGGAGTATTCGTCGAAAGCCAGGTGTTGGAGCGTGACGAGCACGAGAGGCAGTTGGTTCTCACCACGTGTTGCTTCAGCAAGTTCCTGAAGCAGATACAGGTCGGCGTCGCTGTGTGAGTCGGCGAAGGCCTCGAGGTTCTTGCCGAACTCGTCGATGAGAAGCAGAACCGGAGCGGTTTCGGCCAGGCTGGCAATCGCTGTTTTGACAGCGTGTGCGTCGGGGCGGATCGGATCGTCGGCGGTATAGGCAGCGTGCATGCTGCGGATGGCCTCGACAGCTTCAGCGTGTCTGCCTTTGCCCTTCTTTGGCGTGCCGTAGCGGTCGACTCCATGAAGGAGAGCTCGCAGGACGGTCGCGATGATCGGTTCGCGTTGTGCGGTGACGACCGCACGGATGAAACCGCCCTGGTGCGCACCAAGATCCTTGCGAGTCGCAGAAATCTGATTGGCGAGATCGGGAGTCACGTCTGCGATGAGATCCTGGGCTGACGCGCGAGCTGGGTCGTCTGCCGCAGCAAACAGGGCGTCGAGCATGACAGCGAGGCTCGACTTTCCTGACCCGTAGGGGCCAGTGATCGAAAATGCGTTCTCGCAACTCGGATCGTTGACTGCCCTAGCAATCCGAGCGATGGCGTCTACAGCCCTGCCAACCGGGAGGTACCCGTCAATCGCCGAACTTCCGGCGTCTCGTTCGACATTGATGGAACGAGCGAATCGTTCCTTTGGCGTTTTGAACTCGATGAGGGCACTCATGCGATGCCGATGAGTCGGGCGCCTTGGTCGGCTTCTGGCCCTGCAAGAGGACCGCTTGGCGATTTGGGACTGTTGGCGAAATTGCGGTAGTGGTCCCAGATCAGATCCTTTGCGATTTCGGCCGGGTCATCGTCGAGCACAACCTGGGCAACTCCTGCGGCGGACGTGAGCTTCAATTCGCTGCCAGGACTGGCAGCTATCTCTCCGAGCAGGTCAAGAAGCGCTGCTTCGGTCAGGTTGAATACTTTGCCTGGCGACCCGGGCTCGCTAGCGAGTTTCTCGATCGTGATGGTCTGACTTCCAGACTGGGTGCGAGCTACAAAGTCGAGGCATGCGAAAGCTGCAACATTGGCGGCGAGAGTCGCTTTCGAACCGATGACGAATCGATACATGCCGGGCTCACGGTCACTGGGACGTAGCAGATCGAGTTCTCGAAATGGGCAGTCAAGCTGATCGTCGAACGTGGCCCGAACCGCGTGGCCAGATGCGTACATGCGGATGAGACATGACACGTCCTTCTTGACCGCAGAGTTCGTCGGCTGCCAATCGGCAGTGCGGTCTAGGACGAACTGTTCGAGTTCTTCGGTCGTGAACTCGATGCCTGTGTATTCGTTGAAGGCCAGCCACCAGGACGGAGCCAAAGACACGGGGGCGTGCAACCACCAGTGCAGTAACCAGAGCGTGTCGGAGTGTTCACAGTAGGGGTCCCAGCCGTCATCAGCGAAGAAAGTTTCGCCAATGACAGTCGGGTGGGCCAACTTGCGGCGTTTACCCTGCTGCTTCACTTCGGTGAAGATCCGGAACGCCTGCCCCCAGTAGCGGATTGATTTCACCATGCTCTTGCCCACAGCTAGCTTGAGAACGAGTTCTTCCATGCCGAGTTCGGTGTTGAATAATTCGGAGGAATCAGAGCAACTGTCATACGCCTTCTTCGGCCACCCGTAACGGGGCGCGAATGTTTCATGGCGAGCGAACTTCTTGGTGCAGGCCAAGGCAAGCCTCACGGTGTCGGCCTTAGGACGGCCCGGGGATTTACAAGGGTCACTTGGTTAGCTCTCTGATTCTGTTCACCGCAGGGACAAGCACGCTGACTGCTTTGGCGATGTCGTCACTGGTAGTGGACCTGCCGGTGCTGAACCGCAAACACTCAGATGCGTCATCCGTGGACATGCCCATTGCCGTGAGAACATGTGAGGGGTGTGGGACCATCGACGTGCACGCCGACCCGGCTGACACGGCGACGGTTGGAGCGTTGATCATGACGGCTTCGGCATCAGCCCCCGTGAAGTGGAGGTTCACGGTGTTCGGCAACCGGGGGGCAGATTCCGCGATGACTTCGACACCGTCGAGTTGTGCAGTGAGAGCCGAGACGAGTCTCTCA
>CEQE01148719.1_pt1 | contig 14480 bp, 9 predicted proteins | sample 356201 | NCBI WGS metagenome assembly CEQE01 (sample SAMEA2619970, study PRJEB7988) | marine metagenome | biome: marine biome (ENVO:00000447); feature: mesopelagic zone (ENVO:00000213) & marine oxygen minimum zone (ENVO:01000065); material: "saline water (ENVO:00002010), including plankton...
ACTTTAAATTTAGATGAATCTGTACCATATCATTTGACGACGTACACCGTTTAATCCCACGACCACAATCACCTACAACCTGCCTGAAATCAGCTTCGTCAATGTTACCGTATTTGATCTGCTGGGAAGAAAAGTAAGTTCACTCGTTAATAAAGAACAGAAAGCAGGCGTTAAATCAGTTGTCTGGGATGGAACCGATGACAGGGGTAAACCTGTGAGCTCGGGAGTTTATTTATATTCGATTAAAATAGAAAATGCAATTCAAACTAAAAAGATGGTTTTACTAAAATGAAGAAAATACGAAAATCTCTAATAATATCGTTTGTCAATTTACTTTTTATGAATCTTGTTCACGGAGAATGTGAAGATCTTGATCAGGAAACCTGTCTGCAATATCCCATGTTTTGTGAATGGAACGAAGAGGAAGAGATTTGTGAAGATATTTTGGATGAAAATTGGTTCGAACTGGATCACGATGGGGTAACCAGAACCTATCTGGTTTCATATCCTGATAATCCAACTGATCCCTGCCCATTAATTATCAATATGCACGGGTACACAAGTAACGGCGGCGCGCAGCAAATTTATTCACAGATGGATGACTATGCACATCCCCAAAATATAGCGGTAGTATATCCTCAGGGGATGGATAATTATCAGGGAATTCCATCCTGGAATGTGGGTGCCTATTGGGACGGAAATTCATACGATGATGTGGGATTTATTGATGTGTTGATTGATTCAGTCGCAGCAAACTTTAATATTGATCTTGACAGGGTCTATGCATGTGGAATGTCAAATGGCGGTTATATGACTTATGAGTTGGTATGTGAATTATCCAATAAAATTACAGCGTTTGGATCAGTCACAGGGAATTTTATGCTCAATACAGATCAAGACTGTGATCAGGACCGGGAAATTCCCATCATTCACATTCATGGTACTGCAGATCCAATCGTTAATTATTATCCTCCTTCGTTTGATGGATCATTAACGGTAGGAGAATCAATTGATTATTGGAGCGAATACAATAATTTAACAACTGAAACGGTTGATTCAATAAGCGCTAATGTTGAAAAATATACATACTACAGTGAATCATCAACAAAGTTTGTCCATTTTAAAGTTTACGGTGGAGGTCATGATTGGTTTTACGGCAGTAATTGGGATTTCCACAGCAGTGAAGAACTCATAAATTTCTTTTTAGAATATAAATTATCTGATTTTCAATCGACCGATATAGTTGGTGATAAGAATGCAAGTGTACCGGATAATATTTTCTTACATCAAAACTTTCCCAATCCTTTCAATCCGGTTACATCCATTGGTTATGACCTGCCGGAAAACAGCTTTGTCAATGTTACCGTATTTGACGTGCTGGGGAGAAAAGTAAGTTCACTCGTTAATAAAGAACAGGAAGCGGGAGTTAAAACAATCGTCTGGGATGGTATAGATGACAATGGTAAGCCGGTGACTTCCGGGGTTTATTTTTATTCGATTCGGACAGATAATGCATTTCAAACCAGAAAGATGATTCTGCTAAAGTGAAAAACATTTATCAATTATCACTATTTTTATCAGTTTCACTGCTTTTCGGTCAAGAACTGTTTGACCCATACGCAGTCCACACGCTGGATATTCAATTTTATAATCCCGATTATGATCAAATATTACAGGATAGATGGGAAGTAGACGATAAGACCTACGAATTGGCGACCATTATATTTAACGGCGAAACAATGGATAGTGTAGGAGTACGCTATAAGGGTAATTCAACCTTTTATTTTGTACAATTATTTGGTAATCCCAAGTTTCCACTTAATATTGATTTTAACCTGATTGATAATGATCAGGAACTCTTAGGGTACAATAAAGTCAAATTATCCAATTCAATATTTGATCCTACATTTGTAAAAGAATCCGTCGGATATTTGACTGAAGGGTATTATCTCCCCACCCCTGAAGTAGGATACATGAAAGTATCTGTTGATGGCGAACTTCTGGGATTATATGTTGCTGTTGAATCGGTGGACAGCCAGTTTCTGACCAAGCACTTTGGGAACAGCGGAGGCACGTTTTTCAAGTGTGAGCCGCAATTTCACTTTGGGGATCCTTACAATACCTGGCCTGATTTGCGCTGGTATGGTAGTGATTCATTGGTTTATGACTACCAAATGGGCTACGAATTAAAATCAGAATCCGGCTGGAATGACCTTCTGGAATTGATTTACACGTTAAATTTTGACATGGAAAATATTGAAACCATCCTGAATGTAGATCGAGCCCTGTGGTATTTCGCAGCATCTACTGTGATGCCGGATTTGGATGCCTATAATGGGATGTATATCCATAATTATTATTTATACAAAAATACAAGCAGCGATTTGTTTGAAGTCATTCCCTGGGATAAAGATAACACTTTTGGCGGCGCTATGATCAATACTATTCTTGATTTAGGGGGCGATGCTTCGACGGTATACGAGTGGGATCCCTTTTTGTATGATAATGATGAAGAAAGACCCTTATTCAGTCAATTGATGACTGTTCCGTTGTACAAAAAGATTTATTCGGCACATATCAGAACCATCATTGAAGATATTTACAATGTTCCCTATTTCCAGAGTCTGGCTTTTGGAATTCAGGATATCATTGAGACGGATGCTCAAAATGACCCGAATCCATTTCCATCCTTCAGCTTTGGAGATTATTTTCAATATAATGTAGATAATTACCTGACAACATGGGATGGTGCTCATTGGTGCGGTATTACGTCAACCGTTGACCCGAGGTTGGATTACCTGATAAACCACGATGAGATTTCGAAAATACCACCTGCTATTTTGAATGTCGTTCAGGAAATTACCAATCCCACGGGAGGAGAAGATGTAGGCATTCAAGCCGAAATAACAGGTACCGTATCGGTAGAGCTATTGGCCACAAATAATTCATTCCCGGCACATTTTATCTCGATTCCTATGTTTGATGATGGCGAGCACGGCGATGGGGCAGCAAACGATAATGTTTTCGGCGCCGTCATCCCTTTTCAGGACAGTGGAGATAACGTAAAATATTACATCAGGGCAGGCAATGATGATGCTCTGTCACTTAATCCCCAAAAGGCAGAACAAGAATTCTATGAGTACACCATCGGGACTTCTTCGCTCCCTGAATCAACTGTTGTAATCAATGAGATCAACTATCATTCAGCTGATGATTTTGACCCGGGAGACTGGGTGGAATTGTATAATCCGACTTCAGAGTTAATAGATATCGGTAACTGGTTATTTAAAGATGAAGATAATGATCACATGTTTTCTATTGCTGAAAATACTTTTCTCGCACCGGATCAGTATTTGGTATTATGCAATGATACAACGTCCTTCATAGCGCTATTCCCGGGTGTTAATAATTTTATCGGGAATCTGGACTTTGGTTTTAGCGGTGGAGGTGAACTGCTCAGATTGTTTGATTCAAACGGGTCATTGGTAGATACTGTGTTTTATGATGATACTGCCCCGTGGCCAGAGGAACCGGACGGAAATGGTCCCACACTTGAACTGATTAATTCATCTTTTGATAATGCACTGGCGGCTAACTGGTCTGCTTCAACCGGCTATGGTTCTCCGGGAAGCATAAATACAGTGTCAGGTGGTCAGGAAAATTTTGTCATCAGTTATTCGGAAAACTGGAATCTGGTTGGCTTGCCCGCTGTTCCTGCTGATCCAAATTATCTTTCCTTATTCCCCGATGCTATCGAGGGAACTCTGTACTATTATGAACAATCATACCAGAACGCCAGTGATCTGACAGCCGGAAGAGGATACTGGCTGCGATTCAATTCTGCCGGCACAGCAGACATTACAGGTACACCTATAAATGAGATTTCTATTTCACTCTTAGAAGGGTGGAATTTAATTTCAGGAATTTCCGTTCCGTTGGATGTTAATAACATTGATGACCCAAATGCTATCATAATTTCAGGGACTATCTATGGTTTTGATGGTGGATATGTACTGACTCAAGAACTTATACCCGGTGATGGATATTGGTTGAGAGCGTACGAAGATGGGGTGATTACCTTAAACAGTGGTTCACGCGCTAAGGAATTTGTTCAAGATGACCGGTTTGGTGATGATGCAAATACACTGGTCATAAACGGTTCAAAATTATACTTTGGTATTGAGCTTTCAGAAAAGGAAATGCTTAGAGTTAGTTTGCCACCCGCACCTCCGGACGGTGCTTTTGATGTTCGGTTTAAAGGCGGATGGAGCGTAGTAAATGATTATGGTGAAATTGAGATTATGAATCCTGAAGAAATGCTAACGATTAATTATGATTTAGCAATTTCATCAGGAGAAGATGTTGGCTGGGTACTCACATCCAAAAGCGGCGTTGAATATCCGCTGAATTGCGATAGTGAATTTAAAGTACCTTCAGAAGAGCGGTTTACGCTGGAGAAAAGGACCGGTATCCCTCTGGAATTTGCTCTCAATCAGAATTACCCGAATCCGTTTAATCCCACAACCACTATTCAATTTACCTTGCAGATGCATGGTAATGCATCTCTACAAATATATGATATAACGGGTCGATTAGTAGAAACATTGGTGAACGGTAAACTTGGCGCCGGTACTCATTCGGTGGTATGGGATGCTCCAAATGTATCAAGCGGCGTTTATTTTTATTCTATTCGGACAGAAAATGCATTCAAAACCAGAAAGATGATTTTACTGAAATGAAGAAAATTATCTTAATCTTGCAACTTTTAATTCTTGTTGCACCCATGTCAGGTCAAGTAGTCATAAATGAATATTCTGCATCTAATTTAACAGGATATACAGATAATTATCAAAAGGCGGAAGATTGGATTGAGATTTATAATACTGGTAACCAAAATATAAATTTGGGAGGATACTATATAAGTGATGATATTACTAATCCTACAAAATGGGTAATTCCGCCAATAACCATTATTCCCGGTAACGGATATCGAACCTTTTGGTGTTCTGGAAGGGATGAATCCTTTTTTAGTGATATTCATACTAATTTTAAATTACAGCAAACTAAAGATACCCCTGAGTGTATTGTTTTTTCCGATCCGGAGGGAAATATAATAAATGAAATTGAGATACAAAAAACTCAGTTGGAACATTCAATGGGCAGAAGTTCAGACGGCTCGACAACATGGGAAATATTTACAAACCCGACAAGAGGAGATGCCAATACAGGTTCAAGTTATTCTGCGTATGCCGGAACTCCTGCAATGAGCATTGATGCCGGATTTTACAACGGTACTCAAATTTTAGACATATCCACAACTGAACCAATTTCTGAAATACATTATACTTTAAACGGAAACGTTCCTTATTCAGGATCCACTGAGTATTCCGGACCTTTATCCATTTCAAATACTAAAGTTGTTAAAGCAATAGTAATATCTGATGACACAAATATTCTGCCAAGTTTTATAACATTTAACACCTATTTTATTGATGAAAGTCATTCATTACCGGTTTTATCTACGTCGGCCAATCAATTACTTACTCTTCTAAATGGCAGCCAATCATTGAAACCGCATGGTACCATTGAGTATTTTGATGGTGACGGAATCAGAAAAGATTTTGGTTATGGTGAATACAATAAACATGGTCAGGATTCGTGGGCGTTTCCTCAGCGAAGTTTTGATTATATTGCCCGGGATGAGATGGGGTATCATGATGCCATCCATGAAAAATTATTGAGTCTTTCAGACAGAGAAGATTTTCAAAGAATCATTATCCGTGCTTCCGGTGATGATAATTATCCGGGCATTGATTCCAGTGCCCATATGCGGGATATTTTTATCCAAAAATTAGCAAACAAAAACAAACTTAATGTTGATATGAGAAGAGGTGAAAGGTGTGTTGTTTATGCGAATGGTCAATTTTGGGGAATATATTCAATCAGAGAGAAAGTTAGTGACGCTGATTATACGGACTTCTATTATGGTCAGGATAAATACAATACTCAATACTTAATGAATTGGGGTATTACCTGGGCGCAATACGGGGGGGAGCAAGCTTTTATAGATTGGAATGAAATACATAGTTTTGCACTGAATAATGATTTATCAATTCAGGCAAATTACGAATATGTTGCAAATGAAATTGATGTTACGAGTCTGGTAGATTATATTTTAATTAATTCGTTTGTTGTGTGTACAGATTGGATTAACTGGAATACCTCCTGGTGGCGGGGGTTAGATCCTGATGGCAGTCATCAGAAATGGGGGTACGTACTCTGGGACGAAGATGCAACATTTAATCATTATATAAACTATACCAATATTCCTAATGAACATGCAGATGCAGAACCTTGCTATCCTGAAGACATTTACCTGGACCCGGAACAACATATTGTTTTGCTCAATAACCTCTTGGAGAATGATGAGTTCAGGCAATATTATAATTCAAGGTATATGGATCTGTTGAATACTGCTTTTCAGGAAGATGAGTTGATTGAGGTTTTAGAAGGAATTGAAAATTCTATTAGACCCGAAATGCCTCAGCATATTGACCGCTGGGGAGGAAATATGGCCCAATGGCGGGGAAATGTTCAAAAAATAAAAACATTTATAAGTGATAGAATTGATTATCTCCCGGAAGGATTGAATGCTTGTTATAATTTGACAGGGCCCTACGATGTTACACTGGGTGTTGAGCCTGCGAATGGTGGACAAATTAAATTTAATTCTTTAACAATTGCTAACGAAGAATATCCCTGGACCGGTTCGTACCATGGAGGAACAAATATGCTTATGGAAGCTGTTCAGAATAGTACTCCTTTTAATCATTGGGAATTGATTAATCACACACTACCGAATCCAAATTTAATAAATACAAGTTTAATGCTCACACAAGGTGATAATATTACAGCCATTTTTACAACCGATGAAACCTCATATATCGTGATTAACGAAATCAATTACAATTCCTCCGTTGATTTTGACCCTGAGGATTGGGTGGAACTGTACAATTTAACTGATGATCCAATAGATATTGGAAATTGGATATTTAAAGATGAAAATGATGATCATGTATTTACAATTCCGGATAATACATCACTCGCCTCTGATCAGTACGTGGTTTTATGTAAGGATGGTGATGCCTTTTCAGCGCTATTCCCGGAGGCGAATAATTTTGTGGGTGATCTTGGTTTTGGTTTGGCAGGAGGCGGAGAACTCATCAGATTGTTCGATTCAAACGGAATATTAATGGATATTGTGGAATACGATGATTCCGCTCCCTGGCCAGTTGAACCGGACGGAAATGGCCCCACACTAGAGCTGATCAATTCATCTTCTGATAATGCAATCGGGGGAAACTGGGCTGCTTCGGCAGGTTTTGGCTCTCCGGGAATCCTGAATACGGTTTCTGGAGGTCAGGAAAATTTTGTCATCAATTATTCGGAAAACTGGAATCTGGTTGGCTTGCCTGCCATTCCCTCTGACCCCAATTACCTTTCCCTGTTCCCCGATGCTGTGGAGGGGACTCTCTACTATTATGAACAATCATACATGAACGGAAGTGATCTGACATCAGGGAGAGGATACTGGCTTCGATTCAATACTGCCGGCACAGCAGACATTACAGGAACACCGATCAATGAAATTTCTATTTCACTCCTTGAGGGGTGGAATTTGATTTCCGGAATTTCTACTCCTTTGAGTGTGAATAATATTGATGATCCCAATGGTGTCATTATTTCGGGAACGTTCTACAGTTTTAATGAAGGTTACGTGCAGATTCAGGAGCTTTTACCCGGTGAGGGATACTGGATGAGAACCACTGAAGACGGAGTAATTACCCTGAGCAGCGGGTCTCGAGCTAAGGAATCTGTTCAAGATATCCGGATTGATGATGAAGCAAATACACTGGTCATCAACGGTTCAAAATTATACTTTGGAATAGAGCTGTCAGAAACGGAAAAACTCCAATACAGTTTACCACCGGTTCCTCCTGACGGAGCTTTTGATGCCAGGTTTAAAGGCGACTGGAGTATTGTAAACGATTATGGTGAAATAAAAATCATGAACCCGAATGAAATGCTCACGGTTGATTACAAACTAAGGAATCCGGCTGAAGAAGATGGTGTTTGGGTACTTACATCTGAAAGTGGCGCTGAATATCTGCTAAACAGCGATGGTGAATTTAAAGTCCCTTCAGAAGAGAGGTTTACACTGGAGAAAAGGACGGATATTCCAATGGAATTTGCTCTTAGTCAGAATTATCCTAATCCGTTTAATCCCGTTACCACCATTAGGATTGCTATCGAAAAATACAGCAGAGTTTCTCTGAAAATATTCGATATCACCGGAAGGATGGTGACAACTTTAATTGAAAAGGAATTGGATACCGGTTACCATAACGTTTATTGGAGTGGAAAAGATAAGATGGGTAGATCTGTCAGCAGTGGTATTTATCTATACAGGATGACAGCGCGACCAAAAGACGAAGGGAAGGATGGAGGTTTTACCCGTACAAAAAAGATGGTACTTCTTAAATGAAATCTAACGGTTTGCAATTAGACAGTTTTCATAAAATTTCACTTGAGGAATTGAATAAGGTTAAACTTCGAAACAGGCAGGATACAAAATTTATTTTTAACCAGAACACCCTGCCATTGTTGCTTGAAAAAATAAAACCCTTTTACAGGATTTTGGGAATTAGTGGTGACCACACTTTTACATATGAGAATACTTATTTTGATACAGATTATTTTCTTTTCTATCATCAGCATCACAATGAAAAAAGAAAACGGTTTAAAGTACGGTTTAGAAAATACAGCAGCACAGATGAATCGTTCTTTGAAATAAAAATTAAAAATAACAAAAACCGGACAATAAAAAAACGATTCCTGGTTGATGAGGGAAACGGGATGCTTGGTGAAAAGGAAAAACATTTGGTATCAGAAATAATTGGTCTCCCACCGGAGCAGCTTACTCCAAAACTTAATGTACAATTTTCTAGGATAACACTGGCTGATAACAGTTTTAATGAACGATTGACTATAGATACTAACCTATCCGTCAAAAATGGAGTCAGCAGTAAGATTTTCGATCAACTGGTGATTTCCGAAATCAAGCAAAAAAAGTACAATCCAAAATCCGATTTTATTCAGATTTTGCGTAATTTGAAAATCCCGGAAATGAGATTCAGCAAATATTGTATGGGCATGCTGCACGTTCATGAGAAAATTAAATACAACCGCTTTAAGCCAAAAGTATTGTGGATAAATAAAATTTTAACTCAAGAAAAATAAAAGGAAAAAAGTATGGACTTATCATCTGATTTAATTAATTTAATCCTCCGGTTTGGATTCAACCTGTCTGTTGCATTTATCATTATAAAACTTATTTATCATCGAAATCATACCAACAATGATTTCGTGTTTACCTATTTTATGTTCAATTCACTCATTTTCTTTTTTGCCTTTCTATTGGGAAGTATCACCATCAATATTGGTTTTGCTTTTGGAATGTTTGCTGTTTTTGCCATTCTCCGTTACAGAACAGATCCCATTCCCATCAAGGAGATGACCTACCTGTTTATCGTCATCACCATTGGGATTATCAATGCATTGAGCAACACTGACGTATCTTATGCCACGTTGTTATTTACCAATTTTGTTTTGGTTGGCCTCACTTATTTCCTTGAAACTTACTGGGAAAAGAATTTGCTGATCCGCAGTACCGTAGTATATGAAAAGATTGAAAATATCAAACCGGAAAATCACGGTGAATTACTTGCGGATTTAAAAAACCGAACCGGGTTGGACATCCAGCATTTTGAAATCAGTAGAACCAATTTTTTAAGAGATACCGCCCGTATCAGTATTTTTTACAAAGAATGAATCAATGTGTTTTTCCTGTTAAAAGGATAGTTCCTCTTACTTTTTTACTTCTGTTAACTTCAACTCGTTCAGAAGTCAACGATGATGAATTGTGGGCAGCCGTTGAATTCAGCAAGGAAATAACATCTAAACTCGAATTAGAACTTGGTCAGGAACTGCGGTTAAAGAAGTACTTTTCCGAGTTTCATAAGACATTTACTGATTTATCCCTATCGTATACTATTTTCTCAAGCATAAAGGTCTCGGGGGAGTATCGTTATATTGTCTATGGAGACAAGGAAAAATCCCGAATAAGTCTGGGTGGTAAATTTGACTTCAAATTTTTAAATCTTATGCCGAGTCACAGACTTAAATTACAGCAGGAGACAGAAAAAGGCGAAGTGCCTGATGAGTTGGAATTAAGGAATAAATTTAAAATAGAATATCCATTGTCAAAACGGTTTACACCATTCGTGTCCTATGAACTTTTTCAGGTTCAAGAAGATGAATACTATACCTCCGATAAATATCGTGCTGGAGTTGGGATTGAATTCGATTTAAATGAATCTTATTCTTTTGAACTGTTTTATATTTTTGAGGAAGAATTGAACAAATCAGTTAATGAGAGAACAAATATTTTTGGACTTAAATATGAAATTGATATTATATAACCTGAGCAAAAAGGTAGAATCATTAAATAACAGTGAAAAAGATTAAATTATGTTTTAGTCTACTGTTGGTGATCGTGCTTATTAACGGACAGAAAGCCTCCACCATTAGCGGGTTTGTGAGGGAGGATGCCACTGGAGAGCCTTTGCCATACACAAATATTTTTATAAAAGATTCAAATCTTGGATCAGTATCAAATGTGGATGGTTATTTTGTTATCACCAACGTACCGGAGGGAAAAAGGGAAATAGCCGTATCCATCATTGGTTATGAGATGGTTACCAGGAAAATTACAGTTTCCGCATACCAGAATATGCGGCTGAATTTTCGGTTAAAGCGGTCTGTGGTTGAAGGTGAGTCGGTAGATGTCTTCGGTGAAATTCAGAAAATTCGACAGCTTGTGGAACCGAGTAGAGTAAGCTTGGACCTTCGGACAGTTGAACTTGCTCCTGCATTTATGGAACCCGATTTATTCCGAACAGTGCAGTTGCTCCCGGGCGTGCAGACATTGAATGATTTTTCCAGTGCTCTTTATGTCCGCGGTAGTACCCCCGATCAAAATCTAATCATGCTGGATGGCATTACCATTTACAACCCGTACCATCTCGGAGGAATCTTTTCTACATTCAACACTGACGCCATTAAGGAAGCAGATTTTCATGCAGGCGGATTTCCTGCTCGGTACGGCGGGCGAATGGGAGCCATCCTAAATGTTATCAACAGGGAGGGGAATACGGAAGAAGTTCAGGGAAGTGCCAATATCTCCATTATTTCCAGTAAAGCGCTATTGGAAGGTCCCATACCGAAATTCATGGGAATTAAAGGATCATGGATGATCGCAGGTAGGCGCACCTATTTCGATAAACTTTTCAATGCAATTTTGAGGGCAGCAGGGGATAACAGCGGATTTGAATTCCCTTATTATTTTTATGATTATCAGGCAAAAGTAAACCTCGATTTTGGTCAGGACCACCGTGTCACATACAGCCGTTTTTATGGTGATGATGTTTTATCCATTAATTGGACTGAAAGTAATGAGAGTTACGATATACTTTCCGACTATTATGAAAGGAATGATTTTTCATTCATCATTGACTGGCCTTGGGGAAATCATACCAATAGCTTAACCTGGAGATGGCTCATTAGCCCCAAACTGGTAGCCAGGACTTTTGTGGCAAACAGCCGTTATCGTTTCCATTATAACATGGATTTCATTGACGAAGGTGAATGGACAATTGGTGATTCATCGGATGTTTATAGGGATCAATTCAAATTCGACTTTTTTGATATTGTGAATGACAAAACCGTTGAAACTGAACTGTCCTGGCATGGTTTAAACAATCACAAGCTCATGGGCGGATTTCAGTTGAAACAAGTTGACTTTGATTTGGGGATGGAATTTGAATTTTCAACGCTGGATACGTCTGTTTATTTGAATCCGCTTCAAATGAAAGATCAAACAGTGGAAACATCAGTCTTCTTTCAGGATAAGTGGGAAGTTAATTCACAGCTTACCCTTCTGTTGGGAGTGAGGGTAACGGATTATTCCTTACATGATACACTTTATATTGACCCCCGGTTTGGTGCAAAGTTTGTTCTACGTCCTGATCTGTCGTTGAAATTGTCACTCGGGCGGTATCACCAGTTTCTTACCATTGCCAATTCAGAAGATGAAACATTTCGAATAATTGATTTTTGGCTCGGTATTCCAGAAGACAGGCCAGCAACCTGGGCAGATCACCTGATTCTTGGCGTTGAATATCTATCCACTAAAAACTGGTTATTCAGAGTAGAATCCTACTACAAACATTTTGAAAATCTTATCACGCTTAAGCAAGGGGAACTTGTTCAAGAGGAAGAGGATGAGGTTCGTTTCACTCCTTTCAATGAATTTTATGATACTCGAGCCTATGCTTACGGATTGGAATTACTTTTCAAAAAGACTTCTGGTAAAATTCGTGGATGGGTAGGTTATACCTATGCTGAAACAAAAAAACATGTTAATAAATTTGGTTGGTATTACCCAAGATACGACCGTACTCATACCTTGAATATTGTGGGAGATTATGCGCTGTTTAAGAGTTTGCATTTTAGTACTGCACTCCAGGCATCCAGTGGACAGCCCTTTACGCCACCTCTGGGGGTATATGAGAATTGGCAAGCAGAGCATGATCCAATTATACCTGATTGGTATGGCAGTAGAAATTTTCTTACAGGTGAGAAAAATTCTGAACGACTTCCTTATTATTTTCGGGTGGACATAGGTTTAAAACAGAAAATAACATTTTTTGGGTTACACAATGAAATGTTTATCCAGTTGATAAATGTGACAAACCATGTCAATCCACTTACATATCAATACAGGAACAAAACAAATCGGTTGACTGGTGAAACTTTGGGAATGGAGCGAGCTGCAGTTCCCATGTTTCCATTTTTTTTAACACTTGGAATTAGAATGGAGTTTTAATGCGTTTATTTATTTTATTATGTATAGGATTAATTTTATTTTCTTGTATTAGTCTTGAACCCGAACTCGAGTGGGAAGATGTAACATCGGATCATGAACCGGTATTGAATATTATTGCGCTTCTTTCATCGGATTCATTGACTAAGAGTTTTGTAAAGGTTCACAGATCACTGACTATAGATGAGCAGCAGGATACTTTGGTCAGAGATACACTTGAATCTGGTGAAATCATTATTTATTATGCATCAAAATTTGTTGTCAAAGATGCAGTAGTAAAAATCAACGATGGGGTGAAGGAATATGAATTTGAATATTTGGAAGATGATATGAGTGAATATGATACAGTATCCACCGGATTCTACTACTATGACGGGGATGATTTAATCCCGCAGCCGGGCGAGTTATGGACATTATCAGTGACCACGCCGGGTGGATTCAATGTAACCGGAGAAACTACAATTCCTTCAGAGCCAGTAATTTATAAAGAGGAATTACCTGAAACCTTCCAATTGGATCAAACTATGAATATAAGTTGGCAGCCTCATCCTGATAATTATCAGATTTTAAATACAGGTAATCTGTGGTACTGGAATAAAACTGGATGTGGTTTATGGCAGGAAGAAATAGTCAGTCCCAATGAAGAATCCTTTGTTTTCAGAAGGGAAATATGTGGTGGGGATGAGGAGATCCAGGATTCTGAAGGGGGCGAATTATTGCTAAATCTGATGAGTATGGATAATAACTATTTTGATTATTTTATTAGATATGGTGAAGATCCAGAATTTTCCAGCTTATTTTTAGGAGAAGGGGGTTCTGGAAGGAGTTTCGGAATCGAAGGTGGAATCGGTATATTTGGTGCTGTGTTATTTGATCGTCACGTTATACCTATCGTACCGTAATTTTCAAATAGTAAGGCTACTATGCTTTAAACAAAAAAAGGGCAACGAAGTGTCGCCCTCTTTTTGAAAGTACTGTTTTGTACTTATTTTAACCTATATATCCCTTAGGACTATGAGGCTTATCGTGAGTTGAGCACCAAAATTCTTCTTCATTGGCGCGACCTCCAAATTCGCAGTCATTATCATTAGGGTCAAAAAACCATAACTTCATAGTTTTTCTCCTTTGATGCGAACGCAATATCCGTTGAAATTGCCTTCAAATTAAAAAATCCTGCTATTTTCAGGTTATTATTTAAACGATGAGTTTTATCGTTCCCAGCTCCCCTCACGAGCTGTTTTCAAGGATGAGGAACAATGAAATTTAATGCATTTCCTTTTTTATTCCTACTATCAAAGTAATAAACGGTAGCACTATGGTACCAGAATTCAGTGCTTTAGGCTTATATTTGGGGGAGTTTCTTAATAATTAACAGCGCTACTATAAATGCAAAAACCCACTTTCTCTCCTCTAAGAAGAAGGTTTATACTGAGCGGGACCGACGAGACTTGAACTCGCGACCTCCGGCTTGACAGGC
>CEQE01081206.1_pt1 | contig 14471 bp, 8 predicted proteins | sample 356201 | NCBI WGS metagenome assembly CEQE01 (sample SAMEA2619970, study PRJEB7988) | marine metagenome | biome: marine biome (ENVO:00000447); feature: mesopelagic zone (ENVO:00000213) & marine oxygen minimum zone (ENVO:01000065); material: "saline water (ENVO:00002010), including plankton...
TGCTACTGGATCAACTGGATCTGGCCGAGGCCGCGCAGAGGGTATTGAAACACCCGGCGGTGGCGAGTAAGAGCTTCCTGATAACCATAGGTGATCGTAGCGTCACCGGGATGGTGGCGCGGGATCAGATGGTGGGGCCCTGGCAGGTACCGGTCTCCAATGTAGCGGTCACTGCCGCCGCCTATGACGACGAAAGACACGGGGAAGCGATGGCAATGGGAGAGCGAACGCCGATCGCGCTTATCGACAGTGCAGCATCCGGTCGAATGGCAATCGGTGAAGCGATCACCAATATCGCCTCGGCCAGGATCGCGCAAATCTCCGACATCAAGCTATCAGCCAACTGGATGGCTGCTGTTGGACATCCGGGGGAAGACGAGAATCTCTTCGACACGGTCGCCGCAGTTGGCATGGAGCTCTGTCCTGCTCTCGGAATCTCTATTCCTGTTGGCAAGGACTCCATGTCCATGCAAACCCGCTGGCAGGAGAAGGGGGAGGAGAAAAGTGTTACTTCGCCCCTGTCCGTGATCGTCTCTGCGTTTGCACCGGTTGAGGATATCGGCGAGACGCTGACGCCGGTGTTGCGAGTCGATCGGGGTGAAACGGACCTGCTGCTGATCGACCTCGGTGATGGTGCTGATCGCTTGGGAGGATCGATATTGGCTCAGGTGTTTGAACAGTTGGGCGATGAGTGCCCCGATCTCGAGGACGCCGAAAAGTTGCGCAGCTTCTTTGCCATCGTCCAGGAGTTGAATGAACAGGGTCGCCTATTTGCCTATCATGACAGGTCCGATGGGGGGCTCTTTACCACACTTGTGGAAATGGCGTTTGCCGGGAGAACCGGGCTGCAGATCGATCTGGATAACTGGGCGAGTGACGCCGCGCAGGTGATCTCCGTGCTATTCAGTGAAGAACTGGGTGCTGTGCTGCAGGTGGCAAGAGACGATTCGAGTCAGATTCTGGCGCGATTTGAGGACGCTGGCATAAAGGGTGGAATGATCGGTGCTCTGGCAACGAATGATGAGATCGTCTTCAAGCATCGGGGCGATGTGCTGCTCGCCAACAGTCGGGCTCAGTATCAAACGTGGTGGGCCGAGACCAGCTACCGGATTCAGCTGATGCGTGATAATCCGGAATGCGCCAGGGAGGAATTCGATCTCATCCTGGATCCCGACGATCCAGGGATAACTTCCAAGTTGAACTTCGATCCTAATGAAGACGTTGCAGCACCGTTTGTAGGTACGAGCGTGGCTCCCAAGATCGCCATCCTCAGAGAACAGGGAGTCAACAGCCAGGTAGAGATGGCAGCCGCTTTCCATCGGTCGGGGTTCGATTGCATCGATGTGCACATGAGCGACATCTTCGCAGGCTCGGTGGCTCTGGATCAGTTCAAAGGGATCGTCGCCTGTGGCGGATTCTCCTATGGCGATGTGCTCGGCGCCGGTGAAGGGTGGGCCAAGGCGATGCTGTTCAACGCCCGGGTGAGAGATCAATTTGCAGCCTTCTTCAATCGATCAGACAGTTTCGGCCTCGGGGTGTGTAACGGCTGCCAGGTGTTGGCGTCCCTCAAGGACCTGATTCCCGGTGCTGAGTCCTGGCCACGCTTTGTGCGCAACAGATCGGAACAATTTGAAGCCAGGTATTCTCTGGTGCAGGTTCAGGAGTCTGATTCGATCCTGTTCGACGGAATGGCCGGCTCCCATATGGCGATAGCCGTTGCGCACGGGGAGGGCAGAGCGGAACTGACGAATGCACAGGCATTACGGATTATTCAAGACGGGCAGGCAGTACTCAAATTCGTCGATCACCGTCTTCATGCAACCGAAGTCTATCCCCTCAATCCCAACGGCTCGCCAGAGGGGATTACCGGGCTGACCAACGAAGACGGCAGGTTCACCATCATGATGCCTCATCCTGAGCGGGTCTACCGGAGCGTAACCAATTCGTGGCACCCGGATGAGTGGCAGAAGGACAGCCCCTGGATGCGCATGTTCAGAAACGCCAGAGTCTGGGTGGGCTGATCGGGCTCGTTAGCGACCATTGAGGAAGCGTGGCTATGGATATCGGAGACCGGGTATGAATATCATCGTGATCGTTTCGGACACGTTCCGCTATGACAACCTTTTTGACCGGGCGGCCATGCCCGTGCGGACTCCGCACCTTGATGCATTCTCTGAAAGGGCCGTCAGCATGGCGCAGTTCTATACCGGCAGCTTCCCGACCATCCCGCAGCGAACGGATATGACGTCGGGCCGATACGGCTGGCCCTGGTTCCCGTGGCAGCCGCTGGATCTCAGTACGCGCAACAACATCCCACGCATCCTGCGCAAGAGCGGTTATGTTTCGCAGCTCATCTGCGACTGTCCGCACCTGTTTAACTCCAGATTCCAGAATACCTTCACGGCCGCACAGGCGCTTCGCGGCCAGGAGGGCGACTTGTACGCTCTGCGTATGAACCATCCCATCGAGGACGTCATGCCCCCCGAGAAGACACGCTCCAGCAAACACCTGCAGGGCCGCAATTTGGTCGATCTGCATCGCTGGATGAACCGCGACTGGAAAGGCGAAGAGGACTGTTTTCCACCACGCACGGCCAGAGCGGTGGTGGAATGGCTGGAAGAGAATTACCTGCATGAATCCTTCTTTCTGTGGGTCGACTTTTTCGATCCGCACGAGCCTTGGGATCCACCGGAGTACATGGTCAGGAAGTACGATCCGGGCTATACCGGCACACCCATGCTTCATCCCAACTACGGGCGAGCGGACGACTATACTGCCGACGAATTGCATAACCTGCGCGCCCATTATTGCGCAGAGGCGGAACTGGTTGACCGGTGGGTAGGACGAGTCCTCGAGAAAATCGGCGATCTTGATCTGTGGGACAATACCATCGTTCTCTTCACCAGCGATCACGGTACCAGCCTTGGTGAACACAATCGCACCGGCAAGACCAACATCAACGACCGGGACCATCGCATCTGGCCGCTTTACCCGGAGGTCGCCCACATTCCTCTACTGATCGCAGCGCCTGGCTTGCCCGGTGGGCGCGATGTGAAGGGCTTTGCTCAGCCGGTCGATATCCTGCCGACTCTTCTGGACCTCGCGCAGGTGGATACGGACCCACCGGAGCCCTACCACGGTCGCTCGTTCGCAGGCGCACTACGTGGCGACGCTGCAGATACAGGGGTTGATTGCGCGGTCAGCGGAAACTTCCTGCGCTTGGACGAAGATGGCAGGATACCTGCCGATGCGACGACCCCGGTCTTCTATACGACAGACTGGGCCTATGCGCCGATCGGCCCGGAACGACAGCGTCAGCTGTTCGACCTGCAGGCTGACCCACTGGCAGAGGCCAACGTAGCCGCCGCCCAACCCGAAGTCGTTACGGATCTGCACGAGCGCTTCACCCGCTGGCTGCAGGATCTGCAGTCACCGCAGGCGACACTGGACCTGCTCGGAGATGACGCATTGGCATGAGGAATTGTGCGTCTCCCGCTGATAGATTCGCCGAACTCTGTGCTAACGCCGCTGCATGTCATGGCGGCCGTCCCCTCCCGTTTCGTGCGCGGGCTGCAGTGATTGACTCATACGGGAGAAGCCATATACTCCCCCGAAACTACAATCTCGTTGAGCCATAGACACACAAGAATCAACAAAGGCCATGATTGAACCGTAGGGGGGGACACATGCCACTACGCATTCTGGAGTTCGGCGACAATTACGCCGCCGGATACGCCGGTAAGTTGTTTGCGCGCTGGGGTGCCGAGGTTATTCGGGTTGACGCGGTAGATACGGAGCCGGCATTTCCGCATAGGACCGAGCACACCGCAGTCGATCTGTATCTGCATGCCGGCAAGACGCGCATGGCGATCGACTATGGGAAACCGGCGGGCAGGCAATTGCTGCACAGACTGGCGGCAAAGGTCGATATCCTGATAACCGATCTCAGCGCTGCCGATCTCGACCTCCTCGACTGGACCAGCCTCGGCGGCTCGGACTTAAAGATCCGCACTGCCATCACCCCGTTTGGCCTGCAGGGCCCGAGGCGCGATTGGGTTGCCACCAGCAACGTGCTATTGGCGATGGGCGGACAGACGTTTCTGATGGGTGACCCTGGTCGTGCGCCTTTGACGATGCCGGGTAGATACATCTTCTACCAATCCGGACAGTACGCTTACACCGCGTCGTTGGCCACGCACCGCTTGCAGCCGACTGATACGCAAACGATTGATGTCAGCATGTACGAGACCGCGCTGTCTCTGCATCAGTTCACAACGGTGATGTGGACTTTCGGTGGAAATATCCGCAGCCGCCACGGTAACGATTTCGGTGTGCTGCACCCGATTACCATGTATCCGTGCAAGGACGGCTGGTTTGCCGTTAACGCTGACATCCTCTTCTGGGATGCATTCACCATCATGCTGGGCAAGCCGGAGCTGGCTGACGACCCGCAGTTTGCCACCGTAGCGGCACGCGTGGAAAACTGTAAAGAGCTCGATGCCATCGTTATGGAGCAGTTGGGCGACAAGACGCGCCGCGAGGTCCTCGACCTCGGCCAGGAGGTATGTCGGATGCCCACCGGCATTCTGACGACGCTTGACGAACTGCTGCAGGACCCGCACCTCGAAGAACGGGATTTCTGGCAGACCATCGCCGTAGACGGTCGGGAGCTCAAGGTTCCTGGCTCTGCGTTCAGATACGTAGGCGAGAGTCCGCCGGCCCAGCCCAAACCCAAGGCCCCGGTAGATGCCGGCGTTTTCATCGCCCCCTCGTTGGCGCGTGCAGGGGAGTCGAGTCATGACTGATCGACCGTTAAGCGGAATTCGCATCCTCGATTTCACCCACGTGTGGGCCGGGCCACTCGCTACGCGCATCCTGGGAGATCTGGGTGCCGAGGTCATCAAAGTGGAATCACCGTGGGCCCGGGGACCGGCGACCTTGCCGCCCGGTGCACCTGCGCTGGTCTCCAACTATGGTGAGGATCACTGGAATCGCCAGAGCGTCACCAACAAGCTTAACCGCAACAAACGCGGGCTTTGCATCGACGCAAAGTCAGCGGCGGGGCACGCCGCCCTCGTCGGTCTCGTCAAGCACTGCGACGTTGTCATAGAAAACTTCAGCGCGCGCGCCTTGGCCGCCAGCATGGGGCTGGGGTGGGACGTACTCAAATCCGTGAACCCAAACATCATCTATGTGGCGATGCCGGGCTTTGGTATTTCCGGTTGCTATGCCGATTTCGTCGCCTATGGAACGATCGTCGAGCCCATGTGCGGGCTGACCGCATTTATGGGATACAGCGCAGAGGAACCCCGTGTTTCGGCGACTGCCGTGCCGGATGCCAGCGCAGGGGTGACCGCGGCGGCGGCTGTCGTCACGGCGTTGCAGCGTCGTGACGAGGAGGGCGTAGGGGGTTATGTCGAGATTTCTCTTCAGGAAGCGGCGATGGCTCTCTTCGGTGAGTATTTCTTGCTGGAGCAGCTCGAGGGCACGCCGCCGCGCATGGGAAACGGCCACGCGGACTACGCCCCGAGCGGAGTGTATCGCTGTAGCGGTGACGATGAGTGGATCGCCATCACAGCCCGCGATGAGACCGAGTGGCACAACCTGGCCGCGAACGCGGGACTCGGATGGGAATCGGAGCAGCACTTCGGCTCGCTGCAATGCCGTCATGACAACCGCACTGTATTGGATGAAACCATCCAATCCTGGACCTGCGGCTTCAACAAGACGGAACTCATGATCCGACTGCAGGAAGCGGGCGTACCCGCTGGCGCAGTCATGGTCACGCCTGAATTCCTTGAGGATCCACAGGTTGTGGATCGCCAATTCTTCGTGGAATTCTCTGCTGACCACATGGATACCAAGCCGTTCCCGGGTTTGCCGATCAGGATCAACGATGCACGTGGGCAAGGTTGGCAGCGTGCGCCGAAGCTCGGCGAGCACAATCATGAAATACTACACGATCTGTTGGGAATGGATGACGCGTCCATCGAGGATCTGGAGCGACTGGGTGTGATCGCGACGCGCCCGCCCGAATAGAATCTGTCCGGCACTCAGCCACACAGGGCGACCTTTATGCGGAAGAGATTTGGCCAACACAAACACCTGGACAGAATCAAAGTAGGTCCCGCTAAGCTCACAAATCCAGGCAGACTGGTTGGCTGAGGCAGTCGTGGATGAAGTCAGACTGACAATCCACCGAGCTGCTGCTACCTGCCTTGCCAGTTCGGCTGTCGTTTCTCCGCGAAGGCCTTCGGGCCTTCCTGTGCGTCCTCGCTGTTAATACGTTTCGTCTCTGAATCATAGGGAGTGGCGAATGCCTGCGCTAACGGATAGTCAAGGCCGCGCATGGTCGCCTCCTTGGTTGCTCTTACCGCCAGGGGAGCGCAACGAAGTATATCCGCTAGCCAGCCGTCGACGGCTTCTCTGAGGGCCGACAGTGGTACTACTTCGTTTACCAGACCAAGCTGATAGGCCCTGTCCGCCTTCATGTGGCGACCGGTGAGCAGGTAACCCATGGCCGGTTTCAATCCGATCTGCCTTGGCAGCCGATGTACGCCAACGCCTCCTGCTATCAGTCCTCTGCGCGGCTCAGGAAGCCCGAGTTCAGCGTGGTCTGCGCATACGATGATGTCGCAGGACATGGCGAGTTCCAGACCGCCGCCAAGGGCATAGCCGTTGACCATAGCAATCACGGGCTTAGGGAAGTGCCAGCGCTGGTTCAGCGGCACGGTCTCGCCGCCCATGCGGCGCCACTCCTCCCGTTGCTCGGAAGATGCGTCTCGCTCAACGGCACGATGTTTCAGGTCGGCGCCGGCACTGAACGCCTTCTCTCCAGTGCCCGTCACAACGGCGATCCAGATGTCGTCGTTCTGCTCCACCTCCGTGAAGAGTTCCGACAGTTCCCATCTTAACTGTGGGTTAAGGGAGTTCATCGCTTCAGGGCGATTCAGCGTGATCCACGCCACCTTGTCTTTGACTTCAAATAGCGTTACTTGCGGGCTGATCATAGTGCTACCCCCTCAGATTTGATTGATGGAAGGTCCGTACGCCGTCGCTATGGTACGCTCGCAAGTGCAGTGTGAATACTCTATTCTGTGTTCGCGATTGACGGCGTGCCTGATCAGCACTGGTATACACTCTGAGGACCCTGACCATGGAGACGGTAATAACCGAACGTCACGGCGCTACGTTTCTGGTGCGCATGAACCGGCCGGAACGGATGAATGCGTTGGGTGTGCAACTTCGAACCGAACTTGCCGAGGCCTTCACGGAACTGCGCGACGACCCCGAACTGGAAGTGGGCGTCTTTACCGGTACGGGCAAGGCGTTCTGTGCCGGCGAGGACATGAAAGAGTCGATCCGCAACGGTGCGCCCGGATTCGGCGGGGCGGCTCCAGACAATCCCTTCATGGATGCTACTCTGGAGAAGCCCGTAATCGCAGCCATCAACGGTTACGCCATGGGTGGTGGGTTCTTGCTGGTCGAACGAACCGATCTGCGCGTTGCCGTACGTGGGGCCGTGTTCGAAATGTCCGAGGCCAAGCGCTGGCTCCTCGGTGGCTATAACCACGGCTTTCTCGCCGGCGTGCCGCATCCGGTTGCCACGGAAATGGCGCTCGGCTTCCGCTTTACGGCAGAGCGGTTGCACGAAGTCGGCTTTCTCAACCGTCTGGTCGACGCCGACGATCTGTTGCCGACCGCCTTCGAGATGGCCGACCACCTGATGACGCTGCCACCGGCATCTCGAGTCAACACGGTGTACATGATGCGGCAGATGCGACCACGCGTGTCGGCAGATATGAGACGACTGGCTACCGCGCTAAACGACCATGGCGACAAGTCGGATCTGATGGAGTCGCGCAGAGCATTCGCGGAGAAGCGCACACCGCAATTCAAAGGCTGGCTCGATCCCGCGGATCGATACCGAATGCCGACCGTGGAATCCCTAACGAAGCAAGCGCAAGAATCCAAAGACGATCAGATCGGAGGAAGATGAAATGACAGGTCCACTGCATGGCGTCAAAGTCGTGGCTTGTTCCATCGCACAAGCAGGTACAGTCCCCTATGCCCTGATGGCTGATCTCGGCGCCGAAGTGATCAAGATCGAAGTGCCGGGCACCGGCGACGGCTCAAGACGGGTACCCGAAAAGTCCGAATGGCCCAGTTCCTATTTCGAGACCAACAACCGGGGCGTCAAGAGCCTGACACTCAACCTGAAGACCGATGAAGGCAAAGAGGTCCTCTACAAACTCATCGAACAAGCAGACGCGTTCGGTCAGAACTTCCGCCCGGGCGCCGCCGAAAAGAACGGATTTGGCTATGAAGACCTCAAGAAGATAAACCCCAAGCTGGTCTACGTCTCGATCTCCGGCTATGGGCCACAGGGCCCGCACGCGTCTCTGCCGGCGACCGATGCGATGGCTCAGGCCCTCGGCGGTGTCACGGAAGTCTTCTCCACACCGGGCCAGTTGATGAAGACGGGAATTGCGTCCGTGGCGGACGAGACATGTGCCATACTGGCCTTCGGTGGCATGCTGGCCGGCCTCTATTGCGCAAAGATGACCGGCATAGGTCAGAAGATCGATACGTCCCTGCTGGGCGGACAGGTCAGGCTGATGGGCTGGACCCTAACGAATTCAATGTGGCGCGACAGCAACCCCATAACCGGCCGTGCTCGCATTACAGGATCGCCCAGAAGTGCCGGGATAAGCGCCACCTTCAACGACCGTAACGGCAAACCGTTCGTATTCCAGCTCGCGGGCGCACAATGGCAACGGGCGATGACTGCACTCGGTTTTTACGATGAATTGCAGCAAACGGGATTCGGCGACCTGGGCGTGGCAGTCGCTTCAGAAGACGAACGTACCGCGATGCTCGAAAAACTCGATGAACTCTTCGCGACGGACGTGCGAGAGCGATGGGTGGAGACGTTGCGTGAAGCCGATATCGTCTCTGCACCCACCAACACCATGCTGGAGGGCTCCAAAGACCCGGACGTTCTCGCCAACGGCTACGTCACCGAGGTCGAATACCCGGCCTTCGGAAAAACGCTGAAAGTGCACGGCTCCCCCTGGCAGTTCTCCGAAACCCCACCCTCGATCGGCATCGCTCCCACTCTCGGCGAGCACAATATGGAGATCCTGGCTCGCCTCGGCTACGACGAAACGCAGATTGAATTATTGAGAGCTAACGAAGTAATCTGAACCACGTCAAGACTGCTTTTTGCCAGGATTCGCTCTTCTAACTGTCTCGAGCAGCAGTTGCCAGGAGAGAGGGGTCATTCCCAGGACCCGCTCCGCATGCGGCCCAGTAAATACATCCCTGTACGCTCTTCTGGGCCGCATCCGGATCGGCATCCCTGCCTCCCCGAACGCGGACCGGAAGCTCCTGGAAATGACCCCTCTCCCCTGGCCCCACCTTCTGTACCACTCAGAACATTGGTGCTTGCGTCAAGTAACCAAGAGCTTTGCTGGTGATGGCAAATCTGGTGGGACAGTGAGAGTGTCTTGTTGGATTGTGTGTAAGTCCTGGGACAGTTTACTTAATTCAACAATTCTGTAATTCCGGGGACAGTTTACTTAATTCAACAATTTGGGGGACAGTTTACCTAATTGTGTAATTCCGGGGACAGTTTACTTAACTGGGTGTAATTCCGGGGACAGTTTACTTAATTGGTGTAATTCCGTGGGGGACCGGGGACAGTTTACGTAATTGCGTAATTCCGGTGACAGTTTACCTAAATTGTATTCTTCAGAAACTCACGCAAGTCCCAAATTGCGTATCGGAGCAGTAAGTAAACTGCCCCCCATAATTACCCCAAGTCAGAATTATGTATCGCAGAATTAGGTAAACTGTCCCCTTAATTCTCCGTATCGCAGAATTAAGTGAACTGTCCCCTCAATTCCCCCTCCTGACCAAGAACTGATTAGCACATTAGAAGAGCTATACAGGCTACTGCTCGTATTTGGGCTCTTTTGGCAAACCGAGCGCTCGTTCACCGATGATGTTCTTCTGGATCTGGGCAGTGCCGCCGCCGATGATAAGCCCTAAATCAGTCATGTACATGTGTTGCCAGATTCCCCCATCGCGCAGGTAGGGGCCGTCTTCGAACAAGATGCCCAGTTCACCCATGATATCGACGGCCATAGACGCCATTTGGTGGTTTAGCTCACAGCCCTGCAGTTTGACGATCCAGCCGGCCAAGCCTGGGTTTTCGCCTTTTATGGCGTGGCTCATGATGCGCATGCCGTTGAACTTCATGGATAGCATGCGTGCTTGTAGTTTCAGCAAACGGTCTCGGTAGGTTGGATGGTTCATTAGGCTGTCGCCGTTGACGGTTTCCTTTTTCATCAGTTCTACGATGGAGCGGAATCGTGTTTCGGCTGCGTTCGGGTCGCCGAGGCCGCCACGTTCGTGTTTTAGCGTGGTGTTGGCCACGAACCAACCGTCGCCTCGTTTTCCGACTATTTGGTTCTTCGGTACGCGAACGTCGGTGAAGAATACTTCGTTGAAGGAAGAATCACCGTTCATCTGTTTCATTGGTCGGGCGTCTATGCCGGGCGTGTCCATGCGCATTAACAGGTAGCTGATTCCCTGGTGTTTGGGTGCGTCCGGTTCGGTGCGCACGAGGCAGAACATCCACTCGCTGTTCTGGGCGTTTGATGTCCAGATTTTCTGGCCATTGACTACAAAGTCATCGCCATCGACGACAGCCTTGGTGGAGAGGGAGGCGAGGTCCGATCCGGATCCCGGTTCAGAGTATCCCTGACACCAGCTTATCTCGCCCCGTACGCTGGGGGGGATGTGCTGTTTCTTCTGTTCTTCGGTGCCGAGTTCCAGCAATGTTGGAACCAGTCGATTGTCGCCGCTGTTGCCTGCTCGAACCTTGGCAGCTGCAAACTCCTCAGCGATGATGTGATTCTTGAGAATGTCCGGCTCTGCCCCAAATCCACCATATTCTTTCGGTATGGTGCGGGCTGCGTAACCGTGCTCGATCAGCAGTTGCTGCCAATTGCGGTCGGCTTCGTTTGCCGTTCCGCGAGCCCTGCCCGATGGCGCATCATCCTTGTGTGCTGCAAGAAACTGACGTACTTCCTCTCTGAATAACCTATGCTCTTCGCTGTATCTGAGATCCATGATTGTCACCCGCAGTGCTTGTATTCTCCGCTCGAAAGAGTAGGGAAATGTGGCTCGAAAATCCACTGCCTTGAGCAGCAAATGTGAATGCCGTCCGACTGGATTCAGTAGTCGGTGAGCTGACAATGTATGCGCCCTGAGTGTCAGTTTCTTGTCCAACGCTGCGCCGAGTGCACAACAATCACCAGTGCCTGCAGCATGTTGATAACGAGGGTTAAGTGTCGCAAGCCCTTTGCATGGGTCTGAGGTCGGTTTTCTTTATGGTGGCCAACCGGTGTACAATGTGCCGTTTTTTTTAATCAGTAAGCTAACACTATGTCAGATATCAAGATCTTGCTCAGCGAAGATGAGATTCCCACCCAGTGGTATAACGTGATTGCGGATATGCCCAATCCGCCGGCACCGGTCTTGGGGCCTGACGGTAATCCGGTGTCTCCCGATGCACTTATGGCGATATTTCCCATGGGGATTATCGAACAGGAGATATCGACCGAGCGGTGGATTCCGATTCCCGACGAAGTGCGGGATATCTACCGACAGTGGCGACCGTCACCCCTTTTCAGGGCGAGGCGGCTGGAGCAGTTGTTGGATACGCCGGCCAAAATCTACTACAAGTACGAAGGGGTGAGCCCCGCCGGTTCCCACAAACCCAATAGTGCGGTTGCCCAAGCCTATTACAATAAACAGGCTGGCGCGAAGAGGCTTGTTACCGAAACCGGAGCGGGGCAGTGGGGTTCCGCCTTGGCATTGGCGGGTCGAATGTTTGGCCTGGAAGTGCTCATCTATATGGTCAACATCAGCTATCAGCAGAAACCCTTCCGGCGCTCGATGATGGAAACCTGGGGTGCAACTGTGCTGGCCAGTCCGAGCGATCAGACGGAATCGGGGCGAAACATCCTGAAGGATGATCCGGAATCCAGTGGCTCTCTGGGTATAGCGATTTCAGAGGCGGTTGAGACAGCTGCCTCCCGGGATGACAGCAATTACGCCCTCGGATCCGTGCTCAATCACGTGCTCATGCATCAGTCGATCATCGGCTTGGAGTCGAAGAAGCAGTTTGAAAAAGTGGCTGATTATCCAGATGTTATCTACGCTTCCTGCGGCGGTGGGTCCAATTTTGCGGGTGTGGCGTTCCCCTTCTTCGCGGACAAAGCCGCCGGCAAGGATGTCAGACTGATTGCTGTGGAACCCAGTTCCTGTCCAACCCTTACCAAGGGTCACTACGCTTACGATTTTGGTGACACTGCAGGACTGACGCCCCTGACGAAGATGTATACCCTCGGGCACAATTTCGTTCCGCCGGGAATCCATGCAGGCGGGCTGCGTTACCACGGTGACTCCGCCCTTGTCTCTCAGCTGTATCAGGAGGGCCATATAGAAGCCATGGCTGTGGGACAGCTCAAAACCTTCGAAGCCGGCACTACGTTTGCGCGAGCAGAAGGCATCATTCCAGCCCCCGAGTCCAGTCACGCCATCGCTGCATGCATCGACGAAGCGGTGGCCTGCAAGCAGAGCGGCCAATCCAAAACGCTGTTCTTTAATCTGTCGGGGCACGGGCACTTTGATATGGCAGCGTACGACCAGTATGCATCGGGACAACTGGAAGATTACGACTATCCGGAAGAATCAATCAAGAAAGCACTCGAGAGTTTGCCGAAGGTAAGCTAACGAATCTATTGGGGAAGTAGTTATGTCTGCAAAAAACCGTTACCAGACCAATCTAGTAAAGCTCCTGTTGGCAATATCGTTCCTGCCGCCAATTCCAGTGTTGGCTGCGCAGGGAAGCGAATCGATACTGGAGGAGATTACCGTTACTGCCAGAAAACGGCAGGAAGGATTGCAGGATGCTCCCATGTCGGTTACGGCATTTACGGATGAGTCTCTGGAATACCGAGGCGCGGATGACTTGGGTCAGATAGCGAATTTCACTCCCAACATGACGTTTCAGAACAACCCCAGTTTCGGTGGTGCCAGTAACACGGCTGCAATCTATCTGCGAGGAATCGGTCAGAAAGAGTTCTTGCCAACGACCGAACCCGGTGTAGGGCTCTATGTTGATGGTGCCTACATAGCACGCTCTGTGGGTGCCATTTTGGACATTCTCGACATGGAGCAGATAGAAATCCTGCGCGGGCCTCAGGGCACGCTGTTCGGCAGAAACACGATCGGCGGCGCAATTAACATCGTTACGCGCAAGCCGGATGAGGAATTTTCAGCCAATGGTGACATAACCTTGGGAACAGATGACCGTGCTAATTTCAAGGGGTTCGTCAACGCTGCTCTCGCCGATGGTCTGTACGCCAATTTTGCCGTGGCGTCGATGAACCAGGATGGATACGTCTCGCGTCCGGATGGCACCGATCTGGGGGATGATGACACACGCCTCGCACGCGTTGCGTTACGCTGGCTACCAACAGATCAGCTTGAGCTGAACCTGTCGGCCGAATTGAACCATGAGAGGGAAAACGGTCCACCCCTGACTCTGTCGGGCATCAACTACGGGCTGCCCGTTGACGCCGCCAATACGCCGCCCTTCGTTCTGATCCACAACGTCGGTGCAAACGCGATGGCCACCGGAATTGAAGCGCCATGTGCGTCTGCTGCCGCTCCCCTGAATCTTGATGTGCCCGGCTGCTACGATGACCGTTATGTGGTTGGGGACGGTACTAGCCTCGGAACTGCCCCGGCGTTCTCTGAAACCGACATCGAGGCCCTTAACCTGCGTATCAGTTGGCATTTGACCGATCGTTTGGAGCTTCGATCGATATCGGCGTATCGGGAACTCGATAGCGTATTTGCGCGGGACGGCGATCACTCCCCCCATACGATTTCCGAATTCATCGATATCATGGATCAGAGACAGTTCACGCAGGAGATTCAGCTCGTAGGCACTGGTTTGGACAACCGACTGAACTGGATCCTGGGTTTCTATTTCTTTGACGAATCCGGTAACAACATTAACTTGCTGGACTTCACTGTCTCCAATTTCCGCAGCGGCGGTCGATTCGACAACGAAAGCACCGCGTTCTTCCTGCAGGGGACCTATGATCTAACGGATGACCTCCACTTGACGGCTGGTGTGCGGGTTACCGACGAGACCAAGCAGTTTCTACCTGACCAGATTATCTTCAACAACTGGTTTGCAGGTACCGGTCATCCACAATTAGATGCACCCTTCATGCAGGCGGGCAGTCGCATACTGCCTTTTGTCAAGAAAGAGATCGATATCGATGAGACATCCCCTCTCGTTAACCTGGCCTATGACGTGAACGATGACCTGATGATCTATGCCAGCTACTCCGAGGGCTTCAAGAGTGGCGGATTTTCGCAAC
>CEQE01137835.1_pt1 | contig 14439 bp, 13 predicted proteins | sample 356201 | NCBI WGS metagenome assembly CEQE01 (sample SAMEA2619970, study PRJEB7988) | marine metagenome | biome: marine biome (ENVO:00000447); feature: mesopelagic zone (ENVO:00000213) & marine oxygen minimum zone (ENVO:01000065); material: "saline water (ENVO:00002010), including plankton...
TTCTACGAAAATTCCGGCATGACAAGCATTTTTTTATTGGCACATTTTCAAACCCATCTACATGTGGCCCCAGGGGAGCAATCCAATTTGAATCCAAAACTTCTATCAAAAGCTCTTTTTCTTGCCCAGACATGTGAGGTGGGGAGAGATAAATTCGATTATTTTTCATAATAAATATATTAATCCTATTTACTAACCTTCATCTTATTAGACCATTTTTTGTAAACCATGTTTTAATGACATTGGTGAATAACCCCATTGCCTATGTGCTTTCGTACAATCTAACAAAGGATATCTTTGTATAACATTGCAACTTGACAAAGGCTCTACATTAATCAAATCTTTATTGGCCTTTAAAATATCTACAACCATATCAGCTATCTCAAGTAAAGTAATACGAGTACCTGAACCAATGTTGAATATTCCTGTGGATAATGTATCAATTGATTTAAGAGTAGCATTTATTATATCATCTACATATACAAAATCTGCAGAATGGCATCCTCCTTCATGTAAACTTACATGGGTATTATTTTTCAAAGAAACTAACATACCACCACCGGAAGTAGTTATAATTTTATTACCGTTGAAGGACAAAATTCCTATTCGCCCAAAGAAGCCGCATTTCTCATCTCTATATTCAGATCCCAAGGCTTCTGCAGCATCTTCAATAAGTAGTACATTATATTTTTCACACAAGTCAGTAATTGCATCATAATCACAACTTTGGCCGTATAGGTCTACGGCAATAAAAGCCTTGGGGTTATATTTTTTCATGGCAGATTCAAGACAAGAAAGATCTATAGTCCAATTTATCAAATCAACATCCACAAAAACCGGTATGGCATTTTCATATAAGAGTACATTGGCGCTAGCAGCAAATGTTAAGCTCGGGCAGAGAACAATATCACCTTTGGTTATACCCAAGATTCTTAATGCTAAATGGAGGCCAGCAGTGCCAGATGATAAGGCACACGCATTTTGGACACCTAAATAAGCTGCTATTTCCTCTTCAAAAGAATCAACATTTGGACCAAGCGGTGCGATCCAGTTAGAATCAAGAGCTTGATTTAGAAGTTCTTTTTCTGAATTTCCAATATCCGGAGGGGATAAAAAAATTCTTTTGTTTGACATTATTGTTGTGGTTTTGCTATTACAAATAATCGGTTGGGTTTAGTATTAAACAAAAATGATTGTATTAAACTATATGGTAATAAAAGCCATTTTAGGGCACCTAGTTCTTCGCTCCAAGGGAATGGCTTGCATTTAACCACAAGTATTTCAAATCCATATTTTTTTAATAATTTAGGAAGTGTTGCTTCTGTAAAATAATTAAGATGAAAAGGTGGTCGTCTATTCACATCCTTGGTTTTCTTTTCCCAAGGAGAGTTCCAATTAGGACAGGATAAAGCTAAGATCCCATCTATTTTTAATATTGCTTTAACATTTTCTAAAAATTCTCCAGGGTTATCTAAGTGTTCTATAACCTCCCATCCTGTAACTAAATCAAAATAGGTTTTATTTAAACTATTTCTATTTAATACACCATTTATAACATTTGTCTTAATTGATGATGGCATTGAATCAATAGCTAATTGGCTCGGTTCAATGCCATAAACGTCAAACCCTAATTTCTTAAAAGCTGATATAAACAACCCTGTTGAGCACCCTATATCTAGTAGTTTACCAGATCTAATAGTTAGATACTTTCGTAGTTGAGATTGAGCCCAAGTTAGCTTAGTATTATTTTCAATTTCAATCTGGTCCCTTATATAACTACCATATGAGTTAATTTGATTTTTATAGCTATTTTCGTAAATACTTATATCAGTGTTATGTGGAGTTGAGTAAACCATTTCACATACAACACATTTTACCAGAGAATATTCATTATATTTTTGATCCACATCCGCAATACTATTCTCGCAAATAGGACAACTGTCATAGTTGGTCATCATCTCACCTTCTTTAAAATTCTATCCATAAAATACATTATAGAATAAATAATACTTGTACCTAATAATGGTATAAAAACTTCGGATCAAATAATTCAACAATCATATTATTCCCAAGTTTATCATAAACAGATATATTTGATTGAATTTGACTTATTTTTTTTCTTAATTGTTGTAACGAATTTTCAACAATATATATTCTAAAAACAACCTGTTTTTCATTGCCCACCATTGATGGCAACAATTCATCGCCCTCATTAAATCGCTGCATCACATGTATTACAGATAGATCAGTTTTTATCTTTTCTATACCATTTATAGAGCTAATCTTACCACTTTTCAATAATACCCAAAGAGTGCAAGCGCATTTCCCTTTTAACCTGAAATCATTGCGTTGGGGAATATCATCAACACCCATTGATCCTATAAGTGCAAAATTAATTAGCATAATGCGGTGATCAAATTTATTGATAGCATTTACAATGACATGGGGGGCTTCACCTTGTAAACGAAATCCAGGGTCATAGGCATAAAATTTATCATTCTCAACGAAGAATTGAATGTTCAATACCCCGTTTTTAATACCCAACCCTTTAAACATCTCTATCATCTTAGGGTGAATGGTTTTATAGTAATTTTCAGTATGTTTGGAAGGGTATATTGCGGCGATACAAACAGGGCTCAAATTCCCTTGATTTTTGGTAGTTATTCTATCTGCAATAGCTGATAAAAATATTTCTCCATCTTTAAATGTATAATAGGCAAAAATATCATCACAGGTCATATACTTTTCAGTCAAAAAGATCTGTTTCCTTGAATTCTCAACAGCAAATTTTACCCCGGCAACAAGTTCATCTTCATTATTACATATAGTCATCCCAACACCACCGCCATTATCTACGGGCTTAATTAATACAGGGTATTCAATTTTTTCTAAATCTTTTGCAGCTAGGCTGCTATCAAGCTCATATGTTGAAATCCCGTTAATACCATATTGACTTAATGTATGTGAAAACCCATCTTTTCTGGTAAGACTTTCAATTATTTTTTCAGTTGCATAGCAGGGAAATTCAAGCGCATTACAAATTTTAACATATGATGGCACAAGAATATCAGCAACTCCAACTAAAACCCCATCGATATGCTCTTTTTTCGCGACTTGAATCAAACCCTTTATATCAAAGCCATCAACTTCATAGTGAATTTTTGCATTTTTCTTAGCGGGGGAATTTAGATTTGGATCGACAACAATTGTAATAATACCTAGTTCGTTAGCACTATCTACTAGGGTACCAGTTTCAGGATTGCCTCCTAAAATCATAAGCCTTTTACCAACAAGCCCACTGGTATTATTATTTTTTTGGACATTCACAGTTAGTGTCTTAATATCCAAAATTAAGTCTATCTACCAAGGTAGCCACCATCGACAGGAAGCACGACTCCAGAAACAAAATCTGAAGCCTTGGACGCAAGAAATATAACAGTACCTTTAATATCATCTGGTACACCCCATCTGTCAGCCGGTACTCTTGCCAAAATATCAGGCTCCCGATCAGGGTTTCCAACTAATGCAGTATTTAATGGCGTATCCATATATCCTGGGGCTATAGCATTAACAGATATTCCATGCTTTGCCCATTCGTTTGACAATGCTTTTGTCAACTGTGACACCCCTCCTTTGCTGGCAGAATATGCAGGTGTCGAATAACCACCAAAAAAAGAGGATAAGGATGCTATATTAATAATTTTTCCACTTTTTTTTTCCAACATTAATCGACCAGCCAACTGACATAAAAAAAAGACTGCAGTCAAATTGATTTCCAGCAATTCATCCCATTTATCTAAGGGAAAGGATTCACAATTATCGCGGTATTGCAAACCAGCATTGTTAATCAATATATCTACTGTTCCCAATTCGTCAATTGCTGCAGCAAACCCATTTTCTAATTGTGAGCGATCTCTTAAGTCAACAATCTTACCTATCACAGATCCCTCAAATTTTGAGCTTACTTCTTCACAAATATTTTGCAAATCTTTATTAATATCAAGAATAAATATTTCGGCTCCATATTCACACAAGACCTCTGCACAAGCTTTTCCAAGTCCAGTGCCTCCACCAGTCAGGATAACTTTTTTTTTATTTATGTCAAAAAGGTTCTTCATATTAATTCATATAAATTCCACCATTAACGGGAATATTAATTCCAGTTAAGTAATTGGATTTCTCTGTTAAGAGGAAAGATACTACATTAGCAACATCAGACACCGTACCTATTCTACCTATTGGAATTTTACCTACCAAATCTTTAACAACTTCCTCAGGATAAGCATTTACTCCATCAGTTTCAATAATACCAGGAGAAACACAATTAACTAAAATATTATAGGGAGCTCCTTCCATAGCAAGTCTTTTAGTAAGGGTATTGATACCACCTTTGGCAATTGCATAATGAGCAGCTGAGTGAAAACCTCCAGTAATTCCAGCCTGTGACCCAATATTAATTATTTTTCCTTGTCCCGCCTTTTTCATTATAAACATAGCATGATTTGAACAAAAAAAAGCACTTTTCAGATTGATACTCAAAATATGGTCCCAACTCTTCTCATCAATTTTTTCCGTTTCAATAATTGGAGCATATCCAGCGTTATTGATAAGAACATCAAGGCGTCCGTATTCCTGGGAGATAAATTTAAACATTTTTTCTATGTTTTCATTTTTGGAGATGTCAGCATTAAAACAAATACCATTACCTTTTTTTCCTAGAACTGTCTTTAATACTTGTTCTGCTGAAGCCCTATCATTATTATAATTAATAATTATAGTATACCCCATGTCAGCTAGCTGCAATGCGATACCCCTCCCTATCCCCCGGCTGGCCCCAGTTATAAGAGCAACTTTATTATTAACCATTTATTTAAACTCTATTCAATTTAATTATCATATCATTGTCAAATCATTTTTGAGTAAAATATGGGACTATTTTAATTACCAAGATAATGATAAGAATCGGAACAAAAACCCATATTGGAAATATTATGTATAATTATTTTCTTATCAAAGGAAATATGGGTGATTTTATCTTTAGGTATTTTTAAGGAAATGAGTTTTTTGATTGCTGCTTGAACCACAACTGGATCTAGTGCAGCAATAAAAACATAATCAAATTCAATACTAGATATATGATCAATATTAGATACCGGCAAACCGCACATTTGACTTTCCTTATAGTCTTCATCTACCCAGTCTACCAATTGTATACCATTAGATTTCTGTATGTTTGTATAAATATTTTGCCCAAACGAGCCTGAGCTATACAGACATATTTTAGATCCAACAGGAAAATTTTGGTGACGCAACAATTCAGATATTGTATTTTCATTGTTATTTGATTTACTACCGATTCTCATCAAGGAAAGGGCATATACATAATCCATTAACTGATTATTAAAGTCGTAATTAACAGAATACACTGAAAGGTTTTTTGATAAAAACTGAAAAAGGGACGATAACTTCTTTGCCTCAGAATTATAATTACCAACTGTTTTGATCATTGAACCGGGTCTCTGGCGGTAATAATATCCTGCAAGATCTGATATATAAACTGAATCAAGAGTGGGTAATAGCGTAAACAACAAAGCAGCATCTTCACCCATTACAATATCATCAGGAACCTGTAATTGAAATTTCAATAGATGTTTGCGTAAAAATATTTTACCCCAAGGATAGCTAGTTATACCATGACTAAAAAATTGACCAAATGAAAGCATCCTAGGTAATATTATTTCCTTTAGATTCTTATTATCATAATAACCACTCTCAATATTATTACTAATTATGTTTTGACTCCCTAAAAAATCGCGAATGTGAGAAGGGAAAACAGCATCCACACCATATTGTAAAGCCTCATTATATATATTTTCTATGTAATTAGGTTCAATCCAATCATCAGCATCAATATATATTACATAATCACCTGAAGCACTTTGTATGCCTGTTTTTCGCGCTGCAACAAGTCCTTCATTTTTCTTTTTCTGAATTAAAATTACACGATTATCTGATTTTCTATAATATTCACATATATGCACACTATGATCTGAAGAACCATCGTCAACTAAAATAATTTCAATTTCTTTAAATGATTGATCTACGATACTGCTAATACATTGATGCAAAAATGCGTCGACATTATATATTGTTACAATAACTGATACTTTTATGGAATTTTGCATGTTAAATCAAATATTCATTCATTAATACGCCTTGACAATTATGGTTTAAAATTTCATAAATATAGCCACTTTTTAGTTGGGATTGTGTAGAATCATCATCACCCTGGATTGCAGTAGTAACAAATATTTTATCAAGATTGTTACCAGCAAAACTAATGTTTGTTACAAACTTATCAGGAAGTTTATAACTATGCATTAATTCACCCATGCTATTATACTTATTAATACACCAACCACCCCAAATTGCGACATATATATTCCCTTCCTTATCAAAACACATCCCATCGGGTACGCCGAATTTGGGGTCGAATTTAAGGAAAACAGTTTTATCAGTTAATTCAGTACCTTGAGAATGTAAGGAAAATTTATATACAACACCTTTTAGGCTATCAGTATGAAACAAATGGGTATCCCTATGATTGATAATTGGGCCATTTGTAATGCCATAAGCATCATCTTGTATTATAATTTTTCTGTCCTTCGATGAATAACTAGCTAGTACTCCACTAAAAATATCAGCAGATTTATACTCCATCGATCCAAACCAAACCCTTCCACGAAAATCTACAAATGAATCATTGAGTCTCTGAGAAGGTTCCTGGGGGATTTCTTTATTTATATATTTTATTTCAGAAGTGTGAATATTGAATATTGCAAGACCAGACTGCATTCCAAGCAAATATAAATTGTCATTATTAGTGAGTTGTACCCAACAAACATACTCATCAAAACTATATTCATCTACAATTTCAAAAGAATTTGGATGCATTCTGAATAATTTCATAGACAAAATATCAACAAACAATAATAATTCTACATGATGATCCCATATAATTCCTTCCGCCAAATTGTGGCAATGATTAGAACATCTAAATTCAGTCATTATTCCGGATCATGCAGACGCGAAGATATCCCCCCGCTAATATCGATACAAGCTCCATGCAAAAAATCAATTCCGGGTTCAGTTATTTTTACCGCTAGATTTGCAACTTCTTCCGGCTGTGCAATTCGACCTTGTGGATGAAAACTTTTAAGTTCATTTATTTTTTCGGTTTTATCATTAAATCCATCCCTAAGCATTATTGTATCGATAGCAGCAGGCTCTATGCAATTAACCCTAAACTTACCACCAAAATCTATTGCTAATGACTTGGTTAACATGCTAAGAGCTGCCTTACTGGATGCATAAATACTAAAACCAGGTTTGGTGAGCCTTGCATGAATACTGCTTATATTTATTACAGATCCTTTTGTTTTCTCTAAATCCTCTGCCAGATGAGATGTGAGAATATATGGAGCTATTAGGTTTACATTTAAGGTGCGGGTAATTTTTTCTAATTCAATTGGATGACATTTACTTATATATTGATAGGCAGCATTATTAATCAGAACTCTAATTGCAGATTTACCTTTCCAAATGTTAATGGCATCCAATAAGGCTTCTTTTTCCGTGGAGTTATAAACAATACGGTCTAAATCAGCACGATAATACTCAATATTATCGATAGTGGCGGGTTCTACATGGTCAATCCCAAATACACTATAACCCCTTTCTATAAAAGCAGTGCTCAAAGCGCACCCTAAAGAACCAGCAACCCCAGTAATTACACATAATTGATTCATAACTTAGCTTGGATTGGTTTTATTAACAGATTCATTAACATCACTACCAGTAAACTCAGGCATAATTTCTTGATTATTAGGTGCTATTCCTTTCCTGGTTAAAACTGAAAAAAATGTAATTAAAATGATTTTAATATCTAGAAAGACATTTTGGTTATCTACATAATAAATATCATAAGAAAACTTTTCCTCCCATGACAAACTATTTCTACCCTTTGTTTGAGCTAGACCTGTTATCCCAGGCTTCACTTCTAATCTTCTTATTTGAGAATCATCATACCTTGGTGTATATATTGTTAATAATGGTCTAGGACCCACTACACTCATTTCACCTTTTAGTACATTTATGAAGCTTGGCAATTCATCTAAAGAAGTTTTTCTTAATAACCTTCCAAGATGAGTAATGCTATCTGATTCTTGTAAAATTGAATCGTATTTACTCTCTTTATTTTTCATTGTCCTAAATTTAAAAAATTTAAATGGATGTTGATTCAAACCAGATCTAGATTGTTTGAATAGAATAGGCTTCCCATCAATCATTAGAATAAAAAATGCTATAAAGAATAAGAGCGGACTTAATATTATAAGCATTATCATTGAAAAAATGATATCAAACAATCGTTTCATCATTTTTTTCTACCAATTATATAAACACCAAGGGATAAATATTTTGATTGTTGATTTTGTATGAATAGAATATCTAAATATTTAATCCAAAACAACAACCAACCCATAATCCATTTCATGATCCAATAAAGAATTGGATGCCTAAAAAGTATTGCTATGTATTCAATTAACACATCTGCCAATGCAGCAGATGGACCATATAATGATCCTTTTTTTATAATTTCAAATCCATTCAATGAGAATATTTTTTCAAGGCCATCATCCGTAAATCTATAGTTATCCTCAGGGTCATAGTGGAAATGTTGCATGAAAGGCGCTTCTACATAAATATAACCACCGGGCTTTAAGATTCTATTTATTTCACTTATAGCCTTCTGCGGATTACTTATATGTTCTATTACTCCTTGAAATAGTACGCCGGCAACAGAACAATCAGGAATTGGAAGTTCATGTACATCTCCAACAATATCGACACCTGAGTTTTTAATATAATCTAAAGTTTTACGACGATATATAATTTCATTTGATAATCCTTTTGTATTGCCATCTTTTATTGGGCCGCTTCCAATGTCAATAATATCACCCATTAGTCCTGATTCTAATAATGCTTTAGAAAAACATGCCCTATTCTTTTTCCCATTTAAGTCGAATTTAAGTGACGGAGGTCTAATAGACCTAATTAACTTACTCACAAACCAGTACTTATCTATTTTTCTTAAAAGTTTTTCTTTGCTATTCATATATCAATTTAATTGGGTTAATTGGTCAATTAGCTTTTTAGTACAAATACTCCTATTAAAAGAATCTACAATTGTTTTGTATCCATTCTCTCCCATTTGTTCTCTATAAGTTTTTGTCATCTGTTTCATTTTTAATATTGTACTAACAAGACTATTTGGATTATTAGGGTTTGAAAACATTCCAGCATTACTAGATTCAACTAAATTTCTAATAACCCCATCAATTGCAATAATGCATGGAATTTTACATGCCATATAATCAAAAACCTTGTTTGGATATGTTGTCTTTAAGTAATTCGTTGGTTTTAAGGTTGCCAATCCCACGTCGGCCATTGATATATATTTATATAATCTGTTTTTTGGAATAGGATCAAGGAATTTAACGTTATTTATTTTTGCACTTTTTACTTTTTCTAGCAAAGCAGCCTTCTTATTCCCATCGCCAACAAACAAAAACATTATATTTTCATTCGTTAATATTTTTGCGGCTTCGAGAACATAATTCAAATTATTAGCTACACCGTGCGCACCAGTATATATAATAATAAAATGTTCATTTAGACCAATTTCTCGCCTAAAATTTTTATTATTTTGTTCAGAGTCTGGGTAAAACATTCCGATGTCAACACCATTAGGGATAAATTTAATTTTATCTTGGGGAATACCAGTATCAGAAATGTACTTAGAGAAAGCAGGCGAATTTGTGATTATCTTTTTAGCATTCAAATAGAATATTTTTTCAATTAACCTTATCATCCTTATAATTAATTTAGAGTTTAGGTAACCCAATTCAATAGCAACATCTACCCATAAATCTCGAACTTCATAAAATAAATCAGATTTTTTCAAATATTTTGCTATTAACCCTGGGATCCCTAAAAAAAATGGAGGGGTACCAACAAAAATTCTATCATACGATTTTACATAGCGCAAACTATAGATGGATGAAAATAAAAATGAACCAAATGTTAATATTCTACCAAATTTTTTCTTGTTGTAGCCAGTATAACACCAACCCCTGATTATGCGAAGGTTTTTATACTCCTCTATTGATACAATCCCGCCCTTAAAAGTAGGTAATACATCCCCAGTTAAGTAATCAAAAGAACTTGTTATTAGTGTGACGTGGTGGCCTTGATTTATCAAACCTGCAATCATATCATTCATACGGCCACTACCCATAGAATTATTTATATCAAATGAATTAGCAAAACATAAATAATGCAATTATTAATCCTTAAATATAATTTTTGTCTGAATTTTAGCGGGTAAATGGATACCATAAATTTCTAATACTGGAATTTTTGTTTTTTCAAAATAATGCAATGATTCATATCCATTTGAAATTTGTGTATTAACCTGATGGTCATTAGCTATAACAATTATTTTCGCCTCATCTCCAATGAAAACATTTTTATTTTTTCGCCAATTACCAGGTAAAAGTCTCCACCGTATAGTGTAGTTCTTAGAATTACCCCATAATTCATCATTAATAGACCAATCACCTTTACTTGAAACAGAAATCTTTCTTTTATGAGAGCAACCCATAAAATCTTTATATGATGCTTCCCATTTATCAATTTTTTTTAACTGTGTAATTTGTTTATCAAATTGACTATTCAACCACTCACCAAATAGAAATCTCTTTATTAAAGGCATTTGGTTGTGATCGTTAAACTGTACTGTATTATGAGCTTTGTTCCCAGCGAAATAATTAAATGAACCAATATCACTGTAACTATATGAGCCACCATCTCTTAAAATATTTATACCTTTATGCCATAGATCTAAGTGTAAAGCATCACAATTACTTGGCCTGAATTTGAATTGTGGAAATCTAATTATACCATAGGAATTGTTTGATCTAAGAATAGTGTAGCCTCCATATTTATTCACAATTGATTTATAATTGATTTCAATATTCTTTAATGGTCGTTCAATATTCAACCAATAAAGTGATTCATCCCAAGGTCCAGATTTGTAACACAAATTATTTTTAAAAAGGGCGGTGCTAAGCTGTATTGTTGGTCTATAATCTCTATATTTTGTATTTGTTGTAACAAATAACCGTGCGCCATCATTACCGCCCATGTTTGGGACATTTCCACTCTCAGGGTTTGTCATTTGAAATAACCAATTAATACCCAAGTTGACTTTGGTATAATAATTATCACTAAAAGAACTTTTTTTCAATTTTTTTCGCCAAAACTCAACGATGTTTAATGTATCCAACAATAATCTGTGATAATTAGTTGAATATTGTGAAAAACTGCCATCATTTAATATTAATGTAGCAACTCTATTTTCTAAAAAAGCTTTGCCTTTATTATGCCATCTAATCGCTTTTTTTCTAAGTTTTTTTTCAATTCCTGACATTTCAATTAGGATCGCCCCGCCAATATATAATGCTGCAGCTTCGCTTGTAACATGGTTATTATTTTGAGCCATTGCATATGAAATTGTCGAATTAATTCTTTCACAATGCTCTTGAATGAAATCGATGAATGGAACTGAATGTATTTTGTGTTGATTTACAATATATTTAGCTAATAATAATTGCATCATTCTTATGGATGCCTCTTGTCCGCACTTCCAATTTGGTCCTTGGTTAATGGGGTTGCCTATTTGCCAATTCTTAATTAATTCATTTAAAGTATCAATATATTTAGAATCGCCAGTAATGTTAAATGCTTTTGCCAATACCATAGCCCAATCGAACCTCGAGGGCTCCCATATAATTTTTATATCTAAAACTTGGTCTGAAAATTCATTTAATTTTGACCAGTGAATCTTAGTATTATTTATATTTTTATTATTAATTGGGTCTAAAAACCAATTTGGAGGTGAACCTAAGTAATAAGATTTATTAGAAAAATATTGAAATGAACCTTTAATAATATTTTCTGCTTTTTTGGTTATTGCTGCAATACTTTCAGAAGATATTTTCTGCCGAATTTTTATGTTATTATTTATAAACATCGGTCCTTTTTCAATATATGGAACTAAAGGATATTTATATGAATAATAACTTATTTTACATTTAACTTTATAAATAAAGACTGAAAATATGTTTAATATACCTAGTTTTGGGATAACCCATAAAAAATATTTCATTTCATTCAATCTGTCAGAACTACAAAGAATAAAACTTTCCTTTTTTGAAAACGCATTACAAAGAATAAAGTAAATAATTTATAATTCGCTCTGCTGCTTTACCATCCCAGAGATGTGGTATCTGGCCATCTTTCCAAGTTCCAGAAAAAAGGTTTCCCATTGCAGGACCGACAGCTTTCGGATTTACACCCAATAATTCATTTGTTCCTAGTTCAATAGTTTCAGGACGTTCAGTATTATCACGAAGTGTCATACATGGTATATTCATCACTGTTGTTTCTTCTGTAATTCCCCCAGAATCTGTGATAACAGCTTTAGCTCTTTCAACCAAATAGTTAAATTCCAAGTACCCCAATGGTTCAACCAAATGAAGATTTGGATAAAAAATTCCTAGTGATTCTAATTTTTTGACCGTTCTTGGATGAACAGGGAAAATTATTGGGATATCCTTTGAATGGTCAATTATTTCATCAATTAATTCTTTTAGAATCATTTCTTCATCCACATTGGCAGGACGATGAAGCGTCATAACAATATAATTTTTTTTACTTAAACCAACTTCGTCCCAAATCAGAGGTTGTTTAAAATTTGGACGATGTTTCAGTAACGTATCTATCATTGTATTCCCAACAAAAAAGATTCTATCCTCAGGAATGCCATTCTTCATTAAATTATTATTTGCAGTTTCAGATGTTGTAAAAAAGTAATCTGTAATACTATCGGTAACCATGCGATTAATCTCTTCCGGCATTGACAAATCCCAAGAACGAATACCTCCTTCGACATGGATTACTTTGATATTCATTTTTTTGGCTACAATTGAACAAGCCATGGTAGAAGTTACATCCCCAACAACTAAACAATAATCTGTTGATTCATGTTTTAATAACGATTCATATCCCATCATTATTTTAGCTGTTTGTTCTGCTTGGGTACCACTACCAGCTTCTAAGTTTACATCTGGTAATGGAATTTCTAATTGTTCAAAGAAACTGCCACTCATATTTTTATCATAATGCTGACCCGTATGGACCAGGCGGTATTCTATGTTTTCTCCCTTGGATTGTTCAACTTTGATTGCATCAATGATGGGAGCAATCTTCATGAAGTTTGGGCGGGCACCAGCGATTAGATCAATTTTCATATAATTCTTTGCCGCTAAGATCGCGAAAGTTCACGAAGAAATATTAATATAATGATAGGATGATAGGATGCACATTTCAGTATTGAGTATCTACAAATGAGATTGCCAAATCCCGATAAATCGGGATTCGCAATGATATAGTTATAGGAGCAATAAATTATAAGTTAATCCAAGCTCTCTTTTTCATGGATTCGATTGCTGCAAAGGAGGCTTTCGTTACATTAATAATTTCATCAATGGGAATTAACGGTTTACCACCATTTTGGGTTCTTCGGATTAATTCATGGAACTGGTTTTTGTGGCCTTTATCCATTTTTGTTTTAAGTGTTTTAAAACCCTTAACGCCAAATGCTTCAGTTTTCCGATAATTATCTACCACCCATGTTCGCTCTTGATAATAAACTTCCACTCTTTCCTTACTATACTTTTTAGATCCGTTAGAAAAATAATTAACAATTGCATTTGACCCATTTTGAAATTTTAATAGAATGCTGGCATTATCGGTCGCCAAATCTGTTTTATCCCCTAAACCATTCATACATACAGATTCTATCAAAGACCCAGAAAGGTAAACACAAACATCCATTAAATGGCATGCCTCACCAATTATTCTTCCACCTCCAGATTCCAAATCATGCACCCAATGATCTTTTGGTATAAACCCAGCATTCATAGTTGCAATAATATTGACTGCCCCAGCACTATCACCCATTGATTGTTTTACTTTTATCAAATGGGGAGAAAAACGACGATTAAAACCGACTGTTAGCGTTGGGCGATTGGCTTTTGGCTGGTGGTTATTATATGCTTCAAGGATTTGATTTAATTCATCTTGATTTAAGGCTAATGGTTTTTCCACAAAGGTATTTTGCCCAGCATTGAGAGACTCTATTACCAATTTTGCATGCGAGCCATGACGAGTTAAAACAATCACCGTATCAATATCAGTGTCATTTAATATTTCTTTGTAGTCTGTGGTACTTTGGGCTATACCATGTTTTTTTGC
>CEQE01020253.1_pt1 | contig 14436 bp, 13 predicted proteins | sample 356201 | NCBI WGS metagenome assembly CEQE01 (sample SAMEA2619970, study PRJEB7988) | marine metagenome | biome: marine biome (ENVO:00000447); feature: mesopelagic zone (ENVO:00000213) & marine oxygen minimum zone (ENVO:01000065); material: "saline water (ENVO:00002010), including plankton...
TTTTATCCACGTTCTTATTACTACACTTACCAGCGAAATTCAACCTTTTTCCAATTTTTGAGAAAACAAAGTTTTTCGCAAGTGAGAGATAGAGCAAAAAAGAGAGATCTATGCCTGCCTTATATTCTACCGGCTTAATATTTAACCCGGTTATGTAATGTAATAAATAGCGGAACCATGGCCCTTTCTTAAGAAACAATACTACAGATTTATCATCAGTATCTACTCTGTGCATGGCATACCATTTAGTAACATTGATAACAACTGCTTTCTCAAATATGTCATCGTAAAGAACCTTTTCGAAGAAAAAAAGAATTTTACTGAAATCAAAGTAAGGACTAAACCTCTTTAGAAAAGCATTACTGGCAAACTTCCTGTCACTGATCTCAAAGCAAATATCATTAATTTCTTTTCCCATTAGCTTTAGAAGTGTACATTCGCCCTTTTCGTCTCTTACATCAGTGATGCGAAAATCTACAAATTGAGGCTCATTTTTTAAGAAACCTAATATCCTGAGAACTCTTACAAAAGAACCCGCATCCGGAGTAGCATTGAAATAGAAAATATTTGAATATTTGATTCCAGAACAAATAACAGATAACAAGGAGAAAGCTGATAGTCTATCGATATAAATGCTACTCATATATGTCCCATAAAGTAGGTCAGAAACTCAATGTATACCAACAAGTAGAATGTATAGAATTTCTTCTACAAATGTGCTAATGCCACGATTCCCGCGTCTTTGATGATGCAGTATTCACTTGGTTTTTTCTTGTAGCTTTTCTCGATTGAACTTTATCACTAACAACTTATATTATACTTGCATCAACGAAAGAGACACTTGCTACTCACACCAGACAGTATGTCTCAGTTTCCACTCACCATTTTCTATCTTCCATAAGTGAGGAGACCTAAACTCGTCACAAAGTTCGTGAAAACGCTCTGGCTCCATACCTATATGATCCATGATTTCATTGAAATACTTTTCTGGAAACTCTCCATCAAAGCGCTGAACCAAAGCAACTCCTTCTTCTCGTGTTATATGCTTATTACGAATTTCTTGTGAGGCATCGTATGTCGCACGACCTAGTCCAAATTTAATGTAAGTTGTATAGTAATGGAAACCATCTATACGATCATCCAAACTATTGTACTTACTGTAAGTTCCTTCAGTTCTAGCTGGATTTGCCTGAAACCCAGTGTGTTCAACGCTGTAGTAATATGCTTCCTGAGGTGTCCACTTCAAATAATACCCTAAATATTGTACCTCAATATTTGTGCTTCCTATTTCGTCAGAATCTGCAGGCAAATATGTCGAAATATCATTCATGGTGAATTTATATTTATTAATAAGTTCCTCAATGGAAACACCTCCCAGATACATCTCTGACATATGACTCTTAGTGTAAAACGATTTATCACGCAATGATGTTAAATTATCAGCAATAGGATTGCCGTATTCCGCCTCATTCTCCCCATAAAATATCAAAGAGATCCCGTACTTGCACGCTATCTTAGGAGCAAGGTTTTTCTGCCCAAGTATAAAAGGTTGAAATGGATGAAGCAGATTTTCAATCGCCAGTTTGGTAAGAAGCGCATGTATCTTGCCATTGTAATTGAAAGAAATATTATCAAAGCCTCCTTCGTTGATCCAATTGCGAAAGTTTCTTAAACCTACTTCAGTATATATTATAGGAGGCCATGTAATTGTTAAAGGATGCATGCCGTATTTGTATTTCAAGATATGGGACGCGTAAACACTATCTTTACCACCACTCCCAGGTACAATACAGTCATAATGGCCATCATTTCTCCGATGCTTATCTAGCAGCTTCATAAGTTCCTGTTCGCGTGACGCCCAGTCAATTCTCTTTTTTTGTTCTGCGAAACGACATGCGTTGCAGATACCCTCTTCATCTATATATATGGTAGTATGTTTTCTATCCTTTGTATGCTTGAACTCTGGCGTTGACACAGGTCTCTGGTTAGACATTACGCAACGTTTGCAATACATAACCTTTTCAGGTAGTCCATATTTTGTGTCCAGCTTTTCTGCCATTCAGTGCTCCTTAGATTGTTCTTTAATAAAAGATGCCAATTTGCTATAAATTTTCAAACCCTGTAATCCACTGCGTTCGGGATGAAACTGACAGGCAAAAATGTTGCGGTACTGAAAACTTGAACATAATTCTATGTTACCGTACTCTGAAGTTGACAATATCATTTCCGGGTAATCGAGCTTTACATAAAAGGAATGAACAAAGTACATAAATTCGCCATTAGCCAATCCCTCAAGTACAGAATGAGTCCACAAATCTCCAATGGAATCACTTTTTTTGTAAATACGGCTCCATCCTACATGTGGTACTTTAAGTCGTTTTCCAGAAATACTCACAGGGTTATCAAGGCGAATTACGGATCCTTTAATAATGCCTAATCCCTGGTGACCCCCAAATTCCTCACTTTCATCCATTAATAAATGCATTCCGAGGCAAATCCCTACAAATGGTTTAGAAGAGGTTGCTATATCTTTCAGAACATAAACTAGATCTAATTTCTCTAGCGACTCTATCGCATTTCCAAAAGCACCCACACCAGGTAAAATCACGGCATCTGCTGAAAGGATTTCCTGCTTATCGAATGTAATACTGGCTTGCATACCAACGCTATTGCAAGCATGTTTAACACTAAAAAGATTACCTACTCCATAGTCTACAATTGCAACATTTAGTTTATTCGACTCAATCATTTAATACCCTTGCTACCTGATACTGCCCTTTCAATCCGTCTTGAGTTAAATATTCTTTGATTCCCATGATTGTTGTATCCTGTATTTTTGGAAAAGTACTTCTATTTCTAATGTATTCAGTATTGCCTTCACCTGAAAAGTCACCCTTTGTTTTGTATTGTTTAACAAAATTGTAATGCAAAATAGATGCAAGACTTACTGCGTCTGCTTTACCTTCGGTAAATACATCGTTTATGTGAGATATTTTCCCTGCCCCTCCACAAGCAATAACCGGAATTGGTACAGATTCAGATACTTTCCTTGTTAGTTCCAAATCAAACCCCTTCCCTGTCCCTTCCTGATCAATAGATGTAAGCATTATTTCACCGGCACCGAGTTCAACCACTTTCAATGCCCAATCAAACACATCTACACCTGTTTTCTCGCGACCATTGTCAGTATACGCTTCATAACAGCCATCCGATTTCTTAATGGTCTCAATAGATACCACAATAGTAGATGAACCAAATCTCCTTGATGCTTCTTTAATCAATTCCGGTCTCTGAACAGCCGCTGTATTAATGGAAACTTTGTCTGCGCCAGCTTTCAAAACAGCCCTGATATCATCCAATGTTCTCAAACCTCCACCAACAGTTAAAGGTATGAAAATCTTTTTAGAAGTTCTTTCTATTGTGTGTAATAAACTATTTCTTCCATAAAGGCTCGCAACCACATCCATATAAAAAAGTTCATCTGCACCATTTTCATAGTAATACTCTGCAAAATGCTCAGGTTTGCCCAGGACCCGTAATCCTTCAAGGTGAATACCTTTAACAAGGTTTGGGCCCTTTATATCTAGACGGGGAATAATTCTTATAAAACTCAAGATTTATAATGTATTGATCTATTGTTTAATAATGCTTCCGCAAGTATCAAATCTTTTTTTGTGTCTATGTCTACAATCACTTCTTCATTAATTAATGGCTTAATTTTAGTTCCAAAAATCGAATATCTTTTCTCTTTGTCATAGAGCAGTTCTCCCCTGTATCTCCTCAAAAACTCATCTTTTTTAAATATAAGCGTATGCCCATCATGGATCATTTTCTGAGACAAAGATTGCCTTCTGTAGTGACTCTCTGTCACGAGAGGAAGTACATTTTCATTATAGTCAAATATCCACTCAGGATGAAATTTTTCCACATTCTGCATACTGATCACAGTATCATAATCCTTATTATTCTGTAAAAAATTTAATGCTTCGCAGAACAGGTCTGGATAACGTGTAGGCAAGTTTCCATAAACAAGGCTACAGTATTCACAGTCATGACCTTTCTTCTCTATAGCATCTGCCAAAGCATCATCAATCTTACTCTCATCTGTACAGAATTTAATACCTCTTTCAATACAAACAATATTTCTCTTTTTGCAATACTCTATAACTTTTGTAATATCCGTAGAAACTACTGTTTCAACATTGTCCCCCAGTGACAATGAATACTCGATAGCATATTCAACAACCATTTTATCATTTATCTTTGCAACACATTTATTGCTTAATCCCTTACTACCCTCTCTTGCACAGACAACTGATATTACTTTAACCATGTTCTATATAATTTAGAAAATATCGATACCACCATGTTCTGCACGGTGCTTAACCAAAGATTCATCTTTTAAATAATCGTCGACAAGATTTCCAAAAATATTCCTGAGTTTACCATTACAGGATTCAGTAGAAATTGGTTTAACTCTTGAATTTACATCCTTTATCATTTCATCTCTTTTGGCTATTAATTGCTCATCAGAAAACTTATCTGTTAGATTTATGGTAAAATCTCTTGCATCTTCAAGCGTTACTATAAAATCGTGTAAATTATCTTTTCGTATTCGTCCTGAAGAAACAGCAAATTCAAAAAGTTGTGTCCCCGGATAAGGCGTAGCAAACATAATGGACTTCAAAGGTATTTCGTTTCTGATACAAAACTCGACTGTTTCGCTGCAAGACCCATTATCTTCACCCGGCATTCCAATTATGAAAGATACAGGAAGCATTATTCCATATTTTCTATTTATCTTTACTACATTTTCCATCTGGTCTACGGTTGCTATCTTGTTCATGCTTTTCAGCATACGAGGAGAGCCGGATTCAAAACCGTAGGAGATCGAAACGCATCCCGCATTTCTCATGACACTTACAATATCATCTTTCACCAGATTTACCCTGCCCGTACACGACCACAACAAATCCGGAATTTGCTTACGCACTTGTTCACAGAATTCGTAAACTCTACTTTTCTGCGTCATAAATTCATCGTCTTGGAAAGACACGAAGTCAATTCCATAATTCTTTTTTAAGTATTTCAGCGTATCAACGATCAAATCAACTGAATGTGCTCTAAAATGACTACCCCATGGTTGATAACAGAATGTGCAACTAAAAGGGCAACCCCTGCTTGAAATGAAATCAATATCTCTTCCAAACCCGATAATAGGGTTAGACAGATATATTTCCATCGGAAGAAGATCATAAGCGGGTATGTCACTTTCTAAATCTAGATCGTTTAGCATCTCCGGTTTTCCGGAAAATAATATTTGATCATTTACCTTATGGTAAAACCCCTTAACGTGTTTCAAATCCTCCAGCTTATTACTTTTAAGTTCCTCAAGGAGATCAATTATTACTTTCTCACCTTCTCCTGCACACACAACATCAACTTTTGAATTTTGTAGCAAAAGCTCTGGAACTGACATTGCCGCACTGCCTCCGGCAATTATTACCGCATTACTATTTATTTCCTTTATTATGTCTGCATATAATATCATCCTCTTATAAACTGGAATTTGCCCGCCGATGAGGACTACATCAAACTTTATAGATCGAATTATTGACCTGACCTGATCTTCGTTATAGCGATGTGCATTGATATCGACAAATTCAGGCGTTATACCCATCTTTTTTCTGATAATATTTGCCAGAATCGACAACCCATGTGGTATATGTCTGGGTTTGTCTGTCAGTCTAATAGGTGGGTTTATAATTAATATTTTCATAAAATATGTTTCTGTTAACAATCGGTATCAAATATCTTTTATCTCTCCTACAGCAAGGAACAACCAGAATCCTATATATCCTCAATCTCCTTTAAACCATTCTTGTACTCTTCCCATTGTCCAATATCTATCCATCCCTCATGAACGGGATATACAGAAACCTTGCCCTTCTTTGAGACTTCATCAATTAGCGTATTCATATCAATTGATTTATTATATGGTATCATATCAATAATTTCCGGCTCTAGAATGTAAACACCTGTATTGATAATCACATCATAATTAGGCTTTTCTACAAAACTCTTTAAAATGCCGTCGTCCAATTCCAGAATGCCGTAAGGCACTTTAACTTCTTTGTGACATCCTATAAGTGTTACAATATTATTATTTTCCTTATGCCATTTTATGATGTCTGCATAGTCTGCATTTAATATCATATCGCAGTTCAAGACAATAAATGGTTCGTTGATCTTATCCTTTAATAGCGACAGGCTGCCAGCAGTTCCCATAAAGTCATCCTCTTCAACCCAATCTATATTGTAAGGAAAGCTAGTTTCCTTGAGAAACATCTTTATATATTCTCTTTTGTAATTAAGCGTAAAGATAAAATTCTGGAAGCCCTGCCTGAAAAATTTCTCCATTATTATTTCTATTATTGGTTTATCGCCGATAGGGATTAAAGGTTTTGGTAATATTTTTGTAAATGGATCAAGCCGTGTTCCTTTTCCCCCTGCCATTATTACAACGGGGTTCGTGAAAAACTGTTTGTTTTCTAAATCTTTTTCTTCACCAAATATATCAGTCCATAATATTACATCTACAACGCTCTTCTTATTATCTAATATTGGAATTTGTTCAATTTTGTCCCTAAGCATTATCCTTTCAGCTTTTTCCTTTTTATCAGCTTCATCACAAAAGAAAGAGGTAAACTGAATAGACATTACCTTTTCAACTTTATCACTAAATTTAAAACCGTTAATAAGCCCCCTTCTGATATCCCCATCTGTAACAGTTCCCAGAAGTTTATTATCTTCATCAGTTACAAAGAGTATTTGCTCAGCAGTATCGTTGAGTTTCTGCATAGACTCTTTCAAAGTTGTAGCTGAAGAAATCAGAAGGGTTCTCAGTTTTGCCTTGTTCACCTAACTATCCACTCCCATACTTAATTCACAGAATTGCTTCTTAGACAAATCAGATAATGACACAGTTCTAAGAATCTCAACTATCTTCTCGCTCGTATGTCCATCTCCATATGGATTTTTTAACCCTTGTATAGAATCTCTGAATTCTTTAGACACTGCTTTATCCATAGCGGTTTCTAATATGTTTTTGTCGCATGCTGAAACATCTATAACATTAGCGGTTCTTATCCTTCCTTTCTGTCTGTCTCCTATATTCACAACCGGTAATTCAAATGAAGGTGCCTCTATTAAGCCGGATGAAGAGTTTCCTACCATAATTGTTGCATTTTTTAACAACGATAAATATCTCAATTGTCCAAGAGAGCTAAATAAACAGGCTATTTCTGAATTTTCTTGAACAAATACTTCTATCTCTTTAATTATTGCCCTACTTCCTGTATCAGCATTTGGTAAGGTAATAATCCAGTAAATCTCTGGAAATCGTTCCACTACATTAAGAAGAGCTTTAATCTGATTCTTGCCACTACTATCTTCATGTGTCACGGGATGATATGTTAATATTCCCCATTGCCTTTCAATCGGAAGTTTTAATTCATTAGCCAACTCTTGTTTTTTTAGTAACCTAAGTCTATGAATACTGTCCAATCCCGGAGCACCAAAGCAAAAAACTCTTTCCGGCTGCTCACCCATTTGTATTATCCTATCCGCATATTTGAGAGTAGAGGGAAAATGGATACTACTCATTTTTGTTATTGCATGACGAAAAAGCTCATCCATCACTCCCTCTGTCGATTCTCCACCATGAATATGCGCAACCGGTATTCCGAAAGGAACTGCTGCAGATACTGCCGATGAAATCTCAAATCTATCTCCTAAAACAAGTACAATATCCGGTTTTAGTCTATCATATGTCTTCGCAAAACCAATCATACCCAACCCCATGGAGGTCGTAATGGCAACTTCAGTGTCAGAAGAGAGTAGCATTTCTACTCTTTCAACAATTGGAAACCCGTCTTTCTCAATTTCTCTGACAGTAAGACCAAATTCAGGTGACAGATGCATCCCTGTGACAATGAGCTGCAATTCAAGTTCTGGAGTTTCGTGTATTTCCTTTATCACCCAATAAAGTAATCCATATTCCGCCCTTGTACCGGTTATTACAGCAATCTTACGCATGTTTAAGGTCTTCCCATTTTATAACTGAATCTACACTAATATCGTTTACCGACTTCATACCAACAACTTTGTCTTTGAACTCTGCCGATATTCCTGTTCCAGGTCTTTTGATAATAATATCATTTGGAAAGATTGTATCACCGGTTTTTATCCCCTTTGCTGTTACAAGACTTCTCCGCACAATCTTTTTGAGATCATTCTCACTTTTTGTTGGTTTTTTAATTCCATCTCCCATTGCCAATTCGATATCCCTTATTGCGGTAATCATTGCCTCTAACTCTTCTGGTTCAAGTGAAGCTTTGTGGTCAGGACCTTCCATTTCTCTATCCAGTGTAAAGTGCTTCTCAATAACTTTTGCACCCATAGCAACTGCGGCCAGCGCTATCTCAGCACCTATCGTATGATCGGAATAACCAACGGGAAACCTAAATGCCATTTCCATCGCTTTGATTGCTCTGAGATTTACGTCTTCTATTCTGGCAGGATAACTTGATACACAATGTAAAACAGACAATTGTGGTTTTTTATCCAAGCTGTTCCATATTTCACAGATCCAATTTATAGCATTTTCAACTTCTCCTAGATATGACATACCGGTTGAAAGAATTATAGGTTTTTTTTTAGATGCAACATGTTGGATAAGGGGCTTATTTGTAATATCTCCCGACGAAATTTTGAATATTTCCATCCCTAAACCGTTTAACATATCGGCACTTTCTTCATCAAATGGAGTAGATAGAAACGAAATATTCTTTTGTCTGCAATAGGCAAAAAGATCTTTGTGTGCATTTGTTGACAACTCAAGTCGCCTCAACATTTCAACCTGAGACTCTCTTGTTCCTGTATTCTCGATTTGATACCTTGCCTTTTCAGCATTAGCAGTAACGAGTTTACCAGCTTTAAATGTCTGGAATTTTACTGCATCAGCACCAGCCTTAGCTGATACATCGACCAGTTTCTTGCATATATCCAAAGAACCGTTGTGGTTAACACCTGCTTCTGCAATTATAAACACTTTCATTCGGCAGGTACCCCTTTGACTTTTACACCATCTCCCACATCATTTATCACAACAGCTCCTGCGGCAACAACAGAATTGTTGCCTATTTTGATACCTTGTATAATCGTAGCACCGGCACCTATAAATGCACTATTGCTAATTACAACTCCACCTGAGATTACTGCACCTGAACAAATATGCACATGTTTACCAATCACACAATCATGTTCTACTATAGCACCAGTATTAATTATAGTGTTTTCCATAATCAAGCTTCCCGCTTGTATAATCGCACCTGCCATTACTTGCACACCCTCAGATATATTCACTTCGTTTTCCTTTACAATAGCCTGTGGATGAATCAGGCATGGCACTGAAAATCCAACCTCTTTTACTGTTTTATACAGACTAGTTCTTTTACTGTTGCCTCCGACACTACCAACACCAATACATGCCCGTGTAATTCCCTCTTTAATTTGTTTGGAAAGAAGATTGTCCCCCCCCATGACACGAATATCAACAACCATAGTCTCTCTTTTCAGACTTGGATCCAGAATTCCTGAAATTTCGTATATACCAGCAGTCCTGATAAGCCCAATCAAGACTTTGGCATGTCCTCCACCCCCCAAAATAACAATTCTTTCCAAATGTATTATCCTCTGGAAGAGAAAAAAGATTTTATTTTTTCAACAGTAAAATCAATCTCTTCCTTTTTTATACCTATGCTACATGGTAGATTTAGGGCGGTATCATAAATATTTAATGCACTTTCCACTCTAAATGCCTGACAATCCTTATACATCCGCAAGGTATGAATCGGTTTCCACAGAGGTCTTACTTGAATGTTTTCAGAATGGAGGTAATCTATCAAAGCTTTCTTATGAACCGTTGAAACCGTTACAGTATAGAACCAGAAATTACTCTTTACCCACGGTTTCTCCCACAAAAGCTCTATACCATTCATGTTAGAGAAAAGTTTTTTATACCTGAACGCGTTTTTTCTCTTTATTTCTACAAACGTATCTAAACCTTCCATCTGAGCTACTCCCATAGCGGCCTGAATATTTGTAAGACGGTAATTATAACCTATTTCATTATGATCATATTCAATAGAATCATTTTTTGCCTGTGTGCTCAAATGCCTCACTTTCTCTGCCAGACGTCCGTCGTTAGTTACAACCATGCCACCACCACCTGAAGTTATTATTTTATTTCCATTAAAGGATAAACATGCCAGTTTCCCAAAAGAACCTGTTTTTTGACCTTTATGTTCAGAGCCAAGGCTCTCTGTTGCATCTTCAATAATATCTATGTTATACTGTTGACATATCTCGATAAGATTATCCATTTCGACCGGATGTCCAAAATTGTGAACAGCCATAACAGCTTTTACTCTTCTGTCAGATGCTTTATTATATGTATATCCATCGTTCTTCCGTATACACTCCATTTCCAGAAAACGCTTTAACTTCTTCACATCTAAACACAATGTTTCTTGATCACAGTCAATAAACACAGGATCAGCTCCACAATATTTTACAACATTCGCTGTAGCAACAAATGTCAAAGCTGGTACTATTACCTCATCACCACTTTTTACATCACAAACAAGAAGAGATAAGTGCAGCGCAGAAGTCCCGTTTACAACAGCAATTCCATACTTACAACCTACGTATTCTGCCACCATTTTTTCAAATCTATTTACATAACTCCCAACAGAAGACACCCAGCCGGTATCCAGACATTCCTTAATATATTTCCACTCATTACCTATGATTGCAGGCTCCGATAAGGGTATCACATTTAATCTTTTATCAGATATTATAGATGTCATCCTTGTATCTCTTTAAATTTTCTTTGTCCTTGAACCATTCTATGGTGTTTAGCAGACCTTCCCTCAAAGTTGTTTCTGGTTTCCATCCTGTTATTTCTTTGATCAGGCGATTATCACAAACTAATCGTTCAACTTCGCTATTATCCGGTCTTTTTCTATTGTCTTGAGAAATTATTTCTGCCTCTGTACCTGTCAACTCCATTAATAATTTTGCAAGAGAACCTATTGATATTTCAGTACCGGAACCAATATTCACTTCCCTGCCAATAGCCTCATCAAATCTGGAGAGACTAATCAGCCCCTTACATACATCACCAACATAGTTAAAATCCCTTGTTGGATAAATAGAGCCTAGCATTATGCCCTCTCTACCATTTAACAATTGAGTTATTATGGTAGGTATAACAGCACGTGCAGATTGACGTGGGCCATAAGTATTGAAAGGTCTTGCTATCACAACAGGCATTTCGAAAGAACGAAAAAAAGCCTCGGCGATCTTATCCGCTCCGATCTTTGATGCGGAATAAGGGGATTGTCCTTGAAGAGGATGTTTTTCATCAATAGGAACATACTGCGCTGTCCCATAAACTTCTGAGGTAGATGTAACAATTACTCGCTCAACATCATAATCTCTACATACCTGTAATACATTTAACGTGCCTTTAACGTTTGTATCAATATAAGAATCAGGAGAATGATAAGAGAAAGGGATTGCTATTAATGCGGCAAGATGAAATATTATGTCCACATCCTTTACTGCAGTTCTAATACCATTTGGATCTCGTATATCTCCTGGAAAAACTTCTATATTTTTAAGTTTCTCCCCTGGAAATGTATCGAGCCATCCCCATGAGTTAAAGGAATTATAACAGGTAAAAGCTTTGACATTACAACCTTCATTCAAAAGTGCTTCGACAAGATTGCTACCTATGAATCCATCAGCACCGGTAACTAAAACTTTTTTTTCACAAATATTCATCCCTTATTTGACTAAACCCTGAAGTTCTGCCATTCGTTTAAAAGAACTTTTCAGGCCAATTAGCTCCCCGTATGTTCCCTGTTCAACAACACGTCCTTCCTCAAGGACGTAAATCCAGTCAGCGTTAGCGATTGTTGATAACCGATGAGCAATAATAACCATTGTCGTCTGGTGGGCAATTTTTTCTATAGCTTCCTGGATAAGAGTCTCAGATTGGCTATCCAGAGAACTTGTAGCTTCATCTAATATCAACAGTTCCGGTTTTCTCAATAATGCACGCGCCAGGGCTATCCGCTGACGCTGCCCACCAGATAAACGAACACCACGATCACCAACTACCGTATTATAGCCTTCCGGCATTTCCATTATAAAATCATGTGCATTGGCCAGTTTACAAGCCTCCTCAACTTCATTCTCTGTCGCCGTGTCGTAACTCCATAAAAGATTATTACGGATTGTATCATGAAAGAGAATACTATCCTGAGGGACGAAACCTGTTTTTTGCCTGAATGATTTGATATCGTACTCAAATAACGAAATCCCATCAACTGTAACAATTCCATTGTGTGGTTCACAAAACCCTATCAATATATCTATCAGAGTTGATTTTCCTGCACCTGATTCCCCAACAATAGCAACAGTCTTCCCCTTTTCAATAACAATATCAATGTCACTTAAAACAGGTTTATGGTTTGAATATGCATAAGTTACTCCTTTGCATGTAATAGTATTTTCAAACTTTCTGAAAGGCAAATTTCCAGTTTTTTGAACTTGTAACCTTGCCTGTTTATTTAAACTATCTATCTGCTCATAACTCGGTATAAAGCCTGTTAATGAGTTTTTATCCCTATTAACAGTTGCCATTAACGGAAATATTTTAAACAATGCATATACGATTATTGCAACCTCTGCGATCGTAACATTCAAATAAGTAATCGAATAGTAGATTGTAAAGATAACCGAAAACCATGCAAATGGTTCAAAACCTTTTGCGGTAATGAAAGGAATCAACTGAGACTTTATTGCGACCTTACAATGCTCATCAAAGGATTCTTCAATCTGAATTACATTTTTTCGCTGATTGCCGTAACCTAATATAACCTTCGCCGCCTCAAAACTCTCTTGTAACTTTTGATTAAATCTGTTTGAAGTAGAAGTAAATTCTTGTCCAAATCTATAACTTAACCTTCTCAGCATAACAAACGGCAGAGAAAAAACGAGTCCCATACCAATCGCAATTGCAGTTGCCTGCCATGATATATAAATGGGCACTACCGCATAAAAGATTAGGCGAATAGAGCCGGAGAACATTGTTCCTATTGAATTTAAAGAATTACCTACTACTACCATCTCACGGTTAAAAGTATTTATGAAAATTCCCCTTTCCCCACCTGCAAAAAAATGCCACGAAGCATTAAAAAAAGAATTAAGTGTCTCTTTTCTCAACTCTTTCTCAATAGCATATTTAGTTTGCAATATCATATATTGTGTAAGGATCCCTAAAATACTGGCGACAGTTATGGAGAACATCATAACAACTATAAAGTTTAGTTTGGTAGGTAGCATATTAAATAAGCCCATTAATGCTATCCACTTTTCTGTAATCCCACTTATGTTGTTTAGATCTGAATGAAGAAACACATCCACAAGCGGAACTACTGTAAGAACACTAATCATTTCCAACAGACCGTTAGCCACAAACACCGAAGCATTTAATATAGTTCTTAAACGGAACTTCTTAAACAGTATCTTGATAAAACAATAAACATTCATTGATCTAAATTTTTTACCTTCTACTTTTCCTGAATAATTGAGTCATATGTTTTAGTGCTCTCATGTCAAGAGGTTATAATGATATCTGGAAGAACCAGAATAATAACCTTTGTTATTGTGCTTACAGAGAAACAATTAAATTATTTAATTACGATTATTCATTGCTTCCCTGTTGTACCAAGTTCACCTCGGTCATTGGCCTGGATTTATGTTAAATATTATATTTCGATTGCTACAACTTACTTTCAATCACGGCCATCATATTTGTACCCACCATAGCCATATCTCCTATCTCCATCCCAAAAGTTTTTATCAAACTTTCTTGCTATCTCTGCACAGGCAACTTTCTCATTTCTCATTCTTTCAAAGTAGCCACGCTCTGTTTTTGTATGTAACGATGTTATAATATTTTGTAATTTTCCCATGGGCAAACAACCTTCCTTAGTGCTGGTAAAATCCTCTTAAGCCTGAGTTTCAATTTAAGCTGAATTCAAGCAATAAGTGCCACTCTAAAATCACACCTGCTTACTTAATGGGGTGCAGTGTGATAAATCCTTGAATAATTTGCTGACATCATACTTTTTGCTATGTTTTGCAATTCGCGCTTGAACAGACTCAAGTAACCCTTCGCGTAAAACCCCCTGTTTTATTGCCAGATTGGCCCAAGCGGGACAAAGAGGGTCCTCCCTCATTTCACTATAGTTGTTCAACTCATCATTTTTTACAATTAATCCGGTATCATAATCTACCCTT
>CEQE01045763.1_pt1 | contig 14414 bp, 12 predicted proteins | sample 356201 | NCBI WGS metagenome assembly CEQE01 (sample SAMEA2619970, study PRJEB7988) | marine metagenome | biome: marine biome (ENVO:00000447); feature: mesopelagic zone (ENVO:00000213) & marine oxygen minimum zone (ENVO:01000065); material: "saline water (ENVO:00002010), including plankton...
CTATTTCACCGCCTCACTTGGTCCCCATTCATTTGACGCCAAACAGGTCGCGGGTGAATCGGATCGCGAGCAAGGCGGGACACGGGTCAAGGGCCGCTGAGATTTACGCCGAGAGGCGTCGGATTCTGGAAGACGGACGGCGGCGAGCGGCGGCTGGTCAGGTGCTTCCCATCACGGGCGAAGACGCCAGGGCCAGGGGACGGGAACTCCGGGCCATGCTCGACGCCGTGCGGTAGGAAAGAAAGCCCGACCATGCTCCGGCCACTCTCACGGATTCGACGGAAGGTTGAGCAGTTGGCGGCCGAGATCGACGATGCGCGGCTACGGAGTCCCGGCACGTACACGATCGAGGCGACCGCGCGTGGCCGGTCGCATCTAGGCAATTACTACATCGAGGTTACCGAATAAGAGCACCGCCTCGCTGCATGCGACCGGCCAGCTCGACGGCAAGACGGCCCAAGTCTGACGATTTCGGTCCCGTCATCGCGGTGACAACTTCGTCACTCGCGATGCACCTCCTCGGGTGGATCCGCCATCTTTCGGGGCCGTTTCGGACCGGGTAGCCTGCCGGGCAGCTCGGCACCGGCCTTGCAAAGGTCCTCCGGTTGACGGCTCCTCTCTACAGTTTTGCACTCGGCGGACCGACACTCTCTCAGCTGACGATTGGCTACCGCCGCCTCGTTGTCGATGCGCTTCACACCACGGATCCGCCCCATCGCCGCTGTCGGCCTGGCCGGCGTCCTGGCCGCGCTCACAGCCTGTAGTGCCGACAAGGGCGCCGTCTTCGCGCCGAGCAGCACCATCATCCAGCTCTCCGCCCCGCGCACCGTGCTCGCCGTGCGGGACAGCACGGTCATCCTGGTGACGGTGCGGCTTACCGACGGCACACCCGTGGCGGACGGCACCCTGGTCTCGGTGGGCGCGGCTCGAGGCTCGCTGAATCAGCAGGCCGTCCGTACCCAGAACGGACAGGCCACGGTCACCTATCAGGCCGGGTCGCAGCTCGGCCTGGACACGATCACGGCGAGCGCCAGCCGCACCCAGACGCAGCTCAGCGTCCGCATCGCGTCGGCGACGATCGCCAGCGTCACCCTGACGGCATCGCCGGAAACCTTGCCGCGAGACGGCGGCCGCTTGACGATCACGGCGCTCGCCATCGACGCCAACGGCAACGGCGTGGCCGGCGCCGCCGTGACGTTCACGGCGACGGCTGGCACGTTGGGAAACTCGCCTGTCGTCACCGATGACTCCGGTAAAGCAGTGACCACACTGGAGGCCAGGCAGACCACCACGGTGACAGCCACGATTGACGGTGGCCCGTCGGGCGAGATTGAGATCATCCGCCGCGGAAGACTGTCGGTATCGATGTCCCACGAACCGAAGAAGCCGGAGATCGGCGAGGCGGTAACGTTCGAGATCTCAGCGACCGAGGGCGGCTCGGAAGCCAGCGGTACGCTGAAGGTCCGCTACGGGAATGGTGAACGGTACGAGCAACCCTTCACCGGGTCGGCCACCACATCGCAGACCTATCAGGCGGCGCGCACGTTCACGGTGACGGTGACGATCATCACCGCCGCCGGAGACACGGAACGAAGAACTCACTCAGTGACGGTCGTCGCGCCTCCGCCTCCGCCGCCGCCCACGCCCACGCCCAGCCCGAGCCCGGATCCCGATCCGAGCCCGTCGCCCAGCCCGACACCCGGCGACAACGACGAAATGGACCTGTCGAAGGTGACCTGGCTGCATCACAACGTGAGCGCCTGGCCGCAGACGTCGCGGATCACGACCTTCTCCCACGGCGACCCGCCGATCTGCATCGACCACACGCAGTCCGGCCGCTGGCCGACGATCGTCGTCGGCGGAAACGTGATCGAAGGCAACGCCTGGGTATTCGCCAAGGTCGACGGACGGTGGTACGCCGCAACCTATGAGTGGCTCCGTCCCGGGCAGGTCTGCAAGGGGATCGACCGCGACAACATCGGCCCGCACGTGAAGAAGTCCCCGCTGGACAAGTGGAAACCGAAGTCGGGAGAGACGGTCGGCTTCATGGTCAGCACGCCGGCACGCTCGGGCCCGAAGGGCAAGAAACAGGAGCGCTCGAACGTCATCGTCGTCACCTGGCCCTAGGCACTGCCCGGCCGACCCGCAGCCGACGCCTCCGCCGCCCTTCCGGTATCCTGTCCCCAGCCCCAGGACCATGCGAGGTGCCCTGCCATGACCGTTCCCGGTGCCGTCGCCCAGGCGACGCTCGTTGCCCTGCTGCTCTCGACCTCCCCGGCGTCGGCTCAGGCCGTGCGGGCCGACCGCGCCAGCCTGCATGACCTGGCGGGGTTCGAGGTCGTCGTCGAAGACCTCATACCCGAGGCTCCACTCGACGGCCTGACCAAGGACCAGCTGCTCGAGGCGGCGCGCGACCGGCTCCGGGCGGCCGGATTCCCGCTCACCGCCGACACGGGTGGCGGCGCCTACCTGTACATCAACGTCAACATGACGACCGGGAGCGGCATCTATATCTATTGCGTGGACGTGGAGCTGCGGCAGGCGGTCCGACTCGAGCGCGCGCCCGATCGGGCGGTGCCCGAAGCAGTGACGTGGCAAACCGGCGTGGTCGGCGCGGTCGCCGCCACGGAGTTGCGCACGGGGATCACGAGCGTCGTTGTCGACCAGCTCGACACCTTCACCCGCGAGTTCGCCGAGGAGAACCCAGGCACCGTCACCGTGCCATAGATTTAGATGGGGGCTTTGCCCCCAATCCCCCCGCGGCGTCCTCCGCGGGGACCCCGAGCGCCCCACTCTGGACGCCGCGGAGCGCGCTGTGCGCGCTCTGATCTTCTTGCGGGCGCCTTGCCTGCCCCGAGCTTTGTCGGGGGCGCCCCAAGCTCCTACCTCTTAGCCCACACTCTTCCGGAACGCTCTGATGATGTCCCGCTTGTCGGAGTACTCGGCGCGCGCCGCCACGAATCCGGCGTGGTCGATGCCAAGCTCGCTCGCGATCTGACGGATCCGGCTCTCCTCGGCCGCCGAGATCGAGTCGTCGGCCGCCGACACGGCGAAGACGCAGTCGAGCAACTCGCGGCGCTGCGCCTCGGTCGACATCTCCCTGAACTGCCGCGTGACCAGGAAGTCCTCGGTACCGCCGAACAACTCGGTCTGGCTCCGGGCGATCTGGACGACCAGGACGGCCTGCGCTTCCGACAGATGGCCCAGTTCGACCACGAACTTCGTCATCAGCGCAATCTCCACGCCGTCGAACTCCTGGTCGGCGTGCGCCACGCGCGCCAGCACGTAGGCAAACGCGGCGAGGTAGCGCGCCCGGTCGCGATCGAGCCGCTCCAGTTCCGTGACGATCCGATGTACCGTCTCGGTGTCGCGCGCGGCGTCGGCCGGCTCGGCCTGACCGTAGCCCAGGAACTTCAGCAGTGACATGGCAACTCCGTCCCGGGTCTCAGCGTTGCAGGAATCGCGGCGCCGACCGGGCCGGATTGGCGTCGAGCATCACGGCGACCCAGCGGAAGTCCTCGGTGTTCTCGAGGGCGATCTTCACGATCACGGTCAACGGCACCGAGAGCAGCATCCCGACCGGCCCCCACACCCAGCCCCAGAAAACCAACGAGAGAAGGACGACGAGGGTCGAGAGACCCAGGCGGCGGCCCATTAGATACGGCTCGAGGAAATTGGCGAGGCCGATGTTGATCACGAGATAGCCGCTCGCCACGATCGCCGCGCGCCCCGGACCGAACTGCACCAGCGCGAGGAGCACCGGCGGTATGGCCGCGAGGATCGAGCCCAGGTTCGGAATGTAGTTAAAGATGAACGCGACCAACCCCCAGAGCAATGGAAAACCTAGCCCGAGCACCGAGACCCAGAGGCCGACCAGAATCCCGGTCCCCAGACTGATCAGCGTCTTGATCGCAAGGTAGCGCTGGACCTGGCGGGCCATCACGCCGAACCGGTCGAAATGCTCCGACCGCTCGCCGAACGCCGTCTTCAGCTTGCGGGAGAACCCCGCGGCCTCGGCCAGGATGAACACCATCGTGAGAATCACCAGAAAGGTGTTCTGCGCAACCGCCGCGACCGCGCGCAGCGTCCCGCCCACGACGTCCATCAGGGCACCGGGATTGACGATCTGGGGCAGGCCCCACCCCGCGGTTTCGATGCCACGCGCGTCGAGCCAGGCCAGGCCCGAGGTGGTCAGCTGTTGAAGGCGCGCCTGGTAGCCGGGCGCCGCCGCCGTGAACTCGTTCAACGACCGGCCCACGACGATCGCGACCGCGGCCAGGAACGCAACGGCCGTCAAGACCGTCGCCAGGACGGCCAGCGCGGTGGGCGCGCCCTTCCGGCGTAGCCAGGCCATGAACGGCAGAAAGATGATCGCCAGGAACACCGAGACCATGAACGGCAGGAGCAGCTGGCCGGCCGCGCGCAGCCCGGCGACGACGACCACCAGACTGGCCGCGATGAACAGGAAACGAGCGCCGCGATCGGACTTATCGTGGTCGTCGGCGATCATGCGTCGTCGGTCATGGCCTCTGTGGGCCTCATGTGGCCTCGAACAATGTCAGCGCGAACTGCGCCTCCGATTCGATCCACTGGTGCCGCTGAACGAACCGGGCGGCCTCTCCCATCGCGGCGATGCGCTCGGCTCGATACTTGTGGCTGTGCTCCGTGCAGATCGTCTCACCCTCGGCCAGCACGATCTCGCGATCGATCGCGCCGATCCGAACCGTCTGCGCGCGGGTGCTCCGAAGGTACAGTTCGATCCGCTCCTGGCCGGCGTTCCACACGACCAGATGCTCGAAGTGCGCCAGGTCGAAGTGGCCGTCCAGCACGCGGTTGATCCGCACGAGCAGGTTCTTGTTGAACGCGGCGGTGACGCCCAGCGGGTCGTCGTACGCATCCCTCAGGACCGGTTCCGGCTTCACCAGATCGGTACCGAGCAGCATCAGGTCGCCCGGCCGCATGACCCGCCGCGCCACCATCAGAAAGTCACGGGCCGCGGTCTGCCCGAAGTTGCCGATACTCGAGCCCAGGAAGAGGGTGAGCATGGCCTCGCCCGACGCTCGATCGGTCGACACCCGGGCCAGCCCGACCTCGTACGTCGACTCGTGACCGATCACCGATACCTGGTCGAGCGGACCGAGCGAACGCTCGGACTGCTCCAAGGCCGCGGCGGACACATCGACCAGGTGGACGCGCGCCGACCGACCCGCGCGCTGCAGCGCCTCGGCGAGCACGACCAGCTTTTCGCCGCTACCCGGACCCAGCTCGGTAATGGTGGCCGTCGGTGGCAACGCCGCGATGACGTCGTCCGCGCAACGGCGCAGCAGCGAGGACTCCGCCTCCGTGATCCGGTACCAGGGCAGGCGGCAGATCGCTTCGAACAGCTGTGAGCCCAGCGCATCGTAGAAGTACTTCGACTGCAGCTCCTTGGGCTCACGAGCCAGATCGCGACCCACGTCGTCCGCGAACGTCGGCTGCACCGCTACGTCGGTCGTCGAACTCACACGGCTCCTCTCAAAGCACGTATGGTACCAGATTGCCGTCGCGTCGAACCTCCCGTCGGCTCGCACCCGGCGTGGGCGCCGCGCTATACTAGAGTTGGATGCGATCACCGATGCGCTCCGCGCGTCGGCGCATCCCGTCGCAGCCCGGCCTCATCGGAACGGCACCATCCAGTGCGTGCGAAAGTGGCGGAACTGGCAGACGCGCCGGATTTAGGATCCGGTGGCCGGACGGCTGTGGGGGTTCGAATCCCCCCTTTCGCACCAGCCTTCGCGCTTCGGCGCGCTTCGGCTAGGCAAGCCTGCTCTCGAGCTAAGGCTGTCTCGCCGGAGCGCCAGGGGCGCGAAGGCGGGCAGTCGCGCTATATCGCTATATGAAGACAGAATTCACCGACGTCAGCGAAACGCAGAAGACCCTCGCGGTGGAGATTGAACGCGAGGTCGTCGATGCCGAGATCGACCGCGTGGCGCGCGACTACGGCAAAGCCGCGCGCATTCCGGGCTTCCGGCCAGGCAAGGTGCCGGCGAAGCTCGTGCGGCAACGGTTCCGCGATCAGATCCTGCACGACGTGGCGCACGGCTTGATCCCGAGGGCGGTCGACGAAGCCCTACGGACGCGCGAGCTGGAGCCGGTCGACACGCCCAACATCCGCGACGTGGTCGTCGACGAGGGGCAGCCGTTGACCTTCACCGCGGTGTTCGAAACGGTCCCCCCGATCGACCCGGGCGACTACGCGACGCTGACCCTCAGACGCCCGCCCGCCACCGTCAAGGACGACGCGCTCGACGAGGCCCTGAAGGCGCTTCGCGACCGCGCGGCCCGCTTCGACCCCGTCGACGGTCGCCCCGCCGAGCTCGGCGATTCCATCGTCCTCGATCTGACGCGCCAGGTGGTCGGCGGTGCTGCCGAAGGTGAGGCCACCGCGGAATCGGCAGAGCCGGATGCGCACGAGGGCGTCACGATCGAGATTGGCGCGGCGGCGAACCCGCCCGGATTCGACGACGAGGTGCTCGGTCTCGACGTCGGCGGTGCGAAGACCTTCACCTTGTCGTACCCCGACGATCATGCCGTCGCGAAACTGGCGGGCACGTCGGTGCAGTACAACGTGACGGTCAAGGCGCTCAAGCGCCGGGTCGTACCCGAGCTGGACGACGAGTTCGCGAAAGACATCGGCGACTTCGACGGCCTCGACGCGCTGCGCAGCCGAGTGTCCGAGGACCTGCAGAAGGAGGCCGAACAGAACGCCGACCAGGAGGTCCGCGCCGATCTGGCGCGGCAACTCGCTGGGCGCGTGACGTTCGATCTGCCGGAAGCGCTCGTCAACCGAGAGGTCGACCGCCGCGTCGAGGAGTTCGTCAGACGCCTGATGGCCCAGCAGGTGGATCCGATGAAGACGAACATCAACTGGGAAGAGTTCCGGGAGCGGCAACGCGAGCAGGCGCAAGAGGCGGTGCGTAGCGCGCTCGTCCTCGACGAGATCGCGCGCCGCGAGTCGCTCACGCCGTCCGACAACGACATCGAAGGCGAAGTCGCCCGGTATGCCGAACGGACCGGACGGACGCCCACGGCCGTGCGCGCGAAGCTCGAGCAGGAAGGCGGCATGGCGCGGGTCGAGACCGGGCTGCGCCGGGAGAAGGCCGTCGACCTGCTCATGACGCGTGCTAAGATCGTTACCGTGTAAGTGGCCGGTTCAGCGGTTGCGGAATCCCGTCAAATTGCCGATATCGTAGTAGTGGAGCGTCGGGCCGTGAGGCGATGACTCGGCGACCGACGCTCTGAGCACATCGCCGCAGATGTGTGCAGGAACGTGCCGAGGATCGAACATGACTGACGAGCGAGCCCAGCTGATTCCGATGGTCGTCGAGCAGACGAACCGCGGGGAGCGCGCCTACGACATCTTCTCGCGGTTGCTCAAGGACAGCATCATCTTCATCGGCTCGCCGGTCGACGACGCGATCGCCAACCTGGTCATCGCCCAGATGCTCTTCCTGGAAGCCGAGGATCCGGACCGCGACATCACGTTGTATATCAACAGCCCAGGGGGCTCGATCACGGCCGGCCTGGCCATCTACGACACGATGCAGTTCATCAAGCCCGACGTGCAGACCTATTGCATCGGGCAGGCCGCCTCGATGGCGGCGGTGCTGCTGGCCGCCGGCGCCAAGGGCAAGCGATACTCCCTCCCGAACTCCAGAATCGTGATCCATCAGCCGCTGATGTCCGGCCTGGGCGGGCAAGCGACCGACATCGACATCGCGGCCCGCGAGATTATCCGAATCCGGGAGCGCTTGAACGAGATCCTCGTGAGCCATACGGGCCAGACCGTCAAACGGATCCAGGACGACACCGAGCGCGACTACATCATGTCGGCCGAGCAAGGACAGGAATACGGTATTATTGATGATGTGATCCGCCAGCGCGCCTGAACCCTGGGAGTGGTGCGGACCGACAGCGAGCGTAGATCATGGCCAAGAAACAGAGTGACACGGAGGTCCTCCGCTGCTCGTTCTGCAACAAGGATCAGAACGACGTCCGGAAGCTGATCGCCGGTCCGACGGTCTTCATCTGTGACGAATGCGTCGAGGTCTGCAACGACATCATCGCGGACGACAACCGGTTCGAGAACCGACCAGGTGTGCGTTCGTCGCTGCCGGTCCCGCAGGAGATCAAGAAGTTCCTCGACGAGTACGTCATCGGGCAGGAGCAGACGAAAAAGAAGCTCGCGGTCGCCGTCTACAACCACTACAAGCGGATCGAGATTCAGCGGCAGGCGCGCAACCGCAACGACATCGAACTCACCAAGTCGAACATTCTCCTGATCGGCCCGACCGGCACGGGCAAGACCCTGCTCGCGCAGACGCTGGCCAAGCTACTGTCGGTGCCGTTCACGATCGTCGACGCGACGACGTTGACCGAGGCCGGCTACGTCGGCGAGGACGTCGAGAACATCATTCTCAAGCTGCTGCAGGCCGCGGGCGGCGACATCGAGAAGTGCCAGCAGGGCATCATCTATGTCGACGAGGTCGACAAGATCTGCCGGAAGGACGAGAACCCGTCGATCACGCGCGACGTCTCAGGTGAGGGCGTCCAACAGGCCCTGCTGAAGATTCTGGAAGGGACCGTCGCGAATGTTCCGCCGCAGGGTGGACGGAAGCATCCCCACCAGGAGTTTTTCCAGGTCGACACGACGAACATCCTGTTCATCTGCGGCGGGGCATTCGTCGGGCTTGACAAGATCATCCACCGCCGCGCCGGCAAGAAGGGCCTCGGGTTCCACGCGGAGATCAAGTCGATGCGCGACCGCGACATCGGCACGACGCTGGAAATGGCCGAACCCGGCGACCTCATTCGCTACGGTCTGATTCCGGAGTTCGTGGGCCGCCTGCCGGTCATGGGCACCCTGCACGAACTCGACAAGGCGGCCCTGATCCAGATCTTGACGCAACCTCGCAATGCGATCACGCGTCAGTACCAGAAGCTGCTCGAGTACGAGAACGTGAAGCTGCGGTTCACCGACGACGCCCTCGAGGCGATCGCCGAGTCGACGCTGGAACGGAAGATCGGCGCGCGCGGCTTGCGGATGATCATCGAAGAACTCATGCTCGACATCATGTATACGCTGCCCGGTCAGAAGAAGATCCGCGAGTGTGTGATCACGCGCGACGTCGTGCTGGCCAAGGACAAGCCCATCACCCTGTTCGAAAAGGCCGGCTAACCAGAACCGAGTTGCGGCGCCGACGACAACCGTTTCCCGACATCAGCCCTCATGGACGACTACGAGACCATCCCGATTGTCCCCCTGCGTGATGTGGTGGTCTTCCCCCACATGATGATGCCGTTCGTCATCGGGCGGCCCTCGTCGACGCGCGCGCTCGAGCACGCCCTCAAACAGGACAAGCGCATCTTCCTGGCGGCGCAGCACGATGCCGCCAACGACGATCCGGCGCCGAACGACATCTACACGATGGGTTGCGTGGCCAACATCGTGCAGAGCCTGAAGCTACCCGACGGCAACATCAAGGTGCTGGTCGAGGGCGTCGATCGCGCGCGCGCGATGGAGTGGAAGGAGGACAAGGGCTTCTACCGTGTGGTGGTGAAGGTCGTCGAGAAGCAGCGCGAGACGGGCGACGACGTCGAGAGCACGATGAGCAAGGTGGTCACGCTCTTCGAGCAGTACGTCAAGCTGTCGAACAATCTGCACTACGACGCGATGGTCGCGGCCGTGCGGGTGGACGACCCGGGCAAGCTGGCCGACACGATCGCCGCCCATCTGCTCGTCGGCGTCGACGAGAAGCAGAATTTGCTCGAGATCATCTCACCGCTCGAGCGCCTGAACCGCATCGCCGGCATCCTCGAGGCCGAGGTCGACAAGCTGCAGGTGGACCGCCGTATCCAATCTCGCGTCAAGAAGCAGATGGAGAAGGCGCAGAAAGAGTACTACCTGAACGAGAAGATGAAGGCGATCCAGAAGGAACTGGGCCGCAAAGAGGATAAGGGGAACGAGATCGACGAACTGAAGACCAAGATCGAAGAGGCGAAGATGCCCAAGGAGGTCGAGGAAAAGGCCGTCCAGGAGCTGAAGCGCCTCGAAGCGATGCCGCCCATGTCGGCCGAGGCGACCGTCTCGCGGAACTACCTCGATTGGCTGATCGCGGTGCCCTGGCAGAAGAAGTCGCGCGAGAGTCGCGATCTCAAACGCGCCGAGCAGATTCTGCACGAGGACCACCACGGACTTGAGAAGATCAAGGATCGCATCCTCGAATTCCTGGCGGTCCGCACGCTGGTCAAGAAGCCGAAGGGCACGATCCTGACGCTGACCGGGCCCCCAGGCGTCGGCAAGACCTCGCTGGCCAAGTCGATCGCCCGGTCCACGAACCGGAAGTTCGTGCGGCTGTCGCTCGGCGGCGTGCGCGACGAAGCCGAGGTGCGCGGTCACCGGCGCACGTATATCGGCGCCTTCCCCGGCCAGATCATCCAGATGATGAAGAAGGCCGGCACGATGAACCCGGTCTTCCTGCTCGACGAAGTCGACAAGATGTCGATGGATTTCCGCGGGGATCCCTCCGCCGCCCTGCTGGAAGTGCTCGACCCGGAGCAGAACAACACGTTCCTCGACCACTACCTCGACGTCGAGTACGACCTGTCGCACGTCATGTTCATTTGCACGGCCAACGTGCTGCACACGGTACCCCAGGCACTGCGCGACCGGATGGAGGTGCTGCAGCTCGCGGGCTACACGGAGCAGGAAAAGATCGAGATCGCCAAGCAATTCCTGGCGCCGAAGGCTGTCAAGGCCACCGGGCTCACCGAGAAGAACGTCGTCTTCACCGAGGGGGCGTTCCAGACGATCATCCAGCGCTACACGCGCGAGGCCGGTGTCCGGAGTCTCGAACGGGAGATCTCGTCGGTCTGCCGAAAGATCGCTCGCAAGGTCGTGCTCGAGGGCAAGCAGTTCTTCGAGGAAGTCACGTCCGAGAAGATCACCGAACACCTGGGTGTCCCCCGCTTCCGCCCGTCGATGGCCGAAGAGCGGAACGAGGTCGGGGTGGCCACTGGGCTGGCGTGGACCGAAGCGGGCGGCGAACTGCTGGTCACCGAAGCCACGTTGATGCCGGGTCGAGGCCGCCTGACGCTCACCGGCAAGCTCGGCGATGTCATGCAGGAATCGGCGCAGGCGGCGATGAGCTACGTCCGCACCAAGGCCGAGGAACTCGGACTCCCTCGCGACTTCCACCGCAAGACCGACGTGCACATCCATGTGCCGGAGGGCGCCATTCCCAAGGACGGACCGTCGGCCGGCATCACCTTGGCGACGGCGCTCGTCTCGGCACTCGCGAATATCGAGACTAGGAGCGACGTCGCGATGACCGGCGAGATCACGCTGCGCGGTAAGGTACTGCCGATCGGCGGCGTGAAGGAGAAGGTGCTGGCTGCGCACCGGGCCGGGCTGAAGGACATTATCCTGCCCAAGGACAACGAGAAGGACCTCGCCGACATTCCAAAGAACGTCACCGACGTCCTGAACCTCTATATGGTCGAGACCATGGGCGAGGTGCTGAAGATCGCCATGAGCCGGCCACCGCAAGGCAGCCTGGCGGCCGAGTCCGAACCGGCGCCGGCCGCGTCGGACGACGCCATCACCCACTAAGCCGCTGGCGCCGCGGAACCGGCGCCCCTCGACGTCGCTCGGGGCGCCCTGAGCTTCGCCGAAGGGCGGCGACCAGCAGAGTGCGGGCGGCCGACCGCTCCACGAGATCCGCCCGTGAAGATCCTCGAGACCGACCTCGTCTCGCGAGCCGCGGGCGACCCGACCCGCGCCGCCACGACGGAGATTGCGCTCGTCGGACGGTCCAACGTCGGGAAGTCCAGCCTGATCAATGCGCTCATCCGCCGGAAACTGGCCCGGACGAGCAGAGCTCCTGGCAAGACCGACCGCGTCAACGTCTACCGGGTGCGGCTGGCCATCGCCGCCAACCGGATCGAAACCATCAACCTTATCGATCTACCCGGCTACGGCTACGCGCGCGGCGGCGCCAAGCGAGCCGAGGCGTTCGCCGAGGTGACCGGAGCCTACTTCGCCGCGCAGGCCGAGCCGCGCGACGCCGAACGCCCTGCCCCGAGAGTGCTTCATCTCGTGGACACGCGTCACCCTGAGCTGGACGTCGACCGCGATGCGCACCGCTGGCTGGCCGACCGCGGTCTGGCGGTGCTGACGGTGGGAACGAAAGCCGACACCCTGCCCCGGGCCGAGCGGACGCGCGTCGCCCACCTGCTCGAAGCCAGCACGGGCGGTGCCGTGCTGCTCGTCTCCGCCAAGTCTGGCGACGGGCTCAAGGAGCTGTGGAGAGCGATTGTGAGCGACGCGGCCCGTTAGCTCCGGTCCGATTCTGCGGCGCGCTACGCAGGAGGACCAAGGCGCGCACGGCGCGCCTCGCGGCGTCCGGAGTGGGGCACTCGGGGTCCCCGCGGAGGACGCCGCGGGGGTTCGGGGCGAAGCCCCGACCTGAGTGAAGGAGCATGCTATACTGGCGTTTTGGTGAGGCTAAGAAGGAGCGCACCGTGAAGCCAGGGATTCACCCGGAACTGTTCGACGTCGAGGCGCGCTGCGCCTGCGGCGCCACGTGGAAGACCCGGTCGACCAAGCAAGAGCTGCATCTGGAAATCTGCTCGAGCTGCCACCCGTTCTTCACCGGGAAGCAGAAGCTGATCGACACCGAGGGGCGCGTCGAGCGGTTCACCAAGAAGTTCGGGGCCCAGACCGTGGCTGGCCGGAAGGAACTGCTCGCCCAGCGCAAGCCGAAGCCGAAGGGCCGGAAGTCGGCCGAGCCCACCCCAGTATAGGTTAGACGGGGCGTCTGGCGCCCCAACCGGTCCTCGACCCGTCGGGTCGCGCATCGCGGGGCTCAAACCCCGCGCCACCGTCCATCCGAAGCCCCAAGCCACCCCGCCTCCGCTTGCGATCGAGGCGCGCCAGTCGGTGCTGGACTGCGTCACGCCGACGTGGATCGCGTTCGTTCTGGAGCGCCCGCCGCGCGAAGGTAGACGCGCGGATGAGATCGCGGGCGCGATACTCGTGATGAATCGCCAGCGCTTCGGCCGCCTCCCGCCCGATCCGGTCGGGCACCGCCGGCAAGGCCAGCACCCGCTCCCACCATGTCGCCGCCAGATCGTGCTGGTGCGCGCGGCGCGACCTGAGCGCCAACCACTGCATCGCCTCGGCACGTACACCGTCCGCACCCGGTCCCTCGGCGGCCGCCCGGTAACACGCCGCCGCGTCGCTCCCCCGCCCGGCGCGTTCGTAGAGCACGCCGAGCGCCACCTGCTGGGCGGCGCCCGCGTCACCTTGCGGGCCTTCGGCGATGAGCCGGCACGCCCGCGCCGTGAGGACCGCCAGGGAGACAAGGTCCAGGCGGTTGTGTTCGAGGACCGGGCAGAGCGGCATCGGGTCACCGCGGCGCAAGTAGCCGATGTAGCGGGCGGGGATCTCCGAGCCCGGCACGTCACCGTCGCGCCTCACCCCGAGCACGTCGACTTCGAGCGCCGTGAGCCGACAGTTCCGGCGCCGCCACAGCCGTCGCGCCGGGTGCAACAGATCCACGTGGGCGAGCTCGCCCCAGGGTAGCGGCATCCGACCCATCGTCCATCGGGTCTCCATCACCGGCACGTCGAACGACTTCCCGTTGAACGTCACGAGGGCGCTCGACGAGCGCACGAGCCGATCGACGGCTGCCAGCACGGCCCGCTCGGCGCCGAGGCTCGGCAGGACGTACTGGTTCAGGTGAAAGTCACCGCCGCCGAAGAACCCGACCCCGATGAGAAAGGCGACGGTGCCGGCCCCACCGCTCAGACCCGTCGTTTCGAGATCGATGAAGAGCGCGCGGCCGTCGTCGGGCGGCGTCCGGGCCAGGCCGCCCAGCACGCGAAACGCTTCCCCGTCGGTGAGATCGGCGCCGGCGTCGGCGATCGACCCGCGGCCGTAGCGCCGTTCGCCCGGGTAGCGTGAGCGAACCAGAATGTAGCGTCCCGCCTCGTTCTCGCCCAGTTCGCCCCCGAGTCGCGCCGCCACGGCATCGAGGTCGACCCGCGCGCCGGGCGGCGCAATCGGTCCCGGAGCGGGGCGTGTGCCGCGCGCACTCTTCAGGATCTCCCGAACGCGTGACAGGTCAGGCATGGCGCTACGGCGCGATCGAGAGCGCCTCGAGAATCGCGGAGGCGACCGCCTTGGCGTCCTCGCTGGCGTCGCCGGCCGGTCCAACGCACGACGGGCATCCGGTCGGGCATGGGCACCCGCCGATCAGCTCACGCGTCCGGGCCAGCAATTCGTCGTGCAGACCGAACAATGGCTCGCTGAAACCGATGCCTCTCGGGTAGTTGTCGTAGATGAAGATCTGCGGCTCGGGCGCCAGCTGCGG
>CEQE01044171.1_pt1 | contig 14412 bp, 12 predicted proteins | sample 356201 | NCBI WGS metagenome assembly CEQE01 (sample SAMEA2619970, study PRJEB7988) | marine metagenome | biome: marine biome (ENVO:00000447); feature: mesopelagic zone (ENVO:00000213) & marine oxygen minimum zone (ENVO:01000065); material: "saline water (ENVO:00002010), including plankton...
GACGGCCTTTCGCATGATATCGACACCGGTGGCCTCATCACCACTTACCTTAAGTTTCTTCAGAACCGGCAGAGCGCTAAGTAGAGCCACCCCACCACCAGGCACGGTACCTTCCTCTACAGCCGCCCGGGTGGCCGATAGAGCATCTTCAACCCGATGTTTTCTTTCCTTCAGCTCAGTCTCAGTAGCCGCTCCAACCTTTATGACAGCCACTCCACCAGCTAACTTGGCCTGTCTTTCCTGAAGTTTTTCCTTATCATAGTCGGAAGTCGTTTCCTCAACCTGCGCCTTAATTTGCCTGATTCTCGCCTTAATATCCGTTTCCGAACCCTTCCCTTCAACAATAGTGGTGTTATCCTTGTCCACAGTAACACGCCGAGCCCGACCCAAATCAGCCACCGTAACCGAATCCAGTTTCCGCCCCACCTCCTCCGAAATCACCTGACCGCCAGTGAGAATAGCCATATCTTCTAGCATAGCCTTACGCCGGTCACCAAAACCAGGGGCTTTGACGGCACAAATATTAATAGTGCCACGCAATTTATTAACCACCAGAGTAGCTAAAGATTCGCCATCGACATCCTCAGCGACAATAAGTAAGTTCTTGGACACCTGAAGTATCTTCTCCAAACCCGGTAAAAGATCAGCGACCGCCGAGATTTTCTTATCGGTCATCAGGATATAGGGGTCTTCAATCACCGCTTCCATCTTCTCGCCATTAGTGATGAAGTAAGGGCTAATATAGCCACGATCAAAGTTCATTCCCTCGACATACTCGGTCTCATACTCCAACCCTTTTGACTCCTCAACCGTAATAACTCCGTCCTTACCGACCTTCTCCATTACCTCAGCAATCATGTTACCAATTCCAGCATCCTTAGCCGTGATAGTCGCCACCTGAGCAATCTGCTCTTTGCTCTTAACCTCAGTAGATGTTCGCTTAAGCTCGGCAACAATCGCATGGATAGCTTTCTCAATACCACGCTTCAGTGATAGCCCATCAGCTCCAGCGGCAATATTCTTAAAACCACCACTAACGATAGCATGAGCCAAAACCGTTGATGTCGTCGTCCCATCACCACAGGCATCATTAGTCTTACTGGACGCTTCCTTAACCATCTGCACCCCCATGTTCTGAAAGGGGTCAGGTAGATCTATTTCTTTGGCAATGGTCACGCCATCATCGATAACTGAAGGCGCGCCCCACTTCTTATCAAGCGCCACGCAATGCCCCTTCGGACCCAGAGTCACTTTTACAGCATCGAACAGAGTATCTAGGCCTTCCTTTAAGGCATGTCTTACTTCTTCACCGAATATAATCTGTTTCGCCATTTTTCCCTCCTTACTCAGTTAATTAAGAAGCTCTCGCCGTAGCTTATCCCCCACGGCTTTTTCGGCTAACCCTCTTCGCGAGAATATCACTCTCCCGTAAGATAATCAGATCTTCATTATCGACCTTAATCTCAGTACCCCCGTATTTAGCATAGAGCACTATATCTTTTATCTTCACATCCATCGCTATCCGCTTACCATCTTCGGACAACCGCCCCGGCCCAACGGCAACAACTTCCCCCTCTTGGGGCTTCGCCTTTACCGTATCAGGCAAAATAATACCACTCTTGGTTACCTCTTCCTTTTCGCTGGGCTTGACCACCAGCCTGTCAGCCAACGGCTCAAGCTTACCCACCATAATAAACCTCCTTCCCTAATTAATTTGGTTCGACCAATCTCCCCGACCTATCGGGGATTTAGTAATTAGCAGTCTCACCTTGTGACTGCTAATTACTATCATAGCGCAGGACACTACTGCCCGCAACTCGGTGAAAACACATTACCAGTCAGCCATAGTGACTGAAAAGTATTGATACACACCAAATAGTGCTTTTACTACTTGAAATTCTTCTTTCCGCACGATATCTCTGTCTTTTCAACACACATTGTGAGAAGTAGAAAATATTGATAGACTATAGTGGGATGATTACAACCCACAAAGTATACCTCGGTGATGCCGAGACAGTTCTAAAGAAATTACCCGATAGTTCTTTTCAGCTGATGGTTACCTCTCCGCCTTATTGGAATGTTAGGGACTATGGACATAAGGACCAAATCGGGTTCACCGATACCTTAGAAGAATATCTGGACAAACTGAATAGAGTCTGGTATGAAGCCACCAGAACCTTACTTCCCGACGGCAAAATCGCCTTAAATATCGGGAATATTTACTATTCCGAACCCGGTGAAAAACGAAGAACCACAGCTAATTTATCCCTCCTGACCTGGCAGCAGCTGAATAATATTAAAAGCTTAAGATTTATGGGGACCATCTACTGGCAGAAGACAACATCCAGAGCCGGGGCAGTCCTCTTCGGAAGCTATCCTTATCCGACAAACTTTATGATTTCCAATGCTGTCGAGCCAATCCATATTTTTAGAAAAACCGGCAAAAGAGCGGTGCCTCAAGAAATTAAGGAACGATCGAGGGTGACACCAGAGGAATTTAGAAAATTCAGGGATGCTATCTGGAATGACATCAACGGGGTTGAGGATGAACACAGCGCTGCCTACCCAGTAGAACTGCCAGCCAGGCTAATAAGAATTTTTTCCTATGTGGGGGACTGGATATTGGACCCGTTTCTAGGCAGTGGCACGACAATGGCAGCAGCGAGAGATTTAGGCAGGAATTCGGTGGGGATAGAATTAAACCCCAATTATTTACCTAGGATTAAGGAAAAGGCAGGCACTAAGAAGGGCGGTATTTTCAATGGCACGCAATTTGTGGAATTGGTTAACTAAAGACAATGGTTATTGACTTCCATACTCACATCTTTCCACCCCGCATTAAGCAAGACCGGAGCGCGTATATTAACCGCGACCCGTGTTTCGCTCTCCTCTATTCATCACCAAAAGCCAAGCCGGCTACTGCCGATGAACTCATCGCCTGCATGGATAAGAATGAGATTGACATTTCCGTAGTACTCAACATCGGTTGGACGAAACATGAGCTGTGCATGGAAACCAACGATTACATCATGGAATCGGTTGCCCGCTATCCCAAGCGTCTGATTGGTTTCGGCGCCATTCAGCCCCGACAAGTCGGGGACGCCCTCACTGAACTCGAACGCGGCGCTAGAGGTGGCCTGATGGGGATAGGGGAACTACGGTCTGATATTCAGTCCTTTGACCTTACCAACAAGGACCTGATGACGCCCATTGTTGAGGAGTTGGTCAAACACAAACAAATCCTACTCACCCACGCCTCAGAGCCAGTCGGTCACCAGTATCCAGGGAAGGGGAGAATCACCCCCGATGTGCTATATCACTTCATCACCAACTTTCCGCAATTAACCATGGTCTGCGCCCACTGGGGTGGTGGCCTACCTTTCTTCGCCTTAATGCCAGAAGTGAAAAAGGCTCTACGCAATGTTTATTTTGATACGGCGGCTTCGCCCTTCCTGTATAGCCCCCAAATTTACCAGCAAGCCATCTCACTAGTAGGCGCGGATAAACTCCTGTTTGGCAGCGACTACCGATTACTGACACCAGATCGCTCATTGAAAGAAATCAAATCCCTAGACTTACCTGAAGAAACTAAGCGTCTTATTCTATCAGGGAACGCCCAGAAGCTGCTGAATATTAAAAGTAAATTTGGTAAGGCTTAAACTCCTAAATTATGGAAGAAATTCGGTCTTTCATTGCGATTGAGCTACCGGATAAAGTCAGACAGGGACTTAGCCGGCTGGTGGCCCAGTTGAAATCTCGCCAGCCTGACGGGATAAAATGGGTCGACCCCACTGGCATTCATCTGACACTTAAGTTCCTGGGTAATATTACTAGCGGTCGGATTAGTGAAATAACGGGAGCGATGGCGGAGGCTTCCCGTGAGATACCCCCCTTCTCCCTGGAAATCAAAGACCTGGGCGTCTTCCCCAATTTGAACCGGGTTCAAGTGGCCTGGGTTAGCGTCGGTGGAGAAACTGATAAGCTAGTAAGACTTCAACAACGTCTCGAGTCCAACCTGCAGATCTTGGGCTTTCCCCCAGAAAAACGTGGCTTCGCACCTCATCTTACTCTAGCCCGAGTCCGCCGAGAAGCCTCATCTCAAGACCGCCGGGAATTAGGACGGCTCATCGCCGTAACAAAACCCGACCCGACCGGCCGTTTTACGGTCGGTACCGCCAGTTTGATGCAGAGCCAGTTAAGCCGAGAGGGAGCTGTTTATACCCAGATAGGAGCCGCCCTACTAAAAAAGTAGGCCTTTATATCGTAGATGCTATTTTAAGTATTCTTATCATTCTCAATCTCGATTAGTCGTGACTAATTGCATTAACCTAGATTTCTGCTTTCAACAGTATCCCCAGCTTGACACTAATTGTGCCCTATGTTATGTTAGGTTCGATTCTCATTAAAGACCCGAATATTATGAAGAGCGACGCCATAAAGAAAGGGGTGGAACGCGCCCCGCATCGATCTTTGCTGCATGCCCTAGGATGCACCACAGCCGAGATAGCTCAGCCTTTCATCGGCATTATTAACAGCTTCAGCGAGATTGTACCGGGCCATATCCACCTACGCGACATTGCCGAAGCCGTTAAGACCGGAGTTCGGGCTGGCGGTGGGGTACCTTTTGAGATCAATACTATCGCCGTCTGCGACGGCATCGCTATGAACCACCCCGGTATGAAATATAGCTTACCTAGCCGAGAGTTAATTGCCGACTCCGTTGAGACCGTTGCCGAGGCTCATGCTTTCGATGCCCTGGTTTTTATCCCTAATTGTGACAAGATAATTCCAGGCATGCTAATGGCCGCCGTCAGACTGAATCTACCCGCTATTTTCATCAGCGGTGGCCCAATGTTAAGAGGCTATCTACCAACTGAGAAAGGACTGAGTAAAGTCGACCTCAGTTCTGTTTTTGAGGCCGTCGGGAAGGTGGTCAGCGGACAAATGACCGAACAGGAACTAACTCGATTGGAAGAACTCGCCTGCCCAGGCTGCGGGAGTTGTGCCGGCATGTTCACCGCTAATACCATGAACTGCCTGACAGAAGCCCTTGGCCTAGGACTTCCCGGAAACGGCACCGTCCCCGCCGTGGATATCCGACGCCGCCAGCTGGCTGAAACCGCCGGCGAACAAATTATGAAACTACTCGCCAGTGATATCCGCCCACGCGATATTGTTAATCAAGACTCCTGCCACAACGCCTTTACCGTTGATATGGCTCTCGGTGGTAGCACCAACTCAGTTCTGCACCTAATGGCCATCGCTCATGAGGCCGGGGTTGACTTCCCTCTGGAGCGAATCAATGAAATCAGTGAGCTCACCGCACAGTTATGCCAGCTCAGGCCGGCGGGCGATCACCACATCGAAGATCTCGACCGGGCGGGCGGCATCAGCGCCGTCATGAAAGAGCTAAAAGACCTACTTAAGCTTAAAGCAAAAACAGTATCCGGGAAATCAGTGGCTGAAATTATTACCCGAAGACAAGTCACGGACAAAGAGGTGATTCGTCCTCGGGCCCGCCCTTACGCTACCACCGGCGGACTAGCCATCCTCTTTGGCAACCTAGCGCCAGAAGGAGCCGTAGTGAAAAAGAGCGCTGTCGCCTCAGAAATGATGGTGCATCGTGGCCCAGCTCGTGTATTTGATTCGGAAGAAAAGGCGACAGAAGCGATAATAAGTGGTAGCATTAAAGCCGGTGAAGTACTTGTCATCCGTTACGAGGGGCCGAAAGGTGGACCGGGAATGAGAGAGATGCTCACACCGACCTCGCTACTGGCGGGAATGGGTAAAGACAAGGAAGTCGCCCTGGTCGCTGACGGGCGCTTTTCCGGAGCCACGCGCGGGGCAGCCATCGGACACGTCTCTCCCGAGGCCGCCACACGTGGGCCTATCGCCGCCCTGACCAATGGCGATATAATCAAAATTAACATCCCGAATTACCGACTCGAAGTCGAGCTTAGTGACTGGGAAATAACCAGAAGGCTGGCACGACTCGACCAGTTCGAACCGAAGATAAAAACGGGCTATCTCCGGCGTTACGCCGAAAGAGTATCCTCAGCAAGCACTGGAGCGGTGTTCAAATAAGCTCAGGATACAAAGGGCATGGCTCATCTAGGCAGAATTGTAGCTCTCTATTATTTATTTGAAACAAAGAGGGAAATGTTCTGCAGGATATGCCGGACATCTTCCGGCAGCTTAAAAGGATAGTAAGAGGTTAAAAGGCTAGAGTATGAAACTAACCGGCGCCGAAATTATTTGTGAAAGTCTGGTCAAAGAAGGGGTCGAGGTTATCTTTGGCATCCAGGGCGGATCCATCCTACCACTATACGATAAACTTCCTCAGTACCCTCAACTACGCCACATTCTGGTACGTCATGAACAATGTGCCGCTCACTCCGCCGATAGCTATGCTCGAGCTACTGGCAAGGTAGGGGTTTGCTTTGCGACCTCCGGCCCCGGCGCCACCAATCTGGTCACTGGTATTGCTAATGCTTATCTTGATTCCTCCCCAGTGGTGGCTATAACCGGCCAGGTCGCCCGCCCCTTTATCGGCAAAGACGCTTTCCAGGAAATAGATATAACTGGCATTACATTACCCATTACCAAACACAACTATCTAGTCACAGACGCTAGCTCTCTTGCCCGCACCATCAAGGAAGCTTTTTACCTTGGACGAACCGGACGTCCCGGGCCAATACTGATTGACGTACCGAGAGACGTCTTTATCGAAGAAACAGAGTTTCACTACCCAAACAAAGTTAATCTTGCCGGTTATAAGCCGCCACTCCGGGGGCACCCAGCGCAAATCAAAAAAGCAGCACAACTAATCAATGAGGCCCGACAACCCCTGATCATTGCCGGTCGGGGCATAGTTGTTGCGGGGGCCTACACTGAGCTTCAGCACATAGCCGAGACCGCCCAGATACCCGTAGTGACGACTTTACTGGGTATCGGTTGTTTCCCCGAGAGTCATACCCTCAGTTTCGGCATGATCGGGATGCACGGCATGGCTTACGCCAATATGGCCGTTACCAACGCCGACCTCATTATTGCTATCGGAATGAGATTTGATGACCGGGCGACAACTAAGGTGAGCGGTTTTGCTCCGAAAGCCCGGGTTATCCACATTGATATCGACCCCGCCGAAATTGGCAAGAATGTACGCGCCGATGTACCTATAGTTGGCGACGCCAGAATTATCCTGCAGGAAATAGATAAGCTGGTGACGCCGACTCAGCATCCTAAGTGGATAAGACAACTCGACGAATGGCGTAAGGAACACCCTTCAATCATCATCCAGGATAGCGAAGGGCTTCTGCCTCAGTTTATCGTACGCAAGATATACGAAGTGACCAAGGGTGAAGCAACTATCGCCACCGGAGTCGGCCAGAACCAAATGTGGGCTGCCCAGCATTACTGGTACAATAAGCCGAATAGTTTCATCTCATCCGGCGGATTGGGCACCATGGGCTTCGGCTTACCAGCAGCTATCGGCGCTAAACTCGGTTGTCCGGAGACTACCGTTTGGTGCATTGATGGTGACGGTAGTTTTCAGATGACGCTACATGAATTAGCCACGATAACCCAAGAAAAGGTGGCCGTAAAGATAGCCATAATCAATAACGGTTTTCTGGGCATGGTACGACAATGGCAAGAACTATTCTACGGGAAGCGCTATGTAGCCACCCGCCTGAGTGGCCCTGACTTCGTCAAGGTGGCCGAAGCCTATGGCATCCCCGGACTAAGAGTCAAACACAAAGAAGAGGTTGTCCCGGCGATTGAACAGGCCATGGCCGAACCTGGTCCTTTCCTCATCGATTTTATCGTAGAACCAGAGGAGAATGTCTACCCTATGGTACCGCCGGGGGCAACCCTCGCTGAAGTCATGGAAGCACCGAGCAAAAAAACGAAAGCCCTCTCCGATTCCATAAAATCTCCAGTGAGTAATATCTAGCAAAGAGGTGCAGAATAGTGGCGACGAAACATACCCTAGTCGCTCTAGTCGAGGACAAACCGGGTGTACTTAACCGGATGGCTAGTCTTTTCCGAAAACGCGGCTTCAATATCGAGAGTGTTGCTGTCGGGCACAGTGAGACACCCACTTTATCGCGCGTCACCCTGGTCGTCAACGGCAGCGCTACTATGGTGGAGCAGGTCAGGAAACAATTAGACAAAGTTATTGATATCGTCAAGGTATCTGATGTAACCGACTCTGGCCTAATTGCCCGAGAATTAACCCTAATTAAAGTAAAAACCACTCCGACCACCAGAAGCTCAATTATGCAGATTGTCGACATCTTCCGAGCCAATATTGTCGATGTGAGTTTTGATTCGGTAACCGTTGAGGCCACCGGAGATGAAGACAAGATTAATTCCCTATTTAATTTACTACGCGGCTTCGGTATCAAGGAACTCACCAGAACAGGCCGCATTGCCCTGGTCAGAGGAGACTCGAACCCTCTACTAATCGAGAAAGGGACATCGGTCACCGACCACCAATAGGCTATTACCAAATCCAAAATTAGAGGTACGCTGTGTATCGGAAAATGCTTGTTCCCCTAGATGGTTCAGGGTTTGCAGAAGTCGTCCTCCCTTACGCCAAAGAACTGGCAGCCAGGTTAGATATAGAGGTCGTTCTGTTACATATTGTTCGTCCAGAAGAGCGTGGGTTCTTTACACCAATACATCGGGCTTATATTAAAGAGACGGTCGACACTATTCGCCGACAAGCCCGAAGAGTACAAACAAATAGCGGTATTCCGCCCGATACCAAACCAATACAAGTCTACGGCGAAATGGTAGTGGGCTACCCGGACGAAGAAATTCCCCGTTACGCCGACACCGGAGCCATTGACCTCATTCTTATCGCCACTCACGGCAGTACCGGGGCCAAGCACTGGGCATTAGGACACGTCGCCGAAAAGATCCTGCGCCAATCCAGGGTTCCTGTGTCACTAGTTCGAGCCGGGGTCCCCGGTGCCACCCCCTATGACAGATGGCCCCAAAAAACTATCCTCGCCCCGTTGGATGGATCGGAGTTAGCAGAATCAGTACTACCCCACATCGAAGCGCTGGCCAGACAGAGAGGTGAGGCTTGCAATGTGACCCTGATTCGAGTCTGTGAACCGCCAGTAATACCATCTTACTATGCTTCGGAGTTCTCCGGAGTACCGCTGAATTGGGGGCAATCTGTCCAGCAAGAAACCGACCAATGCCAAGAGATGAGTGAGGAGTATTTATCCGGAATTGAAAAGCGTCTTAAGGACAAAAATATTAGCGTTCGTTCCGAGATACTTACTGGCCGAGCTTCGGACGAGATTATCGGCTATGCCACGAAAAATCCATTCAGCCTGATTGCTATGACAACTCACGGGCGCAGTGGGCTCCGCCGCCTGGTTTACGGTAGTGTTGCTGAGAGCGTTCTCTTAGGCTCTTCCAACCCTATCTTCCTAGTAAGAATAAGTAAGTAAATTCGATAACGAAAAAGGAGGAACTATCTTGGCCACAATATACTACGATAAAGATTGTAATCTGAAACTACTCGACGGGAAAGTAATTGCCGTCATTGGCTATGGCAGCCAAGGACACGCTCACGCCCAAAATCTCAGAGATAGTGGCTGCCACGTAATTGTAGCTGTACCCAGGGGAGGCACGAGCTGGAATAACGCCAAGAAGGCTGACTTTCGCGTGCTAACCGTGGCAGAAGCGACCAAGGAGGCTGATATTATTGTCATGCTGGCTCCAGACCATTTACAGCGAGAAATCTACGCCCAATCTATCAAACAGAGCCTAACTCGCGGCAAGACCCTAATGTTTGCTCACGGATTCAATATCCACTACGGACAGATTACCCCACCACCCAACATTGATGTGGCTATGATTGCGCCGAAATGCCCAGGACATATGCTGAGACAACTTTATACGGAAAGTATCGGCCCACCTGCCATCATTGCCATTCATCAAGATGCTTCGGGTAAAGCCAAGCCGACGGCTCTAGCTTACGCCAAGGGCATCGGCTGCAGCCGCGCAGGCGTCATCGAAACCACCTTCACTGAAGAGACTGAGACCGATCTCTTCGGCGAGCAGACGGTTTTATGCGGCGGAGTTTCTTCGCTTATTAGGACCGGCTTTGAAACACTGGTTGAGGCTGGCTATCAACCAGAAATCGCTTACTTTGAAGTCCTGCATGAGCTGAAACTGATTGTTGACCTTATCTACAACGGCGGCCTGAACTATATGCGCTACTCCGTAAGTGATACCGCCGAGTACGGTGATTACACCCGCGGGCCACGGATGATTAACGACATGGTTAGAGAAGAAATGGAACAAATCTTGACGGAAATCCAGGACGGCTCCTTCGCCAAGGAATGGATTCTAGAAAACCAAGCGGGGAGACCAGTATTTAACACACGAAAACGGACAGAATCCGAACACCTAATCGAGGAAGTAGGAGCTGAACTGAGGAAAATGATGCCTTGGCTGAAGAGGAAGTAACCAGTTATCTGTCGAGAGGTTAGACATGGAAAGAGTAATTATTTTTGATACCACTCTACGGGATGGGGAACAAGCCGCAGGGGGTACACTCAATACCAAGGAAAAGCTGGAAAGCGCTAAACAACTGGCAAGACTCGGCGTCGATGTTATCGAGGCCGGTTTCCCGATTGCTTCACCAGGAGACTTTGAAGCGGTAAACCTCATCGCCAAAGAGGTGCGTTCCCCTTCCATTTGTGCCTTAGCGCGGGCAGTTCCAGAGGACATTGACCGTGCTGGGGAGGCGCTGAAAGAGGCCGCCCATCCCCGTATCCATATTTTCTTGTCGTCTTCCGATATCCATCTGGTTTACCAGTTAAAGAAGAGCCGCCAAGAAATTCTTGAGATGGCACGCAACATGGTTACCCGGGCTAAAAAATACACTGACGATATCGAGTTTTCTCCGATGGACGCTACTCGCACCGAGCCGGAATATATCTACCAAATTCTAGAGGCTGTGATTGATGCCGGCGCGACCACCGTCAATATCCCGGATACCGTAGGCTATACCATTCCTGATGAGTTTGGCCGATTAATTTCGGGAATCCTCAAAAATGTGCCCAACATCAGGCAGGCCGTTGTCAGCATTCACTGCCATGATGACCTAGGGCTAGCCGTTGCTAACAGTCTAGAAGCGCTCAGACATGGAGCAAGACAGGTGGAGTGCACCATTAATGGCATCGGGGAAAGAGCCGGTAATGCCTCACTTGAGGAAATTGTCATGGCCATCAAGACCCGCCATGACCTCTTTAACCTGACCACCAATATCGATACGATGCAAATCTATCGCACCAGCCGACTAGTTAGCGAGCTGACCGGGTTCATGGTACAACCGAACAAGGCCATTGTCGGCACCAACGCCTTCAGCCATGAGTCCGGAATTCACCAGGATGGTGTCATCAAGATGCCCATCACTTACGAAATAATCGACCCCAAGATGGTCGGTATATCAGCAAGCAGTCTCGTACTGGGCAAGCTGAGCGGACGACACGCCTTCAAAGAGCGACTGGCCGAGTTAGGCTACAGCCTGAGCGATGAGGACTTCAGCCGCGCTTTCGCCGTCTTCAAACAACTAGCGGAGAAGAAAAAGACAATTACCAATAAGGATATTGAGTCTCTAGTAGCGGAGGAACAGCGCACCGTATCAGAAATCTATCACCTCGACCGTATTCAGGTGTCCTGTGGAGACCGGGGCATCCCCACCGCCGCCGTCAGACTGATCGGCCCTGAGGGACAAGTAATAGCGGATGCCGCCCTCGGCACTGGTCCGGTCGATGCCATCTACAAGGCAATTAACCGGCTAGTGGGCGTGACTAACAAACTCACCGAATTCTCGGTTAAATCGGTCACTGAAGGTATTGATGCCATCGGCGAGGTGCTTATCAGGGTCGAGAGCGGCGGCATCACCTATACCGGACGCGGGGCGGATACCGACATCATCGTCGCCAGTGCCAAAGCCTACATTAATGCTCTTAATCGGTTACTGACAACCAAAAAAACGACTGAATAATCGGCCACAGGATACTATAGAGGAATATAATGACCCTAATTGAGAAGATACTGGCGGCCCATACTGGCCAGAAGAAGGTCAACCCGGGCGAGTTTATCAATGCCAGCGTGGACCTGATTCTAGCAAACGACATTACTGCCCCGATTGCCATCCGGGAGTTCCAGCGCTTTGGAATAGAAAAGGTCTTCGACCCCAAAAAAGTGGTCATGGTCGCCGACCATTTTGCTCCGAACAAGGATATCAATGCGGCGGAACAATCGAAGATAATGCGTGATTTCTGCTCCCGCCGGGGTATCATCCATTTCGATGTCGGGGAGATGGGCATCGAACATGTGCTTCTGCCAGAGAAGGGGCTGATCTTACCGGGTGATGTAGTTATCGGCGCTGATTCCCATACCTGCACCTACGGCCCTCTCGGCGCCTTCGCCAGCGGTATGGGCTCGACCGATATCGCCGCCGCCATGGCCACCGGTGACATCTGGCTCAAGGTACCGCCCACTATAGAGTTTGTTTATCACGGGAATACGGGAAAATGGGTCGGCGGTAAGGACTTAATCCTCTACACCATCGGCCAGATTGGTGTTGACGGTGCCCTCTACACCGCTATGGAATTTACCGGCGAGGCCATCGATGCCCTATCTATGGACGGACGGTTCACCATTGCTAACATGGCCATCGAAGCCGGAGCCAAAGCCGGCATCTTCCGAGTCGATCAGAAAACACTGGATTACATCAAACCACGGTCAAAGCGCCCTTATACTATCTATGAACCGGATAAAGACGCGGAATATGCCCGGGTCATTGAGTATGATGTCACTAATCTTGAGCCTCAAGTCTCCCTACCCCATTCACCAGCTAATACTAGACCAGTCAGCCAGGTAGGTAATATCATGATCGACCAGGCGGTGATTGGCAGTTGCACCAACGGCCGCCTAGAAGATCTGAATCTTGCCGCGCAGGTACTGAAAGATAAAAAAGTACACGCGAAGACACGCTGCATCATCATCCCCGGCTCGCAAGAGGTCTATCTCGACGCGTTACGGAAAGGACTAATCGAAATCTTTATCCAGGCGGGCGCCGCCGTGAGCACGCCCACCTGTGGCCCCTGTCTCGGCGGCTATATGGGGGTGCTCGCCGCCGGCGAGCGCTGCATCTCCACAACTAATCGTAACTTTGTTGGCCGCATGGGCAGCCCACAGTCAGAGGTCTATTTAGCCAACCCCGCCGTCGCCGCCGCCAGCGCGGTAATGGGCCGCATCGCCAGTCCAGAGGAGGTAGTAAAGAACTAAAATTTGGTTCGCTGGATACGGTGGATAGATAGCTAATGGCAAAGAGTGGGAAAAATAAAACATCTGTTAATATCTCAGTATAGACAATTACTTCGGATTTAGGTTTTAGATATTAGGGCTTCTGAGGTGGCGCTATCATGCTCAAAGGTAAAGTTCATAAATACGGGGCGAATGTTAATACCGATGCTATCATCCCGGCTCGATATCTGAATGTTTCGGAGCCGACGGAGCTGGCGAAGCACTGCATGGAGGATATCGACACTGAGTTCGTCAAACGCGTCAAGCCGGGGGATATCATCATCGCCATCACCAACTTCGGCTGTGGCTCATCGCGGGAGCATGCCCCACTAGCAATCAAAGCCTCCGGCATCTCCTGCATCATCGCCAAGAGCTTTGCCCGCATCTTCTTCCGTAATGCCATCAATATCGGTTTATCCCTCCTCGAGTCTGCAGAAGCGCCGGACAACATCAAGACAGGCGACATCGTCGAGGTGAATTTGGCCGCCGGCAAAATAAAGAATTTAACCAACGGCTTAGTCTTCACCGCCAAACCCTACCCCGATTTCATGGCGGGAATTATCGCCGCCAACGGGCTAATTGAATACACTAAGAAAAGACTGGCCGCGAAATAGGGTACCCCAAAGACGGCAAAATTTACTTGACTCTTATCAGCACATTCGTGCTCAACTTATACTGAGTAACCTGCAGTGGACAGCGTCGAACCAAGTCGCGAGGATATACCCGTAGCAGCAGAAAGCTTACCTCGAGTAATTACAAATCAAAAACAAAAGTAATTCACGACTAATTCTTTTTCTTTTGAGCATGATGGTTTCCTAATTTTTCACAGAAAAAAGTAAATGAAAATCTTGTATGGACAACTTGCTTTTCACGCCCAAAGGAGCGAAAATAAGAGGCTCTTAATAAACAAACATTATTTCTAGGAGGCTTTGGCGTGAAATTTAATGTAGCCATCCTGCCGGGTGATGGCATCGGTCCTGAAGTCGTTAACGAAGGCATCAAAGTATTACAGACCGTAGGTAAGAGATTCGGACACGAATTTAATCTGACCTACGGACTGATTGG
>CEQE01015761.1_pt1 | contig 14394 bp, 15 predicted proteins | sample 356201 | NCBI WGS metagenome assembly CEQE01 (sample SAMEA2619970, study PRJEB7988) | marine metagenome | biome: marine biome (ENVO:00000447); feature: mesopelagic zone (ENVO:00000213) & marine oxygen minimum zone (ENVO:01000065); material: "saline water (ENVO:00002010), including plankton...
ACTCCGGCTCCGCCCGCCACCTCTACCCCTACTCTAACCCCTACTTCTACCCCCAGGCCCACCGCTGTACCGGCCGTGACCCCATCCCCTGCGGGCGGCACTGGCCTGGCGGACATCGCCTTCGGTTACCTCACCGAGCTTGTGGAGGACCTGGGACCAAGGGAGAGCGCCACCGGCCAGGAACGGGCGGCGGCGGAGTATCTGGCAAGCCAACTGGAAAACTTCGGCTACGCCGTGGAGTTACAGCCCTTCGTCGTGGAGTTCATGTCCAGAGAGGAGTCGGGCGTGGTTCTGGAGGGGCCAGAGCCTGAGCCGGTCGATGCCTTTCCGCTGACGGGTTCCGGTACGGGTGACGCTTCGGGAACCCTGGTTCCCGTCGGATTGGCTTTGGATGGGGATATTCCAGAGGGGGGGCTGGAAGGGAAGATCGCCATGGCAGAGCGGGGCCTCATAACTTTCGAGGAGAAGGTCAACCGGGCCGCGGAGGCTGGCGCCATCGCCGTCGTCATCTACAACGACCGGCCCGGCAATTTCCGGGGAGTGCTCATCAGTCCGGGCGCCGTTCCCGCTATGTCCATGTCTCGAGCGGACGGGAGACGGCTGGAGCAGCTGACATCAGCTGGAACGGTGGAGTTGAGCGTTTCGGTCAAGAGCGTAATGCGTCCCTCGCAGAACGTGATCGCGGAGAAGCGAGGGCCGGGCGACGCGGTGGTGGTACTGGGCGCCCACTACGACTCGCTGCCAAACATATCCGGCGCCAACGACAACGCATCCGGGACCGCGGTGCTCCTCGCCGTCGCCGGAGAGCTTTCGGGGCAGCCGTTCCCGTTCACCCTTCGTCTCATAGCCTTCGGGTCCGAGGAGTTGGGCTTGCTGGGAAGCAAACACTACGTGGACTCGCTATCCGATGATCAGCAACGTCGGATCAAGGCGATGCTGAACTTCGACGCCCTCGGGAACGGCGACAGTCCGAGGGTGTTGGGTAGCGAGGAGTTGACGGGCCTGGCGGTGCGGCTGGGAACCGGGTTGGGGATCGATCTGGAGGTCGGCGCCGGGCTTGAAGGAGCGAGCAGCGACCACATGAGCTTCACCGGTATGGGCATACCGGCGATAATGTTTTTCGCCGAGGACTTTTCCCGGATTCACACCCCCCAAGACACGCTGGCGTTTGTTACGCCGCACCTCCTGGGCGACGCGGCCGGTGTGGCTCTGGCCCTCCTCGAGTCACCGGATTTTCTGGCGATTCTCAAATAGCGGCCGGAATTGGTATACTCGGAGTAGTTCATCCGGACTCTGAACTGTCTGCGGGCGCTATATGAAATGGGCTTCGGCGGTTTCCGAACAGGCAGACCTGACCCGTGCCGTTGAAGAGTGTGCCGCCGGCGTGCGATCCAGACTGGGAGATCCGGCGCCAGACCTGGCGGTGACATTCGTTTCCTCCCACTATGAGCGGGATTACGACGACGTGGCCCGGCTCGTAGAGGAGAAGCTGGCCACGGCCATGGTCTTCGGTTGTTCCAGTGGTGGTGTCATTGGTGGCGGCCAGGAGGTGGAGCACCGTCCTGCCGTGTCCATAACCGCCGCCGTTCTGCCCGGCGTGGAGATCGTGGACTTCTGCCTGGACCAGGAAAGCCTCCCGGACCTGGACGCCGGGCCGGGCGCCTGGGAAGCGCTGGTCCACGTATCCCTCGGCCAGGACCCCCAGTTCGTCATGTTGGCGGACCCTCTTTCTTTCCCGGTCCAGGACCTATTGATGGGGCTGGACTTCGCGTTCAGCCGGTCGGTTAAGATAGGCGGGCTGGCCAGCAGCGCCGACCAAATGGGGCGAAATGCGCTGTTCCTGAATGGCCGGGTGTACCGCTCCGGGGCCGTTGGATTGGCCCTCCACGGTAACATCACCGTGGACACCGTCGTGGCCCAAGGCTGCCGCCCCATCGGCCAGCCCATGCGAGTATCCAAGAGCCGGCGCAACGTGCTGATCGGACTGGAAGGGCAGCCGCCCCTGACTGTGATGAAGAAACTGTTCGAGCAGGTCAACCGCCGGGACCGGGAGCTGATGCGCCATTCGCTGTTCTTGGGGGTGGTGATGGACGAGCTAATAGAGGCGCCGGAGCAGGGCGATTTCTTGATCCGCAATGTGGTCGGTATCGACAGCCGTACCGGAACCCTGGCCATCGGTGAGCTGCTGAAAGAAGGCCAGTTGGTGCAGTTCCACCTTCGGGACGCCGAAACCTCGGCCGAAGACCTGACCGCCGTGCTGGAGCGGTACGCTCTGGACAACCGGGAGAACCAGGTTGATGGCGCCCTGCTGTTCTCCTGCTTGGGCCGGGGGCAGTACCTGTACGGCCGGCCCAACCACGACTCCGACATCTTCCGCCAGAAGCTTGGCCCGGTGCCCTTGGGGGGATTCTTCTGCAACGGAGAGATCGGCCCGGTCAGCGGCACGACCTTCCTGCACGGCTACACCAGCTCCTTCGCCATGTTCCGGCCCAAGTACTGAGGACCATCCAAAAGAGTGGTTTGCCGAGGCCGTTGACGCCATCCACCCCCACCGGTACCTGGCCCTAACGGGGCTCGGCTCCATTCATGCCCGGAGGCTGGTAGAGACGCCGGACGCAGCGGCAAAGGCTGCGCCAACTAGGCTCACGAACTGGGTCGGCGAGAGGAGCCGGGGAAGGCCGGCCGGCCCCTCTCCCGTGAATCCAGCCCAGCCACGGTTGGGTCTACTTTTCCAGCTTTACCGGGTTGCTCAGCACGCCCACCCCTTCCACTTCGATTTCGCAGACATCGCCGTCCTTGAGTTCGCCCGGCGTCCCCGGCGTGCCCGTGTAGATCATGTCCCCCGGCTCTAGGGTCATGAATTGGGTGGCGTAGGAGATGATGGTGGGGACGTCGAAGATCAGGAACTTGGTGGTTTCCCCCTGAATCTCCTTGCCGTTGATCCGGCAGGCAACCCGCACGTTGTCAGGGTCGAGGTCGGTCACAATGAAGGGGCCCGCGGGAGAAAAGGTGTCCGAAGACTTGGCCCTCCACCAGTTGCGGTCTGCCTGCTGCCAGTCGCGGGCGCTCACGTCGTTGCCGCAAGTGTAGCCCAGGACGTGCTGCATCGCCTCCCCCTTGGGCACGTTGCGGCAGCGATCCTTTATCACGACCACCAGTTCACACTCGGCATCGAGCCTGGCGGTGCCCTTGGGCCGGATGATAGTGTCGTCCGGGCCGATTACCGAACTCAGGGTCTTGAAGAACACCATGGGTTCGGCGGGCGGTGTACGGTCGCCCAGGTGGCTGGAGTAGTTCAGCCCGATGGCCAAGATCTTGGATGGGAGGCAGGGGGCGAGCAGCTTGACCTCCGATAGCTTGTGGGAGTGGTCGGTCACCTTGTAGTCCTCGAAGGGGCTGGCGCTCAACTCCTTTACTGTCTCCCCTTCCACCACCCCGTAGGCGACCTGTCCGTGGGCAAGATACCTAGCGAATTTCATGGCCATTGCTCCTGTTACCTGTTTGGATTTTTGGGTCTGGGGCCGGACCCGCTGTGGCTCCTGGCCGGCCCAAGGAATCACCGGGCTCCGGGCCGCCGTGCCGCTCGATGAACACCGCTTTCATGGGTCGATCTCCTGGTCGAAGACGGTTGACTGCACATCCGAGGGCCGGTGCCTGAGGGCCGACGGCCGGACGTTCTCCCGGACGTTCTTGGCGAAGAGTATCCGAATCTTACTCCCGTTTGCAAATGGCGTCAAAGCCCCGGCTCCCATCGCAGGGAAGTAGAAACACCGCTATCGGGAACCGGCCACCGGGAGGCTGGGGCGCTCCACCTGGAAGCTGGGCGTTGGCAGCCCGCGGCCCAGTGTTGGACTTGGCAGGAGGTATAGGCTGCGTTGACGGTGTTGACGTCTTCCATTAAACTCCCACCCTGAATGCGGGTCAGGCTTAGGCGGCAACCGAGCCGGAAAAGCCTTGGGTAACCGGAGGGTGCCATGGGCGTCTCGGTGTTTGACATAACCGGTCAAAAGGTCCTGGTGGTCGGCGCCGGGCGGGGTATCGGAAAGGGCATCGCCCTGGCTTTTGCCGAGGCAGGGGCCGAGGTAGCGATTACCGGGCTGACATCAACGGGAGTCGACAGGGTGGCCCAAGAGATTCGGGCACTGGGGCGCGTCGCCCTTCCCCTTACCGGAGACGCCACCAAAGGGGCGGAGATGGACCGCATCTCCCGGCAGGTTCTGGATGAGTTTGGCGGCTTGGATACTCTGGTCAATTGTGTGGGCGATGCCATTCGTAAGCCGGTTGTAACCCTTCCAGGCACCACGGCGGAGGGGATGACCGAGGAGGAGTGGCATCACGTCCTGGACATCAACCTGACCGAGGCCTTTCAAGGCTGCCGGGCGTTTGGCTCCCATTTTCTGGAGCGAGGCCAGGGTTGCGTGACCAATATCTCCGGATGGGCTTCCTTCAGGGGACGGCCCCGGTCATCGGCCTATGATGCCGCCAAGGCCGGCCTGATGCGATTTACCGAGTGTTTGGCCCAGGAGTGGGCGCCATACGGCGTGCGAGTCAACTGCATCGCGCCGGGCTCCTTCCCTGACCCGGAGCAAATGTCCGCGGAGGCTTATCAGGGCCGGCAGGAGACCGCCCAGCGAGAGATTCCCCTGGGCCGGCTGGGCAAACTGAAGGAGCCGGGCTATCTTGCCGTCTTCCTGTCCTCGCCCGCGGCGGCCTACATTACGGGCCAGACCTGGGCCGTGGATGGCGGGATCAGTATCAAGCAGCCTTAGCCCATCGTCCACAGTTGAATCCGCCCAACCTCTGCCTCCCCTTTGGAAGGGACCATGTTTGTAGCCGTCTCTTTCTGAAATGTGCATATTCCGGCCCGTGATGAGGGGAAACTAGAAGGATTCTCTTCAAACACCCTTTATAGTATGCTATCACTGCCGGGGCGGCGGACGGTGAAGGCGCTGGAGAAACGCGGACCCGATGTTCGGGGAAGGTGTAAGAACCCATGATGGACTATCCACTTCTCGTGCCGCGGATTCTGGAGCGGGCCAGTACCCTCTTCCCCCGAAAAGAGATAATCACCCGCGTCGGCGAAGGCACCCACCGGTACACCTACCGTGACCTGGCGGGACGGGTGGCCCGGCTGGCCAACGCTCTCTCCGGCCTGGGCGTGGGTCCCGGCGACCGGGTGGGCACCTTTGGCTGGAACACCTACCGCCACCTGGAAACCTATTTCGCCGTGCCGGCCATGGGCTCAGTGCTGCACACCATCAACATCAGGCTGGCCCCCGATGACCTCGTTTACATAATCAACCACGCCGGCGACAAGGTGCTTCTCGTCGACCCGGACCTGGCGCCCCTGATTGAGGCCCTTGTCCCCAAGCTGGAATCGGTGGAGCACTTCATTGTGATGACCGACGACCCCGAAGTGTCCACCAGCCTGCCCTCGGCCCACAGCTACGAGGAGCTGTTGTCGCGGGCCTCGGACCAGCACACTGCCGTGGAGTTGGACGAGAATGCGCCGGCAGGCCTATGCTATACCTCGGCCACCACCGGGCGGCCCAAAGGGGTGATGTACTCCCACCGGGCGCTGTTCCTTCACTCGATGGCGGAATGCCAGGTGGACACCCTGGGGCTTCGGGAACGGGACGTGGTCATGGCCGTGGTCCCCATGTTCCATGCCAACTGCTGGGGCACCCCCTACTCGTCCACGATGGTTGGGGCCACCCAGGTGTTCCCCGGCGTCCGGCCCGACCCGAAGATCATCTGCGAGCTGCTCCAGCAGGAGCGGGTCACCGTCAGCGCCGGGGTGCCCACCATCTGGATAGCCCTGCTGGACTACGTGGAGCGTGCCGAGACGCAGTACGATTTCTCCGGCCTGCGCGAGGTGCTTAGCGGCGGCTCTGCGGTCCCCATCAGCCTGATTCAAGCCTATCGGGAGAAGCTGGGCGTGGAGTTGGTCCACGCCTATGGCATGACCGAAGCCACCCCTCTGGTATCGGTTAACCGCCGCAAGAGCACCTTGGACGGCCTTTCCTCCGAAGAGCGGCTTCAACTGGAGGGCAAGCAGGGGATTACCGTCCCCGGCCTGGAGATGAGGCTGGTGGATGACCAGGGTCAGGAGGTGCCCTGGGACGGGGAGCAGCGCGGGCAGTTGCTGTTCCGCGGCCCCTGGATGGCCAGCGAATACTACAACGATCCCCGCACCCCGGAAACCTTCATCGATGGTTGGTACCACAGCGGCGATATCGCCTCGGTGGATGAAGAGGGGTACATCCAGATTCGCGACCGGGTCAAAGATATGGTCAAGAGTGGCGGGGAGTGGATCTCCTCGGTAGACCTGGAGACGGCCATCATCGCCCATCCGGCGGTACTGGAAGCGGCGGTCATCGCCATCCCCCATCCTACCTGGCAAGAGCGGCCCCTGGCCTGCGTTGTTCCCAAAGCCGAGCATCGAGAATCCCTGAACAAGGCCGAGATCCTGGACTTTATCCGGGGCAAGTTTGCCCGGTGGTGGATTCCCGACGATGTGGTCGTGCTGGATGAGATCCCCAAGACCAGTGTGGGAAAGTTCGACAAGAAATTGCTCCGGGAGCGATTCCAGGACCACGTGCCCGGCGGGTGAAGTGCTTCGCCTGGTTCCCACTTCAGCTAACCCAGGACATCAATGCCAATGCGGGTCCTGATGCCCTATCGCCGACGGGCGACGATGTTTCGTGGGACAGACGTACCGGGAGGCCAACCGGCCAAGGCCCGAAGCCGCCGCTACAGCTTGACCTTGCTTTTGGTGGGCGCGTTCAGTAGAATCGAGATGGCGGGTGGTGGCGCGCGGATTCTTCGTGTAATGCGGCCTGAAGTGGTTTACCGTTGGCAGGATGATGGATGATTAGGGTACTTATCGTCGAAGACGAAGGCCCTTTTCGGGATATGCTGAAGATCTCGCTCAGCGTGATACCCAACTTGGAAGTGGTGGACGCGGTTTCCGATGGGCGGACGGCGATCGAAGCGGCCGATCGATTGGTGCCTGACGTGGTGTTGATGGACATCGAGTTGGGCAGTGAGCCCAATGGAATCCTCGCGGGACGGGCCATCAAACAATCCCATAGCGATATCGGTATTGTCGTCCTGTCAGCCCACAAGGAACGCGAGTATGTGGACCTCGTCTCAAAAGAGGATTACGCGGGCTGGTCCTACCTGCTGAAACAGTCGGTGAGCGATGCCGGGGCGTTGGTCCGGGCAATCGAGGGCTCGGCCTCCGGTCTGGTGGTCATGGACCCCTGGGTGGTCAGCAGCATGCGGCCGCGCAAAGGCTCCCTCACCGCCCGGCTGACTCCCCGTCAACAAGAAGTGCTGGCGATGATGGCCCAAGGGTACAACAACGCGGCCATCGCCGAGAGACTGGTCCTGGGGACCAAGTCCGTGGAAAACTACATCAACGCCATCTACCAGGAGCTGGGCCTGAGCCATAATGGCCCCCTTCACCCGCGTGTCCAGGCGGTCCTGAGCTACATAAGAGACAGCGATTAGGTTTGAGGGCGGTGGCTCGGGAGCAAGCCGGCTGGCAAACGGTGACCCCGCCCCATGGCCGCTAAGCTTCGCTGTCTGCCTCCCTATCTCAATGCCAAGGCTGGTCCGGCCGTGACCTATTTCCTCGGCTGTCGGCCCAGGGAAGTACCGTGTTAGACGCATCGGCTGGCGACGCCGTCCGGGCCCAGGGGTTGGAGAAAAGCTTCGGGGACTGGCCGGTGTTGTGGGACCTGGACTTGACCGTCGGTTGGGGAGAGTTGCTGGTCTTGTTCGGGGCCAACGGCGTGGGCAAGACCACGCTGCTCCGGATCCTCTCCACCCAAACCAAACCCGACGCTGGGACCCTGATGGTGGCCGGTTACAGCCAACGCCGGCAGCCGGAAGCCGTCCGTCGCCGGGTTGGGGTCGTCGGGCACCAAACCTTTCTCTACCAGGACCTGACTTGCCGGGAAAACCTGGTGCACTACGGACGGCTCTTCGGACTTGAAGACTACCGCCGGCGGGCGGCGGAAGCCCTCTCCCGGGTCGGGCTGGCCGATCGGGCGGACCGCCTGGTCCGTACCCTGTCCAATGGGATGCAGAAGCGGCTTTCCGTTGCCCGGGCCACCTTGCACCAGCCCCAACTCCTCTTGCTGGACGAACCGGAGGCGGGATTGGACCGGGAGTCGGTGGCGATCCTCAAATCCCTGTTGGAAGAGTGGACCGAGGCCGGCCGGTCCGTGGTCATGATTACCCACGACGTTGAGCTGGGCTTGTCCTGGGCCAACCGGGCCGCGGTGTTGCAATCCGGAAGAATCCATTTCCCGTCCTCGGACGAATACAGAGACGACGCTTCGCTCCGGCGCATGCTGGCGGCCTCCCCGGAGCCCGGCCGGTGATAGAGTTCTTGCGGCCGGTCTGGGTGTTGGTTTGGAAGGATATCCTGCTCGAGTTGCGCTCCCGTGACCTGGTTATCTCGGTGTTTGTCTTCGGACTGGTGGTGGTGGTGATCTTCAACTTCGCTCTGACCGTAACGGCCCAGCGGGCCACGGTGCTGGCGCCCGGAATTCTCTGGGTGGCCTTTTCCTTCGCTGGGGTGCTGGCCATGAACCGGGCCTTCGTCCGGGAGAGGGAACAGGGCGGGCTGGAAGGCCTATTGCTTACCCCGGCCAGCCGGGACGCCATCTTCTTGGGCAAGGCGGCGGCCAGCTTTCTCTTCATGCTCCTGGTGGAGGTAATTCTGCTGCCCGTCTTTGCCGCGTTGCTGGGCTTTTCCGCCCTCTCCTTGACGCTCATATTGACCATCGTGCTGGCCACCGTGGGGTTCGCCCTGGTAGGCACCTTATTTTCTGCCATCGCCGTGCAGACCCGCTCTCGTGAGATCATGCTGCCGGTGCTGTTTTTCCCGGTTATTTTGCCGGTGCTTGTGGGCGCGGTGGAGGCGTCGAAGCAGGCCATCGGCGGAGATCCCGCCGTTGGTGCAGGGCATTGGCTGCCTTTGCTCGGCGCATTCGATGGGCTGTTTTTGGTAATATGTCCTTGGGTCTTCTCATTTGTCGTGGAGGAGTAGCCGGCTGTGGCTGGGACCGAACAGGAGGAGCGGGCACAGGCGAAGTCCTCCCCCTTGGGGTGGGGGCCGCTGAAAGTGCCCGGAGTTTCCAGATTGCGGGTCTACCTGGTGTTTTTGACCGGGCTGCTAATGCTGGCCAACCTCTACCTGATATTCATGGAGGCTCCCACCGACGCGGATACGGGCGACGTTCAGCGGATAATGTATCTCCACGTGCCTCTGGCCATTATGTCGTTCCTCGCATTTCTGATGGTCTTCGTCGCCAGCATCCTCTACCTGGTGCGGCGTGAGGCGAAATGGGACAGCCTGGCGCACGCCTCAGCCGAAGTGGGGGTGGTCTTCATCAGCCTGGCATTGATCACCGGAATGATCTGGGCCAAGCCGATTTGGAACGCCTGGTGGCTCTGGACCCCGCGGCTGACCACCACCTTGATCCTGTGGCTGATCTACGCTGCCTACCTCATGGTTCGGGCCTACGCGCCGAGCCGGGCGAAGGGGGCCATCTACGGGGCAGTGGTGGGGATCATCGGCTTCACCGACGTCATCATCGTTTACTTCTCGGTTCAGTGGTGGCCCGGCATCCACCCGGAGCCGGTTGTTGGCCCCCAGGCTGCGGGTGACGCGCTGGACTCCACGATGCGGGCCGTGCTGCTGTTCTCGTTTGTGACGTTTTTCTTCCTGTTGCAGTACCTGGTGCTGGAGCGGATGGCGCTACGGAACAGCGAGGACCGGGTGAGGGACGTAAGACTTGTATTGCGGAGAGGCCGCGGCTAAGTGCCAAACCACCGTGAAAATGGGGAGGCGAAGCCCGCTCGGACCAGCTGGAGGCGAACGTTCCGGGGTCTCAGCGGCTCGCCTTGGGCCCTCCGCTCAGCATCACCCGTTAGAAAAGTTATTGAAGCGGCCACTTACCTGGCCGCAGGAGAGTAAGGAGCCATGCCGACCGCGCTGCTGCTGACCGTGCTGCCATCGTGTAACCTCCCCTACCTCTTTGCCGCCTTCGCCGCGAGCTGGGCCGCCTTTTTCGTCTACGCGTTTTTCGTGACCAGGCGTCAGCAGGAGCTGCAGACCGATATCGAGGGGTTGCGCCGGGCCCTGGAGCAACGAGCCCATGACCCGGAGTAGCCGCCCTCCTTGCTGGCAGGGCGGTTACAGGCGCGATACCATAGATTGTAGGGACAGAAACCGGCTGGTTGGCCCGGTGGCCGTACCGCCGGATGGCCGAGGGAGAGGCATTTGGACGACGCGGAGCGGGAACGACCAGAGTTCACGCCAGAGTTGACCTTGGAAGAGGAGGCTAGGGGCCGAAGCAACCGGACCCGCCTGATCATTCTGGTGTTGGTCGCCGGGCTGGCGCTCGGCTATATGATCTACGCTGCCTTTCCGGGCAACGCCCTCTTTTTTCTTACCGTCGACGAGTTCATGGAGAAGGGCGATGTTCAGGACGGCCGGGTGGTGCGGGTAGCCGGTAAGCTGGTCGATGACACCTTTGTTCGAGACGGGAACTCCACCCTAGCCCGGTTCCAGCTTGTCGACAAGGATGGCGGCCCCCAGAGCTACCACCTTTCGGCGAAGTACGAAGGCGTCGTGCCGGACCTCTTCTTCAACCCCCATTCGGAGATCATCCTTGAAGGCAGCTATGGAACGGACCAGGTGTTCACGGCCAACTCCATCCTGGTCAAGTGTCCCTCCAAGTACCGCTCCCTTGAGGATGAGTTGGAAAGCAGCAGCTAGTGCCCCGGCCACTGGGGACCCGGGGACAGCCTTTCCCAGTCTGGCTCCGGCGAGCGCCGGTCTGATCAGGGGGGCATCGTCCCACGGCCACGCTGAACAAAGCTCACCGTATCAGATTCGAGTTGGGTTCTGCGTAGCTGTCCGTCTTTTCACGTCGAGCCGCCGGCCACGCCATTGTTGCCATTGCTCAACGGGGACCGCGGGCAGTTTGTTCGCCGGAGGACCACCGAACAGGCAGGCCAAACCCCTCGGCGAAGGGAGGAGGCCCGCTCAAAGCGGCGGAAAGGGGGGAGGCGCTAGCTAGGCGGAGTCCCTGTGTTTGTTCCGCCCGGTCCGGTTGAGGATGGCCCGCTTGAAAGAGGCGGGCGGCGAAACCCGGGGAAGGCTGGCGAGGATGCTGATGGTCGAGGCCAGCGTGTCCACAAACGCTTGACAGGGCCTGCACTTGCTCAAGTGGCTTTGGATGGCGGAGCGTTTTGCCGGTGGCAAATCCTCTTCAAAGTAGTCCGAAGAATGCTCCCGGACTTCTTTGCAGCCGATATCACGACGTCGAACTAAGTTCCTAAACAGACCAAGCACTGTAATTGCTCCCCGGCTTATTCTAAAGGTATCCGGTGCAGTCGGCAACCTCAAAGGGTCATCCCAGATGGGTACTGTTGGCTCCCACCTTGAGACGGCAAGGGCGGGCTCTATGGACAACCTTACTGATTTAGATGCACGATACGGCCCAAAAGGATTCATATTCGAGGCAATCGGACGCAAATGGAAACTCAGACCCAAATGGACTTTGAGTCGATAGTAGAGAAGTACAGCGACTTCGTATACAACCTGACCTACCGCGTTCTGGGAAACCACGCCGACGCCGAAGACGCGGCGCAGGACGCCTTCCTATCCGCTTTTCGCAGCTTCGAACGCTTCCGGGGGGAGGCCTCGGTCAGCACCTGGCTCTATCGCATCGCGGTCAACGCCGCACTGATGAAGATGCGGAAAGACCGGCAAAAGAACTTGCTGACCCAGACGGGATACGACGACCTGCGTATTGCCAGTATTTCCGATGGTCCGGAGAAGATGGCGCTCAACACCGAGCTTCGGGAGCGCTTGGAACAGGGGTTGGGGTTGGTGGCCCCCAACCTGCGAGCAGCCGTGGTCTTGCGGGACGTGCAGGGCCTGAGTAACGAAGAGGCCGCCGCGGTGTTGGATATCTCCGTTTCCTCTCTGAAGGCTCGTCTGCACCGGGGGCGGATCCTACTTCGTAAATACCTGCAAGACTACCTCAAGCAGGCCCAGTAGACCGGTCCCGGCGCCGCGATTGGGAAGCTCCATGCTAGGAGTTCAGTGATACCCGGTTAGATCTGGAACGCCTCCATCAACTCCTCGACGGTCCGGGGTTTGGCCTTTTCCCACACTTGTTCGACCTGTCGGTCCAACGATGGCCGGCTCTCGTCTTGGTACAGCACCCCTACCGGCACACCACCTTGCTGCAGCAGGCCGAACGCCCTGGCGCGGTCCGAGGGGTCGTGGTCCTCCGGAATGGCCCACAGCGCCGGTTCGACCCTGTTCTTCGGGTCTCCCTTTAGCTCCTCATAAGTGTCGTGGTAGGTGGTGCAGGGAGACTGCACATGGACGATGGCGAACCCGGCGTGGTCCATCCCTCGCTTGATCAGGTTGGCCAGGGGCCGGGGTTGGCCGGAGAAACCGGAAGCGATGAACGTGACCCCCAGGGTCAGGTACAGCTCCAGCGGATTGGTCTCCACCTCCAGCTTGCCGAACGGAGTGGAGCTGGTGATGGTTCCTATCTTGGTGGTAGGCGAACTCTGGCCCTTGGTCAGCCCGTAGACGCCATTGTCCATGACCACGGCGCAGATATTCAGGTTCCGGGCGGCTTGAGGCCCGATATGCTCGGCGCCGATGCTCAGGAAGTCCCCATCGCCGGCCACTATGACCACGTTCAGACTGGGGCGGGCCATCTTGACGCCAAAGGCGATCGGCAATGTCCTTCCGTGGACGCCGTGGAAGCCGTAGGGCTGGGCCCCTTCCAGTAGGTGGACCAGGTTGCCGGAGCAGCCTATCCCCGCCACCACCACGTTGCCCTCCGCGGGAAGCCCCGACTCTTCCAGCCGGTCGATCATGGCGAGATTAAGCGCCCGGCGCACCCCGAAATCGCCGCAGCCGGGGCACCATTTGAAATCGTACTCCGGGTTCTTCTTGCTCATGCCCGGGCCATCTCCCTGCGAGGGGCGCTCGCCATATCGGTGATCTGTTGGACCAGGTCCCGGACCTTGAACGGCAGGCCGGTGTACTGGGTGATGGCCTCCGCCCGCACTCCCTGGGAGCGGAGGATGCTGGCGAACTGCCCCTGATAGTTCAACTCGGGCACAATTACCAGCTCCTTTTGTCTCAACTCTTTCAGCAACCGGGGGGGCAACGGGTTCAAGAACATGGTGTAATACCAGGAGACGGGGACGCCCTGCTCCTTCAACTTGACGTAAGCCTCCTGAACCGGTCCTTTGGAGCCTCCCCAGGGTAGGAGGGCAATCGGCTCCTCGGGTCTATCCCGTTCGTAAGTATCTGTTTCTAGCAGCTTCAGTTTGCTGAACCGCCGCTCGGTCATCTGCACGTGGCGTTCGGCCAGGTGAGTGGTGTCTCCCATGTCGTCGTGCTCGCTGCCATTGGCCACGTAGGCCCCTGGGCTGCCAGGGATGGGCATGGGCGAAAGCTCAAGACCCGCATAGCGATGGTAGCTGTTGGCGCCCTGGAAGACCCGCCGGTTCGTCACCTCTATCTTTGATAGGTCTGGCTTGGGGATATTCTGCACCCGTTCCGCCAGGGTCATCTCGCTCATCAGAATGACGGGACCTTGATACCGCTCCGCCCAGTTGAGGGCCGCCACGGCGCCGTGAAAACACTCTTCGACGGAGCCGGGGGCGATGATAGGAAGCCGGACATCGCCGTGGGCCGGGAACATGCACGCCATCAGGTCCGATTGTTCGGTCTTGGTCGGCAGGCCGGTTGCCGGGCCGGCCCGCTGCACGTCCACCACAACGCAAGGAATCTCCGCCATCCAAGCCAGTCCCAGGCCTTCGCTCATCAGCGAGATGCCCGGCCCGGAGGTAGCGGTCATGGACTTCTTCCCGGCGAATCCGCCGCCCAACACCGCCGTAATGGACTCGATTTCCGAGCTTACTTGGTAGACGAACTTTCCAGGACCCACCAGGCCGCGTTCCAGATAGACCAATATGGCGGTAGCCGGAGAGATAGGATAGCCCGCGAAGAACTCCAGCCCTCCGGCCAGAGCGCCCAGGGCCACGGCCTCGTTTCCCTTGAGCATTAGCTGGGGCCCGTCCGGCATTTGCGGGGTCGCCAGCTCGCCCAACGCAAAACCGATCTGGGAGATGTGCTCCCAGCCATGGCTGATCGCCAGGATGTTGGACTTGATGATCTCCGCGTCGGTGGATCGGCCGCGGGTGAACCGCTGCACGACAAACCTCTCCAGGAAATCCTTGGACATGTTTACCAGGTACGCCAGCGCGCCGACCACGATCATGTTGGCGGCCCGGTTGTTGCCCGTCGACCGGGCCAGGTCGTCTATGGGCAGG
>CEQE01036224.1_pt1 | contig 14380 bp, 16 predicted proteins | sample 356201 | NCBI WGS metagenome assembly CEQE01 (sample SAMEA2619970, study PRJEB7988) | marine metagenome | biome: marine biome (ENVO:00000447); feature: mesopelagic zone (ENVO:00000213) & marine oxygen minimum zone (ENVO:01000065); material: "saline water (ENVO:00002010), including plankton...
TCTGTTTTTTCACAGTCAGATTCAAAGCATACATTTAGGTTTTTTAGATTTGTATTCCCTATGTTCTTTATTTTACATTCAACTGAAGTGGTTTCATAAGCATAAAATGCTTTATTATCAATTCCACAAGTAATCTCCACATCTCTTGAATAGATTTTTTCTTCCTCCTCTTCCCTTTGCTGCAGGATGCTGTTTATTTCAGCTAAAGAGTAATCAATATCCCCTCTTTTTGATTTGAAGTTAGCGCTAGCTTTAGAGCCTTTCACTGTACCGACAGTTATTGGGAAGGTATATACAAAATTCTTCTCTAAATCGTCTTTTAACTTGACAATCCAGAAAACACTTTTCTTTTCATTTGGTTTTAACAAGACATTCATAAATGATTCTCCAATAATTTTGACTTCTTTTGGTCTTGATATGTAAATTTCTGATGAAAGATAGTAATCTTCAGTGTTTTCCAGAATCGCTTCTACAAAATTATATGATCCAAAACCTATGTCTTGCCTTAAAACTTTAACATCTATATTAACTGGATTTTTGGTTTTCCCGATTACCTCTCCTAAAGAGGCGTCTATGTCTAATTTTTCTGTCTCTAAATCAATATTTCTTGCAACCCATCTATACTGGACAGAAGGATCGTTGCTGTCTACTGATTCCTTTAATTTTACATGTGTGGGATCTATGTAACCAAACTGTCCGTACGTAACATCATAAGGAACCCATCCATAATCCGGAAAATAAATTTCTGCCCATCCATGAGAGCCCCAATTCTCTGGAAATAATTCGCTTTCAGTATATGAAATTCCTGAGACAAATTTTCCAGGAATTCCTAAAGATCTTAGCATTGCTATGAACAAAGAAGTTAGTTCATCACAAACGCCTTGCCTATTGTCTAAAACCCATGAAGCCTTTTGGCTTACATCAGCAGTTAATGTGCTTAGGTCATATTCTATATTTGTTTTTGTCCATTCTGCTATCTTATGGACCACAACATACAAATCATCTTCCCCTTCCGCTATTTCGGAGGCAAAACCTATAACATCTTCGTCATCAGAATTAATTATCTCACTAGGTCGTGTATATTGTCTTAACTCTTCTTCTAAATCCAATATTGGGAATTTTATTTTTTCTTTTATCTGAACAATATTGCTGTTTGTCTTTATTTTTGTCTTATATCCGAAATTTATTTTATTTTTGGGATCCTGCCAGCTGAATTGCATTGCATTGTTTTCAACATCTGCGTCAGGTTTGATCTCTAAGTCAATCACTTCCTGGCCAAAATCCTCATAAGGATAATGAGACAGGTTTACATTGATATACTTTACACTAAAATCAGATTTTGTCGGGCTTATTTTCGCTTCCGAAGAAACATCTATGTCGATTATTAAGTTCTGGCTGTTGAAGAACCAGTCATCTTCTTGGGCATAGGCTAAAGTAGGCAACAAAGAAAAAACAATCAATAATATTACTACTTTTTTCATTTATTCATTCTTATTTTTTATATTTAAAAATATATTGATTTAGAGTATTGATTATAATAAGTTTTATAAAGAAAATTGTAATATCATTCTTTGATGCCGAGGTCGCATAGTCTGGCCATTGCGTTGGATTGCTATCCACACAGACTTTGTTTTCCTTAAAGGACAAAGATCCAATGTCCTTCGGGGCACGTGAGTTCAAAACGACCTTTTCCGCTTCGCGCAAAAGCTCGACCAAAACCATCAGAGTGGTCTTCGCTTCGCTCAAACCACGGAAAAGATTGATGAAAGTCTCACCCTCGGCGTTTTTTATTCAGCAACATTTTTAAACAACCTTTATTTCTTATTTTTTATACAGCGAGGTAGGGCAGAATTTTGGACAAAGTTGTCCGGGATGCTCAATCAGGAGTGCCCGGAGGGCTCATAACCCTCAGATGTTGTGAGTTAACTCACAACAGAGGAAGTCGGTAGTTCAAATCTACCCCTCGCTATTTTTCTTAAATGTTTAGGACTAAAAAAACCTATTTTTCTCATCCAAAGATGAAAATTCTTTTCACCATTGATTTCAATCTTGTTTATGAGAGAATACCCTATTTTAAACCTAGAATCAATTAATTTGTATCCATATACTTCATAAAAGGTAAAACCCATTTTCTTAAGTTCTTGAGAAACTTCTAGAAAAAATGATTTAGATTTCGAAGATCCTACAATACTTGGAAATTTACGATTTCCTCTAAAGGTAACACAAAAATCGGTATCTGCTAGACCTCTTATGAAATCTGTGGTTAGGTTATTCTCTTTAATTAGTGTAGGAATTTTTAATTTTCCATATTTCTTTCCGATAGGAAGTTCGAATACATCATTTAAAAATTCTACAAGTGATTTTGAATAAATGTAAAAACCATATGTTGAGTTTGAGTCTTGGTATTTGATGTCTAATTGGATGTTGAATACTTTTTTAAATAATGGTACTAATATATCCTTATAGAATTGCATTTCATCTAATGGATTTCCAACACATTTTACTCTATAATCGTGCTTGTCCTTTCGAACGAAGATATTTCCATCACCGGCTAAGACTCCAATAATATAAGCCAAATCTGAAGTGATTTTACTAGGTAATTCGAGACCTTTTGTTAAATCTTTTTTGCTTAATTTAAATTGTGATAAATTCAATTCCATTTTAAATCACTGATATTCCCTCAGTTGAGACTATGTAATTGATTTTAAATAGCTTACGGCCAAATGTCCAGTGCTTATTTTCAGTATAGAAAATAATAAAATCATAATTTTATAGTTGAAACAATTCGAGGTGATTTAAAATAAGTGGATGTTTAATTTCCCAAAACAAAAACTATTTAAACTTCAGAACTGGAAATATCTTATTGGGGTTAATATGGACGACTCGGTGCAGTTAGGGGGAAATATTGAGCTTTCTGGTTTTAGGGATATAGATGGCGCTTCTATGGTGGTTTTAAAGAAGATCATAGGCAATCATGCAAGGCGTATGACAGAAATCAGTGACAAGTTTGAGAGCTTAAAAGTCACAATGAAGCCTGTGCATGAAACCGAGAAAAGCGAGAAGTATGAGATACATACTCAGCTCATGAATGATGGAAAACCTGTTGTATCAGAAGTTGTAGATAGAAACTTATTTGTAGCTGTAGATGATGCATTAAAGAAAATAATATCAGAAATCAGCTGATTTTCTTATGCTGCTCTTGCTTGCCTTTCTTAAGGCTAATTATCTGGATTAATTTCAAAGCGTTTATTTCCTGCTTTAACTCTTCTATCTGGTCCTTTAATTCATAGATTAACTCATAATTGTGTTGTATATTATCGGTATTTTCACTTACAACATTAGGTACATCTGAGAAGTTTGTAAATTCCTTCCTTATCTGCTTAATCCAAGCATCCACATTGTCCGTAAAGGTTTTCAGTTCCGGTTCCATTTTTGTTTTTTAAAGACAAAAGGGGCCAGATATCAAGCTGATAGGTCAAATGTAGTATTTGATTTGTCCTCACTTGGATACCATTTATGCCCCTTCTGACATAAACTCATTGCTAAACTAGTATACAAATCTCTATATTGGTCATATATAAAGCTTTCGGATTGAGTGTATACTGGAAAATATATGTTCAAAACAATAAAAATAAATAAAATTAGAATATACTTCATTCACTAAAATGACTTATAACTTAACCTCAATAGGGATTTTAGTCATATTAATTGGTTTTGCGTTAGTGTTTATTGGAGCTATGACCCAGTCTTTTAGCGGCAAGAGTGATACAAAAGTGGCTGTAGGGGGCTTTATAGGGTTTATACCGTTTGGTTTTGGGAATGATAAAAGGATGGTGTGGGTTTTAATAACTCTAATGGCTATTGCTTTAGTGTTCTTTTTTATAATGAACTTTTTCTTGCAAACTAGAATTAAATAAACATTTATAAAGAAATAATAAAACTAATTCTTTAACTGGGTCAGTAGCTCAGCTTGGATAGAGCGATATGCACAAAAGCACGCTAGAGCCTTCTAAGCTATAGGTCGGGAGTTCGAATCTTCCCTGACCCGCCATTTTTCTATATACTTCATGTAAGATATATATTCTAAATATTCTAGAGAAAAAGTGTATAAATACATTACAACAAACACATGGCTCATGTTTATTTAATCTGAACAATTACTTACGTTTGTGAGTTTATTTGGTTGAATTGATATACATTAAATTTTTTTTATTTTCAGTAATGGCATTCATTTTAGGAAGGCTTAGCATGGCAATAGAATATGCACTGATTGAAAGCATGACCTCTAAAAAAAGAAATCAAAATAAGGAAATCAAAAATTAATCCATCAACAAAACTCGCAAACATTGGGCTTTTTAGCTTTTGGTTTGCTGGCTTTAACTGATTTTTTAGCTGCTTTTTTGCTCTTTTTTGCTTTTTTTGGCATGAATATCACCTTTTAAGATATTCTTATTACCTTCCTCATATAAAAATGTTTTTAAATTGAAGTATATTTCAGATTCCAATGGCAAAAGTACTGATGAGCAAGAATGACAAATTTCTGGTTAAGGATACTTCTAAGGATTACCATACCAAGTATGGCTTTTTCAAGAAAGAAGATTTGAAGAGAGAAGGTTCAATAAAAACAAACACCAATAAAGAATTTTCAATATTTGATCCTTACTTCATTGACTTGTACAGAAAAATAAAAAGAGATGCCCAGATAATCCCATTAAAAGATATTGGATTAATAGTGGCAGAAACAGGAATTAATAACAAATCAAAAGTTGTTGATGCTGGTAGCGGTTCTGGAGCTTTGTGTTGTTTTTTAGCTAATATTGCTAAAGAAGCTATAACTTATGAGATAAGAGAAGATTTTATTGAAATAGTTAAGAAAAATATTGAATTTCTAAAATTAAAAAATATTAAAATAAAAAATAAAGATGTTTATGATGGTATTGATGAAAAAAATGTTGATTTAATTGTTTTGGATCTGCCGGAGCCATGGAAAGCAATTGATTCTGCAAAAAAAGCATTGAAGCTCGGTGGGTTTTTGGTTTCTTACAGCCCCTCTATTCCACAAACTGCTGATTTTGTAAACAAGATAAATGATGATAAGGATTTTGTTCATGTAAAGACTTCTGAAGTTATTGAAAGAAACTGGGAAATTGATGGCCGTAAAGTCAGGCCTAAAAGCCAGCAGATAGGACATTCAGGATTTGTTAGTTTTACAAGAAGAATTTAATAAAAAATACACGAAAAAATCCAGAAGGATTTTTTGTGTCCCGAAAATCTTTGATTTTCGTGGAAAAAGAAAAAATTTAATTTAAAATTAAAGCTGAATTAACAGCCTCCACAACCATCTCCTTCTCCACCTGTCATTTTGGTAACCTCCGAGTTTTTTACGAGGAGGCTAGAAAATCTCTGATTTTCCGCTGCCTCCATTTAGTTTTTTAATATTATATCAAAATACGGGTAAATTATATATAAATGTTTGGTTTAACTCTTTAAAATGTATTACATCTTCTCAAGAACTTCTATTCCAAGTAAACCCAAACTATTCTTCAAAGTATGCTGTACACAGATTGCTAACAATAATCTCGCATTCTTAACATCTTTTTCTTCTTTCAAAATGTTGTGTGTATGGTAGAACTCGTTAAATTGCTTTGCTAACCCATAAGCATAGTTTGCTATAATATTCGGTCTTAATTCATTTGCCGTTTTTTCTACAATTTGTGGGAATGAAGATAGTTTCTTAATTAGTTCTATTTCTTCTTCTGAATCTAATAATGAAAAATCTGCTGTTCTAGGTGATGATTTTTTATTTTTCTTGATTATAGAACTAATCCTTGCATAAGCATACTGTATATAAGGAGCGGTTTCGCCTTCAAAATTCAAAGCTTGCTGCCAGTTAAAAATGACATTTTTTTCCGGGCTTACTTTTAGGATTGCATATTTTAAAGCACCATAACCTATTATCTTTGCTGCTTTATTATTAATTTTCTTGTATCTTTGCTTTAATTCCTGTCCTGCTTTTTTTAGGGATTCTGACATGAAGTCTTCCAATAAGACAATATTCCCTTTTCTTGTGGACATCTTCCCTTCGTCCAATAAAACAAAGGAATAGTAGATTGCTTTTCTTGTTGGTTTCTCTAATATTTTCAGAGCAGCATTAATCTGTTCATTGTATAGTTTTTGATCTTCTCCAAGGACAACAATGTTTTTTCCTTTTGTCCCAATATCCAATGCGTAGGCGATATCCCTTAAAGGATATAAGGAAGTTCCGTCTCCTCTTGTCAGAACCAAAACTGGCATTTTCATTCCCAGTTCAAAGCCTTTCTCATCCAAAACAAACCTGTTGTCTTTATCAAAGAAAAATCTTCCAGTTTTTTCCAGGATCTTTAATGCTTCATGGGTTTTCCTGCTCCACAAATAAGAAGATTCATAATCAAATTTATCATACTTGATGTTTAACTCAGAAAAAATCTTTGTCTGGCCTTTGACTGAAATACCTACAATCTTTTTGAATTCGTTGATTATCTTTTTATCTCCGTTCTCGAGCTTGTTTAAGAGCAACAGCACTTCTTTTTCTAATTTTTCACTTTTCTCTACCTTTTTAGCTATATCCATGTAAATCTTTAGCAGATCATTGAATTTGATATTTTTCTTGTTTCTTGCTGCCAAAACTAGCATAGAAATCTGTTTCCCAATATCATTAACAAAATAATGCACTTCTACATTGTATTTTTGGAACCTAAGAACCCTCACTAAAACATCCCCTATCAATGCGTTTCTTGCCCTTCCGACATGTGGGCTTGCATTTGGATTGATGGAAGTATGCTCTAAAATTAATTTTTTATTTTTTCCTATATTTGACGAGCCGTATTTATCTTTTTCTTTCAATATTCTATCCAGTGTTTGGTCTCCCAAGGTATTTTTATTAATGAAGAAATTAAGATAAGGGCCGATGGCTTTTATTTCTGTTATAGATTTATTTTTCTTTATTTTTGTTGATAAGTCTTGAGCTATTTCGTTAGGATTCTTCTTGTAAACCTTAGCCAAGGAAAAGCATGGAAAAGCATAATCGCCAAGCTCTGGTTTTGGAGGGATTTCTAATTCTATATCTGTTTTTAATTCTTTTTTTAGTAATTTTGTTATTTCCTCTTTGAATTTGTCCATGTAGAAATCTAGAATTAACTTTAATATAAATTTATTGATTTTATTGACTTCAACTATACTTAAACATCACTGAACTTTTTTAGGTTTAACGTTGCCATATCTAAATATATTTTCTGAAGATTTCTCTAAGCGCTTTTTAACTTCCTTAAACTTAGGATTATCTAGCTCTTTATCGTATCCAGAAATTAATACACTCTGGCCAAAATCATTCTCAACGACTCTTCTTACATTTGCGAATTTCTGCCTAAAAGCAATTTCTTCCTGTTCGTCTTTGTAATCTTTTAGGCTTCTTATCATGTTTTTCTTGTATCTTTCCTCTTTTGTCTGCTCGAACCATGTCAGGGGACTATCTTCTGTAACAACAAAGGTTTTTGTCTTGTCTTCAATATCATTGCCATCAACAACGAATATTAAAGGCTTGCTTTGCTGTTCATTTACAGTTTCTTCATAGCTACAACTAACTAGAAATAATAGTACAAATACCCATAATATTGATTTAACCCCCATATAGTGGTGGTAAAGAATGTTGATTTATAAAGCTTATTAATCTTATGAGTCTAAAACTACACTTGCTTCCTCAGCCTTTTTATCGGGATTCTCCTTGATATATGCAATTAAATCCCTAATGGTAACTATTTTCATATCATTATGTTTCTTAGAGAATTCAATTAAATCAGGCAGCTTTGCCATAGACCCGTCCTCATTTATAATCTCACATATTACTGCAGCAGGGTATAGGCCAGCTAACTTTGCCAAATCAACAGAAGCTTCAGTGTGCCCTTCACGAACTAAAACACCGCCTTGCTTATACATCAAAGGAAATAAATGTCCAGGCATTACAAAATCCTCAGCCTTTGCATTGACATCAATTAAAGCGCTTATTGTTGCTGCTCTGTCTGCCGGAGAAATTCCAGTTGTTGTTTCACTTTTATGATCTACTGTAACGGTAAACATGCACCTATTGATTTCATTATGGTCTATCATCGGAGGTATGTTTAATTGCTCCATCCTTTCCCTAATGATTGGCATACAAACTAAACCGCGAGCGTGTGTTATCATATAATTTATTTTATCTGCAGAAACTTTCTCAGCTGCAAGAACTAGATCACCTTCGTTTTCCCTGTTTTCGTCATCCACTACAATAACAAACTTTCCCCTTTTGATGTCATTAATAGCTTCTTCTATTTTACTGAATACCATTGAATTTGTAGTTTGAAATAAGAGGTTTTTAAGTTTTTCTTTTTTTGCTATAGATTTCCTTCCACTAATAAATCTTTTCCTATTTTTTGTGTTGAAATGTTTTTGAGTTTGATGGCCTTATTGATTTTTTTAATGCCTAAATTTTTTATTACACCTAAACCATTCCCAATGATTTTCGGTGCTGTGAATATCAAAACCCGGTCTATGATCCCTTCTTTTATTGCACTTCCACTTAGCTCTGCACCACCTTCTATCATGACAGATGCTATCTCAGATTTACCGAGCTCTTTCATCAATTCTTTTAAGTCAACAAGCCCTTTTTTCGGTTTTAAGATAAGTATTCTTACCCCTTTGTGCTGTAATTTATCGATTTTTTTCTTTGTGGCTTTTTTTGTTGTCGCTATTATAACTTTACTCGGATCCTTAAGAACTTTTGCCCTTTCGGATATTTTTAAATTTGAGTCAACTATGACTTTTGCAGGATTTTTTCCCTTGGCAAGCCTTGAATCCAGTATAGGATTATCTCTTGTTACTGTGTTAATGCCAACCATAACTGCATCAGTATCATTCCTTAACTCATGCACATATTTTCTTGCTTCTATTCCGGTGATATATTTTGAGTCTCCTGTCGAAGTTGCAATTTTCCCATCAAGGCTCATAGCCAGTTTTAGAATTACAAAAGGTTTTTTTGTCTTAGTATGTTTTATATAAGTCTCATTTAGTTTTTTAGCTTTATCCCTCAAAATCCCTATCCTTGTCTTTAAACCGCGGAATTTCAACTCTTTGTATCCATCTACCATAGGATTTGGATCCTCCATTCCTACAACAACTTCCCTGATGCCGGCTTCAACAATTTTCTCTGTACAAGGGCTTGTTTTGCCCCAATGAGAACAAGGTTCAATGTTAACATACATCGTTGCATTGTTGGCTTTTTTTCCAGCAGCTTTCAACGCATTTATTTCCGCATGCTCTTCCCCATATTTCTTATGGTAGCCGCGGCCGACAATCTTACCCCTTTTAACAATGATGCAACCAACTAAAGGATTAGGACTTACATAGCCCTTGCCTTTCTCAGCTAGATTTAAGGCTATCTCCATATATTTCTTATGTGAAATCATAAAATTATAAAACCCCAAAATTAGGAAAATAAGGCCGTATTTAAATTTGTTTGTTTTAATTTGACGGTGAGGACAAAAAAATTCAGGTTTTTCCCTCAAGGATAGAAAACTTTTTAAATCATTGTTTAAATTTTAATCTCGACTTAAAATGGCAGAAGAAGAACAAAACAAGGAAGAAAAAGAAGAAGAGACAGTCTATGACGAAGAAGGCCGTGAAGAGTTAGTAGAAAGCGGTGAAATGAGTCCTGAAGAAGCCGGATTCATGCAGGGATACGAGAAGGCTGACGAAGAGAAAGAAGAAAAAAAGGAAAAAGAAGACGAGGAAGAATAAGCCTTTTTCATAATTCTATACACACATTGCTATATGCTATAATAACGTTTAAATAAGCAGCTTTGTTATCTATTAAAATGCAATCCGGAACAATGAAAATAATAAAAAAAGAAGCTGCAAACCTGCCGACAGAATATGGTGATTTCACTACAACTGTTTATGAATGTGACGAAGGATTGCATCATATTGCTTTGGTTAAAGGGGATATTAAAGATAAAGATGTTTTGGTAAGGGTCCATTCGGAATGTCTTACTGGAGATGTTTTTCATTCTTGTAGGTGTGATTGTAATCAGCAGCTTGACAAAGCATTAAAATTGATTGCAAAAGAAGGTGGTGTTTTGATATATCTGAGGCAGGAAGGACGGGGTATAGGATTATTAAATAAAATAAAAGCCTATAATCTGCAAGACAAAGGCAGAGATACTGTAGAAGCAAATGAAGAACTCGGATTTAAGGCTGACGCTAGAGATTACACTGTTGGAGTGCAGATACTGGCTGATTTGGGAATAAAAAGAATAAGATTGATGACCAACAACCCCAAAAAAATAGAAGGTCTGGGTAAGTATGGAATTAAGATTGTTGAAAGAGTACCATTAATAATCAAACCCACTACTACAAATAAAAAATATCTGGAAGCTAAAAAAGAAAAACTCGGGCATAGGCTAGAAGATAAAGGAGTTGTAGAGTAAATTATTTATTTTTATAATCTCTAATAGTAGGTTTTTCATAAAAACTAAATGCTTTTAGAAATCTTGGCGATCTTGCAAGCGGCCTGATAAATCTCCCAAAGTAGCGCGCTCTGCTTGCTCTAGGGAGAGATTTTTCTCCAACCTCAACTAATTCTTGTGAAATAGCGATGGATTCTTCCAAATTTAAAATGATTACAAACTCTTCTACTACTCTTACAAAAATAAAGGCAGGAAAAAGCGCGATAATCTGCAGCCAATAGGTTCTAAAAAATTTTTCAATATCTTTGGCCCTGTTATACTTAAACAACAAATCTACAACAAAAATTCCTATTATTATTCCATCAATGATTGAAACAGATACATGATATGGTTCGATAGCATCAGAAAAAAATATCTCCATTAGAATCACAAAAAATAATATGACTAAAGAATAAGGTATTAATTTATCAACTATCACCTCGATCTTATGCACCCATTGCTTCATAATGCAATTTTGGTGCTTAATCAATATAAATTTTTCTAAAACTTTTCATTTTTTAAAATCTCAAAAATTCCATAACTTTACTTAAATCTTTTTCTTCCACCAAGAAAATTGTATCTGTCCAGCAGCTTAATGTCTCTAAAATATTTATGCCGTTTTCTCCTAATAAAGAATAAAGGTATGACACAACTCCTGATGTTGTTTCTATCTGTTTCGGGCTTTTTAAAATAACCTCAACTAGATTTGTGTTTTCTTTGATGATTTTGTTTCTGAAGACTTGTTTTATTTTTTTACTGAATTCATCAGAGGTGATTATTGTCACTGCATTTGCACCTTCTACTATATGGAATGTGTCTGATAGCTTTTTAGCTTCTTTTTCAATATCTAACAAATTAGAGAAAATGATGTTCTTTTCCAGAACTATGACATTAATCTTGTTTTTGACCTCTATCTTACTGTTTTTAAGGATATCAAGAATCTTCTTTTCTGTTGTAGCTTCTGTTTTTATTTTTCTATAAAAACGCCTGCATGCAATCAAAACCGCATCAAAGTTTTTTTTAGTGTTTAGATCCAGATCTAGGCATATTTTTCTGGTCAAAGAAGAATAATTAACAAGACCTTTCTTCAAGCAGTCTTTTACAAAAGGATGCTCTGATATATAGCCCTCTGTAAGCTTTGTTATATTTGTCAAAACTACCCAACCCCAACATAATTTATTTACCAGTGATGGATTTTCTTATTTCCCTGGAGATATTATCATCAATTTCAACTGCACTTACATTAATCCAGTCCGAAAGATCTTTTTGCATATTAAAAAGGGAGCGTATATGCCTTGATCTTTGTGGTACTCATTTCAAAAAGACATATCGCTCAACAATAACAATTTCATAACTTCTATTTAAATGTTTTGTTTCGGACATATTTAGATTAAATAGGACATTAAGATCAGTATGAGACATTCTCCTTCTTATGCTGATGTCTAATATTGGACATTTATGTCTAATTTGTCTGGAATGGGTCACTAGGTTTATAAGATGGAATTGATTTTGTTAGGCAATGGCAAATTTAGTAACAAGTGTGGAAATTGCAGGAGCTGAGGGGTTTCCAAGTTATTTAAGTCCAACTCAACTAGAGGGTTTGCTAAGCAATACTCCTGGAAGTAATGGGCATTGTCCTGAAGATTTATCTTTCATTGTATTAACACAGGATCCAGGATATGATGGTAGCCCATTAGTAGGATCGTTGCTTGCTGAAGAAAAGGAAGTTGAGGGATTTGCTTTTGATTATTATGACGGAGTTTCAGTTCATCCAGACCATAGTGATAATGGAGTTGTGAAGGGATTACTAGATACTGCTAGAATTGTTGGCGGTGATAAGCCTTCTCTTTTAAGAACAAGTGATCCAGAATTAGACGAAGTATACGGGACAATGAGTGATGTTTCAATTAAAGTAGGAGACTTTTATATTCACGGATTTGGGTTTTTCGACAAATATGGATTGCCACTTTTCGATGGCGCAGAAGGAAAGTTTGACCTAGCTGTAAAATATGTTGCTGATTTGCCGCAAACATTAGTTGAAGAACCTCAAACCCCGACCAAAGCTCCTGAGCTTCCGCAATAAAAGAACGATCTTGATTTTCCTAAGTTCATTAATCTTTTCATCTTTTGCAGCTGCTTTTTTGCTTTGAGAATCCTGTGGCTGCATTTTACTTCATACAGGTCCACATAGCTGCCTTTTCTTGCAATCAAATCAATCTCTCCAAGGCTTCTTTTCCTGCTAGCAATTTTGACATTCGTAGAAACAAAATCATATTTATGCTTAATCTTATTCTTAAGTTCAAGAACATATCGGTCGTGTTTTGTGAGTTTATGATGCTTTTGCTTAAAAGCCATCTTTACTTTAAATCTAGAGAGTCAGGGTATTTAAATTTTATGAATTTCAAGTCGTCTCGGGCTATCGAAGATAGCCCTATACGCTGTTTTACGTGCACGTAAAAAATTAGAAAACCTTATAAAAGCCTATTTACCACATCCACGCTTATGACTAAGCATGAGAAAGTGAATGGACACATATTAGTGGGTTTAGTGGAAAATGTGGTTATAGTGGGTAGTGATGAAGTTAGTCAGAAAGTGGAGGCAAAAGTTGATACGGGAGCAACAAGAAGCTCTATTGACCTTAAATTAGCCTCAAAGCTGAACTTGGGTCCAGTAATAAAATCAAAGATGGTTAAATCAGCGCATGGAAACAAACTAAGGCCGGTGATTGAGGCTGAGATTGTGTTAGCAGGAAAAAAAATCAAATCAGAATTTACTTTAGCAGACAGGACACATATGAAATACTCAGTGTTGATTGGTGTCAATACATTGAAACATGGATTTTTAGTAGATCCGACCAAAAAATGAAAACAGTAAAATATATTGGACTCGGGATATCGAAGATATCCCAATATCATGAAAATGCAGAGCATTTTCAGGACACCGAAAATCCTTTCGGATTTTCGAGTGCACTGGTGTGAGGGTACGCACAAAATGAAAGTCGCATTGATGTCTATGGAAAGCAAAAGCAGCCAGATGACTCTGGATGCTATGAAAAAATATTTTAGCGAGGTAGACAGCATAAATATCAAGGAACTGGAAGTTAAATTAGGAGGCAAAGAACTTTCTATCTTGTATAATGGAAAACCTTTACCAGAATATAGCTGCATTTACGCAAAAGGTTCTTTTAGATATGCACCTTTGTTAAGGTCGATAACAACTGCATTCTACAACACAGCTTATATGCCAATAAAACCAAACAGCTTTACCATTGTGCATGACAAGCTGCTGACTCATCTTGCATTGCAATACAATAAAGTGCCTATGCCTGAGACATATGTTGTTTCATCAATAGAAGCGTCCAAAAAAATTCTGGAACAGGTGAAGTATCCTATAATAATCAAGTTCCCTCAGGGAACGCAAGGGAAAGGAGTTATGTTCGCTGAGTCGTTTGCAGCTGCTTCTTCTATGTTAGATGCAATTGATAATCTAAAGAATCCTTTTTTGATACAGGAATATATAGAGACAGAAGGTTCCGACATAAGAGCTATAGTTGTTGGAGACAAAGTTGTTGCTGCAATGAAAAGGAAAGCAGCCGGAGAAGATAAAAGAGCTAACCTTCATGCTGGCGGAAAAGGAGAATCAATTGTACTGGACGCTTATTCAAAAAAGATTGCAGTTAATGCCTCAAAATGCATAGGCGCTGAAATCTGTGGTGTTGATATGCTTGAAACAGTAAAAGGACCTCAGGTTATTGAGGCTAATTTAAGCCCTGGCTTGCAGGGAATAACTTCTGTTACGAAAGTTGATGTTGCTGATAGTATTGCGAAATATCTTTATGAGAAGACAAAAGAGTTTACTGAAAAAGG
>CEQE01146722.1_pt1 | contig 14378 bp, 16 predicted proteins | sample 356201 | NCBI WGS metagenome assembly CEQE01 (sample SAMEA2619970, study PRJEB7988) | marine metagenome | biome: marine biome (ENVO:00000447); feature: mesopelagic zone (ENVO:00000213) & marine oxygen minimum zone (ENVO:01000065); material: "saline water (ENVO:00002010), including plankton...
GCGTTTTCTTCCGGCCAGGACCTGATCGCCGCCGCCCATGGCGACATGGGTACCTCCAAACGCCGCGGCGGCTTCGGCATCATGGCCCTGCCCCCCAACAAACCCGTCATCGCCGCGGTGGAAGGCCACGCCCTGGCCGGTGGCCTGGAACTGTGTCTGTCCTGCGACCTGATCGTCGCCTCGCGCACCGCGAACATGGGCATTCCCGAAGCAGCACGTTCCCTGGTTGCGGTGGGTGGCGGGCTATTCCGATTGCCTAAACGAATCCCCTACCACCTGGCCATGGAACTCGCGCTGACAGGCAAATCATGGCCCGCCACCCGCATGGCAGAGCTGGGCCTCGTCAACCGCCTCACCGAGCCCGGCGAGGCACTCACCGGCGCCATCGAGCTCGCCAACGAGATCCTCAAAGCCGGACCACTTGCTACCAAAGCCAGCAAACAGATCGTGCAGCACGCCTACGACTGGCAGGACGAGGACGGCTGGCAGAACCAGATGGAGTTCGCCGGTCCCGTCATGCAATCCGAGGACATGCAGGAGGGCTTGCGAGCCTTCGCCGAAAAGCGCGATCCGGTCTGGAAGAATCAATAAACGTGCAAAACAGGCACCACATGTGGCTGAGTTCGTAGAGCCGCGAGAGTATTCCGATGGAGTCTGAATTCAACGAAGACCAGCGCCTAGTACGCGACAGCATACGGCGCTTTCTCGACACCGAGATCCAACCCTACGATGATGAGTACGGCGATCAGGAGATGACGCCCGCACTCGCAAAGGAGCTGATCGGCTGCGTGGCCATCAGCGAGCCCAACGTCGGCTCAGACCCGACGAGCATCGAATGCCGTGCGGAACTCAAGGAAGACCGGTGGGTGATCAACGGCACCAAGCCCTGGATTAGCAACGGGCGTATCGTCGCTGACCACTGGAACATACCAGCAGTGGCGCAAGTGTTGCGCCGTTGGCTGCCGTGACCGCGTGAATTCTATCGGAGGCTCCGCGCCCGGCGGCGTTTGTGGCCCATGAGCGAGTTCAGGCGGCCGCCGTGGTAGAGAACCCGCCCGGGATTTCGTCACGAACTGTGCGGATCAAGCCGAGACCTATCCCGCTCTGATCGATGCGCTGGAGGCTTTGAACCAGTAGCGTTTCTCACAGCATGTGCCTTGATACAGGTGATACATGCAGTTGTAAGACCCCCGGCAACGGGGGTCTTTTCTTCGGGATCTTCACACTACCCGAGCTGTAGCCAGTTGCGGTCGCTGCGAGTACGGCGAATCATTTCCCAGGCCAGTCCACCGGCCGTCGATCCGCAAAGGCCTTGATCCCCTCTTTGCGATCCTCAGAGGTCATAACCCGGGTTTGCACGTCTGCGGTAATTGCATCGACCGCAGCGTAGTCCAGTGCGCTGGCCCGCACCATCGACTCTTTCATGCCTTGCACCGCCATGGGGCTGAGTTCGCAGATCCGGTTGGCCGCCTTCTTCGCCTCGGCCATGAGCTGATCGTCAGCAACGATTTTGTTGATCATGCCGACCTGGTATGCGCGTTGCGCGGTGACTCTCTCAGCCTGAAGCAACAGTTCCGAGGCGATGGCCCACGGCATGATCCTCGGAAACCAGGCGCATGGAATAGTGGCGATGCCCCACTGCGGTTCCGGCAGCCAGAAGGTCGTGTCCTCTGTGGCGATGCGTATGTCCGAATCCATCGCGATCCACATGCCATAACCAACCACATGGCTGTGCAGCGCGGCGATGATGGGCTTGTAGAGCCCCTGTGTCTGGGTAATGTCCGTGAACTCTCCCGTATACCGGTACTCACCGGACTGGGCACCACCGCTGGGAGACAGATCTGCACCCGCACTGAAACATCTTCCTCTGCCCGACAGAATCGCCACCCGCAAGTGAGGGTCATCCCGAAAATCCGCCCACACACTGCCAAGTTCTTCGTGCATTGCGGTATTCATTGCGTTGAGTTTGTCGGGTCTATTGAGCGTTACGTACGCTATGGCACCCTTCTTTTCGTATTCGACAACCGTCAGTTGCAAGCCGTATCTCCCAGGAGTGGATTTCCCTGATATGTCTCATAGAACCAGGCACCCGGTCAAACTGGTGAGGGAGGTCTGACAGCAGCTACTGCGTTCGGACAGCCACACTCGCCGACCTCGCGTGATGCCTCCTTACCAGGGCGAGGTAGGAGAAGAATGCGGCGAACGTACCCACCGTGATTTCGCCCTGTTGAAGCAACACACTTCCGTAGCCGATGATGATCAGTGTGGCACTGGCAGCCAGTACCGGTATCAGCGCACCCAGAAAGGAAGCCACCTTGAAGAGGTTCAGGTCGCGATCGGCGAACGACTGGTTCACCCCGCGAAAGCGCTCTATCTCACGTTCTTCCTGGGCCATAGCCTGCACCGTGCGGATGCCGTTCAGGTTTTCCTGCACAAATGTCGAGAGGCCCGAGAATCCTTCCTGGACCAGATAGCTGAGCGCATAGATACGCCTGGAGAACAGGTACGCCACCAAGGCGATGGTCACAGTCATCTACAGTACGATGCAGAGCGCTGGCGATGCCAGAGTGGCGCGAGCCGCATCACACGAGATGTCACCGAGCGTGAGCGGGGGCTGGTGCTGCGCGATGCTGTCGATACCGGATTTTGCGAACAGCAGGATCATGCCTTCGAACACTCGCGACAACAGCATGCCGGCAACCGCCAGCCAGAACGACCAGGCATAGCGCTTCAAGTAGACCGTCAGCCTCAGCAGGCTTGCCATAGATAATCCCCTACAACGCCCCGTAGGCATCGCGAACTCGGGTGAGTGAATACCCGGCGTGGTCCGGCATCGTGCTAACAAGCTACCAGACACACATTCGAGGCAGGGGTTCAAGATTACGGCTTTCGAGATGGGAGCGCTAACGGGCTACCTGCCAGATCGGTGCAAACCACCCCTCACCTGGGTGTGAAACCGGGCCACACCGACTTTGACATGGTCTGATAGTCCTCAACCGGGCGAGAAACGTGCCGAAACCGGGAATGTAATCCGCCTCCGGGTGGCTCGAGCTTTGTCGTCTAATCAAGGCCGGGGCGCTGCTCGCGAGATTCAGTTTGATCCAGAAAATCGGGTACTCTGGCTAAAAGACAGAAGGGGAATAGCCATGGTGCTACGCGTTGATCACTTCATGTATGCCGTCCCGTCACTGGACGAGGGCATAGAGTGGGCCGGTGACACCTTTGGAATCGCACCGGCCTATGGAGGCGAACACATCGGCATGGGTACCCGCAATGCGCTTCTGTCCCTCGATGAAGCTTATCTCGAGATCATTGCGCCGGATCCTGCGCAGCCTCATGAAGGCACGCTGGCCGAACGGTTCGCTACGCTCAGCTGCGGCGGCCTGGTAACCTGGGCAGCTGAGGGAGACCTAGCCCGAACCGCGGCTTCCCTGTCGAGTTGTGGCGTGACGACCGTAGGCCCTCATCGTACCCAGCGCAAAACCACGGAAGGCGAACTGCTGGTCTGGGAATTGCTGTTCCCATCCGGTTCGCCGCACGGTTCACGCATGCCGTTCTTCATCGATTGGCTGGAATGCACCAATCCAAGACTGACCAATCCAGCGGGCGGTCAATTCCAGTCGCTGTCAATCACTACACCCAATGCGGCGGATCTTCATCGGACCCTCGCCGCCATAGCACTGGAGGTGCCGGTGCTGGAAGGCGAGCCTGCGCTCGCGGTTTCGATCACGGCACGAGGCGGTGACGTGTTGCTCAACAGCACCGATGAAACCAGCGACCTGACGATGCGCTAGCCGGAGCACGTCCTGATACGCTGAAACTTCACGAATCGCGCCTGAAGCCGCTCCCACAGATACTCTTGTCATACTGATATCTGGTTATTTATCGGTAATCTGACAGGGATCGCCAGGGCAAAATCTATCCGCGAGCGAAAATATGATCCATCAGTTCCGCTGTTTGTGTGAACGGGCTCACAATGCGTGTTCTTCAGAAACCGGCGTGCTCTCGAAATGCGACATGAGCACCTCGTAGGCCTCGTCTCCAAAATGGCGGGCGTGCACGCTTTTTCAGAGGAAGCAAGGTGCTTATCGCAAGGAACAGGAAAGTCGTGTTTGTGACTGTCAAAGTGGTATCCGCCGGTTGTCTCTCATCTACGCGCAATATGGCGGGTGTCACAACCACGCATACCCACACAGGGACGACCTGCAACCAGAGCGGTGATACAACACACCTGGCACTGTTGATGGTGTTGGAAACTTTTGCGAGGGTGAGAACATCGCTCCACTGTGCGCCGGGAGGAATACCGGATGAAGAAGTCTGAATTTTACGTCAATGCCCGCAACGATCTGAAGGGGCCCTTGCACGGCGTCACCGTGGTCGAAAATACCACCACCTGGGCGGGGCCCATGGCCGGATGCGTGCTGGCGGATTTCGGAGCCGACGTCATCAAAGTGGAGCACCCGGACGGCGAAGTGTCGCGGCGCGTGCCGCCTTTCGTTTCGGATTCAGGACACTCACTAGCCAACGAAACCGTCAACCGCAACAAACAGAGTGTTTCGCTCGATCTTCGTCACCCAGAGGGAAAACGGGCATTTCTGCGTCTCGTCGCATCCGCGGACATCATCATCGAAAATTTCCGCCCGGGTACGCTGCACGGCTGGGGTGTCGGGTATCAAGACGTGGCTGCCGTGAAACCGGATATCGTCTATGTGTCCATATCCGGATTCGGTCAGTTCGGGCCGGAGTCCGACCGCGTCGGATACGACCCCTTGGCGCAGAATTTCAGCGGCTGGGCATCCCTGAACGGCGAACCGCAGGGCGGACCCATGAAGGCGCCCACGTATCTTGGAGATGACCTGGCGGGTTTGCATGGCGCACTGGGCGCCATGGCTGCACTGAGACACCGGGATCAGACGGGTGAGGGTCAGCACGTCGACGTGGCGCTGGTCGACAGCCTCCTCTATCAGTGCAACGGCGCACTGAGTGCGGCCGCGCTGAACTTACCGCTGCAACGCATGGGTAATCAGTTCGCCTTCGCGGTACCGGCGAACAATTACGCCTGCAGGAATGGTCATGTCTTTTTCGGCGCGCTGCTGGAAAGCCACTGGAAACTACTCGCCCATCATTTGGGCCGCGACGATCTGGCGGATGTCGACTTACTCCAGCGCATCCAACGCCGCGACGAGTTGGATGAACTCGTGCGCGATTACTGCGCCGGTTTGAGCACGGCCGAAGTCATCGATGCCTTCAACGATCTGGGATTGCCGGGCACCCGCGTCAACACGTTTGCCGAGGCGGCAAAGGAGCCTCACATCCTGGAGCGCGACATGCTACAACCCACCACCCTAACCGATGGGACGACCATCCCGCTCACCGGTCCGGCTGCCAAGTTCTCGCGCACGCCCACCCGCGTGCATACGCCCGCGCAACCACTCGGCGCCCAGAACGAGGCGGTTCTTGCTACCCTCGGCTACACAGCCGATGAAATCGAACAGCTGAAAGAGGTGGGAGCCACCTGAGCCCTGGCCATCTTTCAGCGAGGGCGGCGTTGGGTTGGGTTCAGTCTTCGATCGTCGTGGGCAGTACGGAGTCATCACCGGATCCCGAGATTGGCCGTGCGGCCGGAGGCACTGCGATTCCGTGTAGAAAGGTCTTGTGGATTTCGGGATACAGGCTCGCGAGCATCTGCGAATCGAGCAACTCCTCAATAACCTCGCCTTCGCGGTTCTTGATGGTATATAGCGGACCATCCGGCGCCGAATGCGCGATGATGATGATGCCGCGCATCTCCAGTTGAACGATCGGCAGGTAGCTCTCTTGCGCTGCCAGCGGGGCAGAAAACGCCCCCGCAATCAGCACCGCGACTGCAAGTGTTCGAATCTCCGACATGCTGACTCCCACGCTGCAAGTACTCTGTGGTGAGGTTGCCGAAGTCTACCTGCTATCCGACGATCGTGAATCCGCAAAGAGTAGATGTTCATAGCGCCGATCGGTCAGTGTGTGCAGAAACGCGAGGACGGCGTCGATGCGAGCGGTGTCCATGGGCTGCCCCTTCGAGAGCAGGGCTTGGTCGATGTTTTCACCGACCTCCGGCGCACTCCAGGCAGCACCTGACTCCGGATTGGAGGTGCCACCGACGAAGTAGGTGTTGTAGAAGAGCAAAACGGTGCGCAGGTCGTCAAAAACACCGTTGTGCATGTAAGGCCCCGTGACGGCGACGTTGCGCAGCGTCGGTGTTCTGAACTTGCCGCGCTGCGCGCCATCAGTGACGGCGGGATTGTTCGCCAACCCGAGATCGGGTTGCCCTGCAGAAGTTCCCATGTGCTCAAGCAGCAGCTCGTTCACCGGTGTGCCAACGTTGTGATAGCGGTTGTCGGTGAAGGTCTCGCGTTGCGGTTGGTCGAGCAGATGACAACCGTTACAGTTCAACAACTCGGAGAAGAATACAACCCGACCCTGTTCCTCCCGGCGTGTCATCTGGTACTCACCGCGTAGATAACGATCGTATTTGGAGTCGAAGGGTGCAAATCGTGCTGTACGTTCGAACGCCGCGATACTCTGCGCCACGGCTTGCTGAACTCTGTCGCTGTCAGTGAACACCGAATCACCGAAAAGTCGTTTCATGGATGCCAGGTAACGCGGATTCTCCATGATCCGTGCTCTGAGCGATGCAGTGTCTGGCAGCGCCATTTCCGCCGGGTTGAATATCGGCCGACCTGCTTGCGCTGTCAGGTTCGCCGCTCGGCCGTCGAGGAAAAAGCCGCCTCGATAGTCTCCCGCCCGGTTTATATGGAAGTCGGGGCTGAGCGAGATGTAGCCCAGGGTAGGCGTGTTCCGATCACCCAGAGACATGCCGTCGTCACCGAGCGAAACAGCGCCGCCTACCGAATTCGAGCGCGTGTCAGTGAAGGCTGTCTCTGGTGAGTGGCAAGTAGCGCAGGACTGGGAGCGCCGTTGTGACAGGTTGACGTCGAAAAAAAGCCCCTCACCCAACTGCTCGAGTGTCTCGTAGACCGGGGGTTCCGCCGCGGACAGTGTTGCCACCGCGACCATGCACCAGACGATGAGAGATGTTCGAAAATACCAGGGCACTCGGGAGTTACCGGGTTGATATCCGTAGCCGCGCGAACTGCGGTCGCGAGACGGTTGGTTAATGATGTCGCTATGATCGCATACAAACAGGACATACCAGGGTGAAATCAGCGCAGTGGATACAGCCATCCGCTCTGCTGAGAGCCGGGTATGACCTCCGCAGAGACGGCGTTTTCGTCACCAGGGTGGCGAGAGTATCCAGGCTGCCATGAGTAAGGACGATTCCCCGCATCACTTCCGACAGGCCGAACTCTGCATTTGGCACGGAAAGTCGAAGATCCATCGCCTGTATGATCTCCATGCCACCAGTCAGGGCAAAACCATTGACCGCGGCAATGACGGGTTTGTATAGCTCGAAGTCTCTGAGCAGCGCCGTCTGCATCAACGCGCGGTCTTTCAGCAACGCCTCGTCATACTCATCCTCCGGTTCCCGCGCTCAGCAGAGCAATGGAATCAACAGCCCGAGATCTGCTCCCGCACACAATGCCTGGTCTCCGGCGCCTGTGAGTATGGCGGCCCGCACCTCGCGATCCTCCCGAAAATCGCTCCACATCGCGGCCATTTCGACAATCATCTGCGGACTCAGCGCATTGCGCCGCTCGGGTCGAGTCATGGTGAGATAGGCAATCCCATCGCGCTTTTCTTAAATCAGATGCGACATTTCGACTCCACGATATCCATCGATCCATCACTGGGTGGAAGGCAGCAGCGCGCTCATGCGCTCGTGCGTATCGAGATATTCGTGAACGATCTCCATCACGAGTTCTCTCGTTCCCATGATCTCGTTCATACGCCCGACAATTTGTCCCACTGGAGCAAACATCACCTCGCGCGCCTGTTCCGGGTACCTGCCTATTCGCACCATCGCGTTGGTTATCGCCATCATCTGTAGGGGTGGGCCCAGGGAACTAGGGTTGTTGCCGGAGTCCCATGCGTCGGTCCACGCATTACGCAACATGCGCGCGTACTTGCCGGTAAAGCTCTTAGAACGAACCGTATCTGAACTGGTGGCGGCCAGCAGCATGTCTCGCATTACCGGAGTGCTGGCAGCTTCCGCCACCGTGAGCCAGATGGAGCCACTCCACACACCCTGGGCACCCAGCGCAAGCGCTGCGTACATCTGCCGACCGGACCCTACCCCGCCTGCCGCAATCACCGGAATATCACCTGCAATGTCTACGACCTCCGGCCACAGGACGGCGCTTCCGATCTCGCCTGTGTGTCCACCACCCTCACCCCCCTGTGCGACGATGAAATCGAGGCCTGCTTCCACGTGGTAGCGAGCGTGTTTCGGTGAACCGCACAATGCGCCCACCATGCGGCCCGAATCCTGAATCTGTTTGATGATATCCGGCGGCGGTGTTCCCAGGGCGTTTGCGATCAGCCTCACTCTCTCGTGCTCCAGTGCGACCTCGATGAGCGGCGCGGAGGTGGCTTCCGTCATCATCAGGCGTCCCGAGACCTTCCGGTCTTCCGGCAGGCGCGGCACACCATGCGCATCCAGGAGTTCGTCAGCGAAATTCCGATGACCCTGAGGAATCGCTGCGCTGATCAACGCGCGCAGCTTGTCCGGATCTTTTTCATCCTGACCTTGATAGCGGTTGGGAATGATGACGTCGACACCGTAAGGCCTGTCATGGATGTGCTCATCGATCCAGTCGAGCTCGATCTTTAGCTGTTCCGCGGAAAATCCTACCGCTCCCAACACGCCGATCCCGCCCGCATTGGAAACAGCAGCAACAACATCGCGACAATGCGTAAAAGCAAATATCGGAAATTCTATCCCCAGACGTTTGCATAGTTCAGTTTGCATGCCAGATCTCCTTTGCTGATTCGCATCCTGCCTCAACAACGGCCCTCGGCCGTCACGATGAAGCTCTGGGCAACTGGACGATCGCACTGGCAGGCGTGGTTTTACCCACGCGATCGTTTTCGAGCCATACCTCTACCTCGACGAGATGGCGGCCGTCTTTGTCGATGTATTTCTTCGTCACAGCGCCCCGTGTCGATACCGTATCGTCGTGCATGTTCATACCGCGCATTTGAAACGAGAGTTTGCACACCCAGCCGTACACTCCGGCCCAATCAGTCAGCGTGCGGCCAAGCAGGCCCGCAGTCCATCCGGTGTTGTAGAAGATGCCCGCATGACCACTGTCCCGGGCGAAATCCGGATCGTGGTGGATCTGATTCCAGTCCTGAGAGCCATGAACCTGCAACGCCATGGCCGTCCAATCAAGGTGTATTGAAAATCCGGCCAGCGTTTCGCCCACAACGACATCGTCCCAATAGCGAATCGCGGGCTCTGTACCTGGCGTGGAATCACTCATGAGTTTCTCCCGGAGACCGCTTTTCATCAGCCTCTATCTGCCTGGGCGATCGATGCACGAGAGTGGTGTTGTGCCACGCGGCAACCTTCTCGTCATCCTGGTTGAAAATCGCCGTCTCCGAGACGATCCACACGGCTCTACTGTCCAGCTTGATGGCTTTGACGAACACATCGGTAACCGTCAATTCCGAGTGCAATCTGTCGCCGACCCGAATGGGTTGAAGAAAGTCCCACTCGGTGCTCATGTTGATACCCCGATCACCAGGTGTGGGTATGCCAAGGGTAAACGCGGGGCGTCTGGGTAGTGCAGATTGGTCATCAAGCACGGCCGTCTGCGTTCGCACTTTTTGTGGCCATGGACCCTGGCCCGAGAAATAGAGGGGCAACAGCGAAGGCGGCACGACGACTTCGCCATACGGGCCCTTGTTCCTGGCAAAATCCGGGTCCAGGAACAACGGATTGTCGTCACCTGTCATGTGGCAATGACGCCGGATGGCATCGTACTCCACCGGGTATCTTCCCTCGCTGCGTGAGACGACCTTACCGATCCATTCCGATCGTATCGCCTCAATATCGTAGTCGCCGGGATGAATACTCATCGATGTTTATCAACCGAAAACCGGCCGCCTGCTATCTGTACCGTCATCCCACAGAATTCTTCGGATTGCATGGTTGTCATCAACCCCACATCATCCGTATGGGCGATGCTGCGCTTGCCATCCGGCAAATCTACAATGGCCACACTCCGCTGCGGGCCTTCACGGTCGTACAACACCGTGTACCCGGCAACCGTGGCTGCTCCCACGTAGTTGGGCACAACGACTCGCTCGTCAGTGGCCGCGGCGACGGCATCGGTGACGTCAACAAACTGGTAGCCGTTGGGATTAGGATCCGTCCCCCAGATCCCGAACCCCTGCTTCGTGAGCAGACCGGAAACCGTGGTTACCATGCCGCGACTGTGGGGTTTATTGCGCAGGTGCCGCACCAGTTGACCCACAGCGTGTAAGACGAAGTTGTTGAGCGGACCACCGGCAAAAGGCATGGCTCCCGTAAAGCTCCAGGCAATATGCTCCAGCGCACCAATCTCGGCTGCGAACGACTCAACCGCCACCGGGAAGCAGCTGTACAACTCCAGAAAGTCCAGCTCCGCGGGCTGAATCGCAGCTGCCTCGAAGGCGGCTCTGCCCGCATACTCGGCGCCCACGCATCGGTCCAGTCGGCCACGGGCGGTGATGTTCAGCATGTGGTTTGATTCAGTAAAAACCTGGGGAAACACCCACCGATCACGGGGAACGCCCATCTGCCGGGCTTTGTCAGCAGAGCAGAACAGGAGCGCCGATGCCTGGTCGACGTTCCACTGGCTGTTGTGCAACTTGGTGTAGGGAAAGGCCAACATCGGATTCGTACGACTGGCGTTGCGAATTTGCTCTGCTGCTACGTGTTCCCGATCCCAGGCGTGAGGGTTTTGCGAGGCGATTTTACTGAAGGCGCTGTACCGTTCGGCCAGGAGATCTCGATAGGCCCCGGTGGTGAAACCGTGTCTGTGGCGGAATGCACTGTCGATGATGGCGTAATAGCCGACGGGCATGTAGCCGAGTCCGGAGTTGACCTCGTAGTCCGGCTGCATTTCGTCATGTGGCTTCATGACGACATCGGCAAGATCCTCGCATTGTGTAGCTTCCAGCCGAACCCCTTCGGCCTTCGCCCGCTGCAGTCGATAACCGGCCTCCCCACCGATCACCAGGGCACAGGAAATCTCGCCACTAGCGATGGCATTGCAGGCATCGCTCATGACCGTTTGCTGTGAAACACCCGGCAGTGCGCTGATGGACTCCACGTGGCTGGCACCAATCGCATCGCCAATGAGTCTGCCCGGGTTGCGATATTGCCACCGTCCTACAGGGACAAGAATGCGTTCAATATCGCGCAGAAGCCCCGCATTGCCACCATCGTCACCGGCGGCGTTGGCTGCATCTATCATCAACGCAAGAGGTTCTCTCGCATTGATCACATTTGGTTCACGTTGAGTCGTCAAACCCACGCCAACCAGTACCGGCATTCTTGTGTCCATGCTCTTATCGGCGGACCCTACTCACACAGCTGTAAACATACACCCGGTATCGCGGCGGTGGAAAGAACAACACAAGCACCGATACTGACGCGTCGCGTTGCCAATGTAGAGTTCCATACACTAGGGAGCCTCTGATTAATTCATTCGGCGTGAAACTTCGGAATCGAGGTTGGCGCGCATCTTCAGGACAGGAAACCCCTGCCCCGAAGTGCGCTTGCGTGCGGGCCGGTGAGTCCTTAGTAGGAAGCACCCTCTTCGTTGAGAATGTTCTGGTCGGACTTAGCGTCTTCCATGGCGTTGAGCACAGTCATGTCCTCATTGACGCCGACACCAATACCTTCGAACAATTCCTTGGTCCTGGCGGTGATCAGACCCGCGCGAACCAGAGCCGGAATCATCAGATCCTTCAACGAGTGCACCTGACCCGGGGGCAGATCGGTCAAAAGGCCCAATTCAGCGGCTTCTTTCATGCCGGCGGCGAAGTCTGCGGGGTCGATGCCGCTGACATCCAGCACCTTGAGGAAGCCTTGTGTGGTTTCTGTCTGCGATTCGACCAGAATGCTCACGCCATCGAACGCGTACTGCGCCAGCTCTTCGACGTCATCCTGGTGCATCTTCGCAACCAACGGCGTCAAGTATGCATGCCCAAATGAAACGTGCCGGGATTCATCACGCATGACGTTGAAGGTGATCGACTTCAGCAGGGGCTCGTCGGTCTGACGATACATGTTGTTGAAAGCACCCAGCGCCAGTCCTTCCACGATCATGTTCATACCGATCATGACCTTTCGATAGTCTTCGGTCTGTAAGGTGACATCGATCAGCTTCTTGAGCCATGGATTGATCGGATAGTGAATCGCGATCTTGTTCACATAGCGGTCGTACACTTCGACGTGCCTTGCCTCATCCATGGTCTGGGTGGCCGCATAGTACTTGGCCTTTATATCCGGCACGCCATGCGTAATGGTCGCGGCCGTCAGAGTGGCGCCCTGCTCACCATGCAGGAACTGCGAGAGCATCTGGGCGGTCGAGTGCGCGGTGAAGGTCTCCTGCTGGGTCGGAGACAGCCGACCAAAAAAGGGCATTTTGGCGTACGCCGAACCATCCCGGCCCATGATCGGATTGGATGGATCGATCTTCGTGTCCCATTCGAGATCGTCCGCGTTCCACTGATTGTTCTTGGCACGGATATAGAGGTCGTGCACCTTTGGAATATTACCGTCATAGTCGAAATTCCAGCTCATGTCGGTGACGCTCTTGTACGCGTCGACCAGGTTTTCCTGTACTTCTTCCTGATCGGGCGTAGTTGCTTGTTCAGCCATGGTTACTCACCCCACTAGTGTAGTTAGAGTCGACCCTAGGTGTTCAGCGCCAGTGCAACCTGATTCAGATCAAATCTGGTGTAATTTCGCTACGAAAACAGTAATTCCACAGTCGACGCCGCACATGCCGCGAGACGGCAACAATGCCTCGAGTCTCGGGTGCCTAGGCGGTCTGCCTGGCCTCCAGGCGCGTCCTGGCTTAGAACCCCGACTACACCCGGTTGAATGCTTCGAACGGCACCAGAAAACGAACATCCACGATCGGCGACCAACTGACCAGGTCGTTCGGGCTGAATGCCTGTTCGCGGTACCACTCGCTCCGCGGTGCGCTCATCAGAAATCGGCGCTCATCGACATCTCTCACCGCCAGAGCGCTGGCCGGTACCAAGCGTTCGAGCAATTGCTTGAATCAAAACTTGAGCCCGGGGTGCGCGCCGAGATTGGCCAGCCAGTCGCGCGGCCGCGCGGGTTGCATATTCGCCGGATGCCGATGGCGTACCGCAGATGATGATGCGACCTTCGACGTTGGTGAACCAGATTTCGGTCGTTCGGCGCAGACCTGTGCGGGCGCCCGTCATCACGATGTCGATGGTGCGGCCGTATTGTCAGGCCCAGAGCCCCGATGATGCCTTCATGAAGCGGAGCATCATGATCATGCTGAGCACGGGTGCATCGCCGTCCGGTTCGAACAGGGCGGCCTCATAGTACAGGTACTCCGTCTTCGGCGTTTCGCCCACGGCAAGCACCCTGGCCTGCGCTTCGTAATCATGCTCCACGAACACCGGCCCTGCGCGCAGCTGCAATTCGATGGCACCGAACAGACCCACGCCGAAATCCGAGTTGCGCGGTAAAATACTGCGCTCGGCCGGGCGCAGCACCTGCACCTGGAGTGCCGGTGTAGCCACCCGTTCGCCGTAAATACTGGCGTCCGTGTAGGCCGGGAGCGGTTCTGTGATCACCACAAGCCGCCCCTCCAGCGCCTCTGGCGTGATGCGGGTGGGCACCCGCTCTCCAACGTCGCCCGTACTGATGTTAGCGAGTATGCGTATGTCCTGGGGTTCAGGCATGGCGGCGATTCGCTGGCGCAGTGCTGAACTCGAATCCGCACCGCCTGTATTGGCGGTGCCATCGGCTACCCGGTTGCCATTGGCATCGTCCATCCAGATCTCTATGCGATCATCATCGGGACTCACCTGGCGAGCAACGGCCTGCACCGGTTCGTTGTCTGTGGTGGCGTACTTGAAATACAGGGACATGCCACCAGTCTCGAGCCAACTCTCGCCGAGAGCTGCCACCAGCAGCGGCGGAAACTGCTCCATGTGCAACGATCCCGCCACGGTGCCACCGCGAAATCCGAGCTTCTGAGCCGTGGCATCGTCGTGGATACTGCCCGATCCCAGATGCCGCGCGGTGTTTCGCGGAGTGCGCATGGGACCGACGAGTACGCGGTCTCTCTGCTCAAAACTAAATGCTTCCTGCGAACCTTGCATAGAGTGCCTCCTGTTGTCGTGCAATTCAGTCCGGCAGACTGAGTACACGCTTGGCGATAACGTTGCGCTGCACCTCC
>CEQE01119646.1_pt1 | contig 14370 bp, 11 predicted proteins | sample 356201 | NCBI WGS metagenome assembly CEQE01 (sample SAMEA2619970, study PRJEB7988) | marine metagenome | biome: marine biome (ENVO:00000447); feature: mesopelagic zone (ENVO:00000213) & marine oxygen minimum zone (ENVO:01000065); material: "saline water (ENVO:00002010), including plankton...
GGCGGTCATACAGTGGGCGCCGGTGTGGTCACTGAGATTGTAGAATAGGAGACTCTTAGATGGCTGGTAATAGCAAACGTGCAATAATTCAGCTGGAAAGTACAGCTGGAACCGGTTACCGTTATACAGTGGCTAAAAGTAAACGTCTGCATCCCGAACGCGTGGAATATCGTAAATACGATCCAGTTGTTCGTAAGCATGTCATCTTCAAAGAGACCAAATAAATCTTCCTGAAATATTGCCAGCTGTCCTAATGGGGTGGCTGGCAGTTTCATAAAGGAGTGTAGCTCAATTGGTAGAGCACCGGTCTCCAAAACCGGGGGTTGCAGGTTCAAGTCCTGTCACTCCTGCAAAAATTGAAAACTGAATTTGAGAATTCAATTTAGTTAAAGAATAATGAACAAGATTAAAAAGTTTTTTTCCGATGTTAGATTTGAGATGAAAAAAGTATCATGGCCCAATTGGGATGAATTAAAAGGATCTACATTTGTGGTTATCTCCTTCTCAATTTTAATCAGTGTATTTCTGTTTTTTATTGATAGAATTCTCGCAACCGTCTTGCAGGTCATTCTTTAAGCTATGAATTGGTATACCCTCAGAGTTATTTCCGGTAAGGAAAAAAAGGTCCGCGATAATGTTCTTTTTGAATTGGATTTTCAAGGTCTTGCGGAAGAGGTAGGGGACGTCCTGGTACCTTCTGAAAATATTGTTGAAATGAAAGACGGCAAAAAGAAGGTAAAAAATAGAGTTTTCTTCCCCGGATATATATTAATTCAAATGAGTGAATCCAAGGAAGCGCGATATCTGGTTGAGAATATTTCCGGTGTAATGAACTTCGTGGGGGCCAATGGAGATCCCCAGCCGCTCAAAGAAGATGAAGTTACACGCATTCTGGGTGAAGTAGAAGGCCGTGAAGGCCGTGAGGTTGTTATGGCTCCCTACCGTGTCGGTGATGCTGTAAAAGTAACTGACGGTCCTTTTGCAGATTTCTCAGGCTATGTGAACGAAGTGAATAAGGAAAAACAAAAGGTGAAAGTTTCCGTTAGTATTTTTGGCAGACCCACACCGATTGAATTGGATTTTTTACAGGTTGAATTAGAAAAATAGGCTAAGTAATGGCAAAAAAAGTTTCAGGATATATAAAGCTTCAGATTCCCGCCGGACAAGCAAACCCGGCACCACCGGTTGGACCTGCGTTAGGTCAACAGGGTGTCAATATTATGGAATTCTGTAAAGCATTTAACGCTGCGACCCAGGACCAGGCCGGCATGATCATTCCCGTTGTAATTACAGTTTATGTCGATCGTAGTTTCACCTTTATAACGAAAACGCCTCCGGCAGCAGTATTATTGAAGAAAAAAGCAGGTGTTCCAAAAGGTTCCGGTGAACCCAACCGTGAAAAGGTGGGTAAGGTATCAGAAGCAGACCTGCGGGAAATTGCCAAAATCAAGATGGTAGATTTAAATGCCAATTCAGTTGAAATGGCGATGGAAATGATCCGCGGAACCGCCCGCAGTATGGGATTAGAGGTACAAGGTTAATGAAAATTTCAAAGAATCAAAAAGTAGCCCACGCTAAATTAGACCGGATGAAGGAATATTCCCTGGAGGATGCGGTCAAATTGGTTAAAGAAATGAAATTTGTCAATTTTGATGAATCAGTTGATTTGGCCATCAATTTGGGTGTTGATCCCCGTCATGCAGACCAGAATATTCGCGTAACAACAACATTACCCTACGGCACAGGTAAAGAAATAAAAGTACTGGTGGTTACCCAGGGCCCCAAAGAAAAAGAAGCCCAGGAAGCCGGCGCTGATTATGTAGGTAAAGAATTCCTTGAAAAACTCAAAAGTGGTTGGGATGAAGTGGATAAAATCATCGCTACACCGGATATGATGCCGGAATTGGGCAAGCTGGGTAAAATCCTCGGCCCGAAAGGGCTGATGCCAAATCCAAAAAGTGGCACTATTACCATGGATGTGGCCAGTGCTGTAAAAGAGTTAAAAGCGGGTAAAATTGAACTTCGTGTTGAGAAAACGGGTATTGTCCATACCCAATGCGGAAAAAGTTCATTTGAGGAAAGTGCATTGGTTGAAAATATCCGTACCATTTACGAAACTGTGATGAAAGCCAAGCCCTCTTCAGTTAAAGGAACATACTTTAAAAAGATGAGTGTTTCTTCCACAATGGGGCCTGGAATTAAAGTTGATCAAGGAAGCATCAGGTAAGTAAATGCCGAATACAAAAAATATTCAACAAGTAGAAGTATTAACCGAAAAACTCGGCAAAGCAAAAGCAGTTTACATTACCGAATATCTTGGGCTTAATGTTGAAGATATTACTGAGCTTCGCCGGGAATTTCATGCTAATGATGTGGAATACCAAGTGGCGAAAAATACACTGTTAAAACTAGCGGCACAGAATAATGAATTGGAAGGATTGGATCAATACTTAAGCGGTCCAACGGCAATAGCCCTTTCATATGATGATCCAACCAGCCCGGCGCGTGTCCTGAAAAAATTTACGAAAGACCACGATTTGCCTGAAGTCAAAGGCATCGTGTTTGATGGGGATGTTTTGGAAGGCAGTAAATTCAAACGCATCGCTGAAATGCCGAACAAGGAAGAATTACTGGCGAAATTTGCCGCCCTCTTACAATCCCCGCTAACCAAATTGGTGTGGGCGCTGAAATCGCCAATGACCGATGTGGGAAATGCATTAAGAAATTTAAAAGACCAAAAATCTAATTAAGAAATAAATAAGGAGCTAAGACAATGGCTGATACTACCAGAGCTGATGTACTAACCTATCTTGAAAATGCCAACATGATGGAAATCTCTGACCTGATCAGTGAGATTGAAGAAAAATTTGGTGTAACCGCTGCAGCCCCTGTTGCTGCTGTCGCTGCAGCTCCCGCTGGAGGCGGTGAAGCTGCTGAAGAAGAAAAAGACGAATTTGATGTAGTCTTGACTTCTGCCGGTTCATCAAAAATCAATGTGATCAAAGTGGTCCGCACCCTCACAAGCTTGGGCTTGAAAGAAGCCAAAGAATTGGTTGATAGTGCACCAAAGGCAATTAAAGAAGGTATTTCAAAATCAGAAGCTGAAGAAGTTAAAACACAGCTTGAAGAAGCCGGTGCTTCGGTCGAACTTAAATAAATCGATACCTACACCTATCTTTTTAAAAGATACTATATCGCCCTTTTACACCTTTACAATGGAGGCTTAATTGGCTACTATACCCAATCCGCACGCCCAGCGTCAATCGTTCCAGAAAACCAAAGCAGAGGTTGAATTTCCTGATCTGTTATCCGTACAGGTTGATGCTTTTCAATCTTTTATTCAGGAGCATGTTCCTGAAGACGAACGCAAGAAAATCGGACTTGAGGAAGTATTTACAAATGTGTTTCCTATTGAGGATTCACACCGCAACTATGTCCTTGAGTATAAAAGTTATTTCCTTGGATTAGCTAAATACACACCGGAAGAATGCATGGATCGGGGATTAACCTATTCGGTTCCATTAAAAGTTCGGCTTGTTCTTCACATCACCAATGAAGATGATCGCAGTAAATACGATCAATCCATCGAGCAAGAAGTGTATTTTGGGAATATTCCTTATATGACCCCCAAAGGTACCTTTGTTATCAATGGTGCGGAACGTGTAATTGTTTCCCAGCTGCAACGTTCACCTGGAGTATTTTTTGATCAATCCATCCACCCTAACGGCACCAAATTGTTCCAGGCCAGGATCATTCCGTTCCGTGGCTCATGGGTTGACTTTACCACCGATATTAATGATTGTATTTTTACAATTATTGACCGCCGCAGAAAATTTCCTGCCACCATGTTATTGCGTGCTCTTGGGTATTCAACCAATGCAGATATTTTTCGTGCTTTTGGATGTATTGAAGATATCAAGCTCAATAAGGAGGATGTTTCCAATGCAATTGGTTGTACAGTTGTTGAAGATGTCATCGACCATGAAACAGGCGAAATTTATATGGAAGGCGGCGCAGAACTGACGCAGGATAACATTAATGAATTAAAAGAAGCAAAGATTAAATCTGTGGAAGTAGTGAACCAAAATAAAAATTTCCACTCCATGATGCTATTTAATTCAATGATTAAGGATCCGACAAAAAATACGGAAGAAGCTTTAAGCGTTGTTTACCAATTGCTTCGTTCAGGTGAACCGCCAAACTTGGAAACCGCACAAAAATTCATTGAGAGAATTTTCTTTAATCCTAAAAAATATGATTTAGGAGAAGTGGGGCGTTACCGTCTTAATCAACAGTTTGGGTTAAATGTACCGGTTGAAGACACTGTCCTGACAATGGATGATATTATCCAAGTTGTGAACTTCCTTGTGGATATGCGTAAAGGGGAGAGAGGATCAGATGATATTGACCACTTAGGTAACCGACGTGTGAAATCCATTGGCGAACAGCTAACCAACCAATTTTCTGTCGCTTTGAGCCGTATGCTCCGCACAATTTATGAGCGGATGAACCTCCGGGAACAGGAATCCATCACACCGCAGGATTTGATCAATTCCCGTGTTGTGACAACGGTGATTAACACCTTTTTCGGTACCAGTCAATTGTCCCAATTCGGTGACCAGACCAATCCCTTGGCAGAAGTGACTCACAAGCGTCGTATTTCCGCTTTAGGCCCTGGTGGTTTAACACGGGAACGGGCTGGATTTGAAGTTCGAGATGTTCACTATACACATTATGGACGTCTATGTCCGATTGAAACACCTGAAGGTCCCAACATTGGATTAATATCCTCCCTGGCTTTATTGGCCAAAGTTAACCGCCATGGTTTTATTGAAGCACCCTACCGCAAAGTAAATGTAAAAAATGGAAATGCTTATGCAACACACACGGTTAAATATCTTTCTGCTGATGATGAAGACCGCGTAATGATTGCACAATCGGATGAAGAATTGGGCAAAGATGATATTTTAATCAATGAACATATTCGCGCTCGGATCAAAGGTGATTTCCCGATTGTAACTCCGGATCAAGTACAGTACATGGATGTAGCGCCGAACCAGATTTTATCGGTTGCAGCTTCATTGATTCCGTTTTTAGAACATGATGATGCAAACCGGGCTTTGATGGGTTCAAATATGCAGCGTCAAAGCGTGCCGTTGATGAGACCAGATGCACCCATCGTCGGGACCGGACTGGAAACTAAAGCTGCCACGGATTCACGATCAGCCGTTATTGCGCCTGTTGGTGGCCGCGTTCACTATGTTGATTCAGAAAAAATTGTGATTCGCACTTATGATGTACCGGAAGACTTGACATTAATCGAGGGAGAGAATCTAGTTTCTGTATATATGAGAAAGTTTAAGCGGACTAACCAGAACACCTGTCAAAACCAGCGTCCGATTGTTTCCGAAGGTGAAAGAGTTGAAAAAGGACAGCCCATAGCTGATGGAACATCAACTGAGAATGGTGAACTCGCATTAGGGAAAAATGTTACCGTTGCCTTTATGCCTTGGCGTGGTTACAATTTTGAGGATGCGATTGTTATCAGCGAACGCTTGGTTAAAGAAGATATGTTTTCCAGTGTGCACATCAATGAGATTGAACTGGAAGTCCGTGACACTAAGAGTGGGGAAGAAGAACTTACAGCTGAAATTCCCAATGTTGGTGAAGACGCTACTAAGGAATTAGACGATCGTGGAATTATAAGGCTTGGTGCAAAAGTCCGCGATGGGGATATTTTAATCGGTAAGGTAACGCCCAAGGGTGAAACGGATCCAACACCAGAAGAAAAACTGCTGCGGGCCATTTTTGGTGAAAAAGCTGGAGAAGTAAAAGATGCTTCTAAACGGGCCGATACCGGTATAAGAGGTGTTGTGATCGGTACAAAATTGTTTGAAAAAAGGAGTAAAACCGCACGTTCCGAAGAAAAGAAAAATATCATTGAAATTCAGAAGAAGACATCCATCCGTAAAAAGGAATTGAAAGAGTCACGGGATGAAAAATTGATGGTGTTACTCAAAGATCAAGTGTCGGATGGGATTCGTGATATTTCTTCTGGCCGAACTTTGATCAAAAAGGGCACAAAGCTAACTGCAAAACGTCTGAATACTTATAACTTGGAACGCTTTGCTCAGGATGCTTCCTGGGTCGACGATAAACAGATTTGGAGAAGGATTAAAGCCGTTTGGCGTTCATTCTGGAAAGAATGGCGGATTATTGAAGAAACACTCGAAAAAGAAGTTTTCAAACTACGTGTTGGCGATGAACTGCAACCTGGAATTTTGAAGCTGGCAAAAGTTGATATTGCAAACAAACGTAAAATTCAAGTTGGTGATAAAATGGCTGGCCGTCACGGCAACAAAGGTGTAGTAGCCACCGTTGTTCCGGAAGAAGATATGCCATTCCTTGAAAATGGTACACCGGTTGATGTTGTATTAAATCCATTAGGAGTTCCTTCCCGGATGAATTTGGGCCAGTTGTATGAAACCATGTTAGGCTGGGCAGGTGAATTACTTGGGGTGAAATATTCCACACCTGTGTTTAACGGTGCTACACCTGATGAAGTAGAAGCTGAATTGAAAAAAGCCGGACTGCCCGTTACAGGGAAAACAACCTTAATAGATGGCCGAACGGGTGAGAAACTGGAAAATCCAGTTACTGTTGGAAACATTTATATGATGAAGTTGAGTCATATGGTGGATGATAAAATGCACGCCCGTTCTACCGGTCCTTATTCACTCGTTACCCAGCAGCCCTTGGGCGGTAAAGCACAATTTGGCGGACAACGGTTCGGTGAAATGGAATGCTGGGCATTGGAAGCATATGGTGCTGCCCATACCTTGCAGGAAATATTAACAGTTAAATCTGATGACGTAGATGGCCGATCCAAAGTATACAACTCAATCGTAAAAGGTGAGGACTTGCCTCCATTTGGTGTTCCTGAGTCGTTTAATGTACTCATAAAGGAATTGCAGGGACTTAGCTTAGACATCGAATTAGACTAAGGGAGATATAAATTGACTTTCATTCAAACTAATAAACTGGATACGAGCAAAGGTTTTTCATCAATTACCATCGGATTGGCTTCTCCAGAAAGCATCCTTCAAAAATCTTATGGAGAAATCTTAAAACCGGAGACCATTAATTACCGTTCTTATAAACCAGAAAAAGATGGTTTATTTTGTGAAAAGATCTTTGGTCCAGTAAAAGATTATGAATGCCATTGCGGGAAATATAAAGGAATCCGCTATCGTGGAATTATCTGTGACCGCTGCGGTGTAGAAGTTACTCGTAAAAAAGTCCGCCGTGAACGGATGGGGCACATTACACTTGCTGTACCTGTAGTCCACATTTGGTATCTTCGTTCAATCCCATCTAAGCTGAGTTACCTCGCTGGTATCAGTACTAAAAATCTCGAAAGAATCGTTTACTACGAAAAATTTCTGGTAATTGAACCGGGTAAAAGTGGTAAAGAAAAGTTTGAAATGATTGACGAACCGGAATACCTGGAATTGGAGCAGCTTTATGGTTTTGATGCTGTAAGTGAAGAAGAAAGAGATAATGAAGATTTTTTCTATGCCACCATGGGTGGTGAAGCACTGAAAGAAATGTTGGCCCGCATGAACCTGGTTGAACTTCGTCGTGAATTAGAAGATGTACTCAAAAATTCCAAATCTAAACAAAAGCGGGAAGAAGCACTTAAGCGGCTAAAGGTTGTTAAAACATTTTTAGTTGATATTACAACTGTAAAAAAGGTAAATAAACCTGAATGGATGGTGGTTTCGATTTTACCGGTGATTCCGCCGGAATTAAGACCTTTGGTGCCTTTGGATGGGGGTCGTTTTGCCGCCAGTGACTTAAACGATTTATACCGTCGAATTATTATCAGGAATAATCGCCTGAAACAATTAATGGAGATCAAGGCTCCCGACGTCATATTGCGAAATGAAAAACGGATGCTTCAGGAATCGGTAGATGCACTGTTCGACAACAACCGTCGGAAAACTGCTATTCGAAGTGGTACACGACGCCCGTTAAAATCAATTTCAGATATGATTCGGGGAAAAACCGGTAGGTTCCGTCAAAACTTATTGGGAAAACGCGTTGATTATTCTGGGAGATCTGTTATTGTTGTTGGACCTGAGCTTCAACTGCATGAATGCGGTCTTCCAAAAAATATGGCCCTTGAACTTTTCAAGCCCCATATGATCAATGAGCTCATGGCTCGCGGTTATGCCCAGACACCTCGCAGTGCAAAACTGTTAATCGAGGACAAGGATCCTATTGTTTATAAGGTTCTTGAATATGTTGTACAGGATCATCCCGTACTGCTTAATCGCGCTCCGACGCTTCACCGTTTGGGTATTCAAGCTTTTCAACCAGTGTTAGTTGACGGGAAAGCACTCCGAATCCATCCATTGGTATGTGCCGCATTTAATGCTGACTTTGATGGCGACCAAATGGCTGTTCACGTGCCGCTGTCGCTGGCAGCGCAAATGGAAGCACGCATACTGATGCTTTCAAGCCATAATATTTTGCATCCTGCAAACGGTAAACCGCTGGCGCTCCCTTCACAGGATATGGTTTTGGGAACTTATTATCTTACACGGAAACGAATAGGCGTTAAGGGTGAAGGTAAAACATTCGGGTCCTTCGAGGAAGTCGCTTTAGCATATGAGAATAAATCTGTTCACATAAATGCAATTATTAATGTTCGCCACAATGGAAAATGGTACAAAGATACAACTGTAGGTCGCGTAATCATTAATTCAATCCTTCCTGATGAAGTGGGCTATGTTGATGATAGGATTGATAAAAAGCGTTTGAGTAAGCTGGTTAATGAAACCTATCTTATTGCCGGCAACCAAAAGACAGTTATTTTCCTTGATAAACTCAAAAATCTTGGTTTTAACGCTGCTACTCAGGCAGGGATATCCATTGCGATCAGTGATATTTTAATTCCTGAAGCCAAACATGGTATCATTGATACAGCACAAAAAGAAGTGGATAGTATCCAGGATAAGTTTAAACGTCACGTCCTGACGGATGGTGAACGATACAATAAAGTCATTGATGTTTGGACTCATGCTACCAATGATGTTGCCGCCAGCATGATGGATGGTATGAAATCCAATGACCAGGGTTTCAACCCTGTGTTTATGATGGCCGACTCTGGGGCTCGTGGAAGTCAGGACCAAATCAAGCAGTTAGCCGGTATGCGGGGATTAATGGCAAAACCACAAAAATCCATGACCGGAAGTAAAGGTGAAATCATTGAATCACCGATTACCTCCAACTTTAAGGAAGGGCTTTCTGTCCAGGAATATTTTATTTCCACTCACGGGGCGCGCAAAGGATTGGCTGATACAGCATTAAAAACTGCTGATGCAGGATATTTAACACGCCGCCTTGTTGATGTAGCCCAAGATGTGGTGATTTCAGAAATAGATTGTGGTACAATTAATGGTATCTTGGCTGATGACCTGAAAGAAGGAGAAGATATTATCGAACCATTGTCCGAAAGAATTCTCGGTCGGACGATTTTGGAAGGTTTTATTGAAGATGGTAAGACCATGATTAAAGCCGGTACCATGATCCGTGATGATGAAGCAAAAATCATTGCTGACAGTAATATTGAATCCCTTCGCATTCGTTCGGTACTTACTTGTGAATCCCTTCGCGGTGTATGTGCAAAATGTTATGGATGGAATCCTTCGAATCATAAATTGGTTGATTTAGGTACAGCCGTTGGTATTCAGGCTGCCCAGAGTATTGGCGAACCAGGAACACAGCTAACGCTGCGTACCTTTCACATTGGTGGCACAGCAACCCGCATTATTGAACAATCAGAAATGCATACCAAGCGTTCGGGGATAATTAAATATTCTGATAATCTTGAAGTTGCTGAAGCAAAAGATGAAGCTGGTGTTCTTGTTCACAGGTGTATGGTGCGTCATGCGAAAATTACGATTACCAATAAAGATAAGCGAGTCACTGCCGAATACAATGTTCCCTATGGCGCAAACCTAAATGTTGAAAATAACGAAAAAATTGAAGCAGGTACAATCCTGTTTCAATGGGATCCGTATACAGATGTCATCTTGGCTCGACAAACGGGTATTGTGGAATTGAAAGACTTTATTGAAAACGAAACATACCAAGTTGAAGCCGTTGAAGGCGGTAAAAAACAGATGGTTATCGTTGAATCTAAAGATCGCAATCTAAGTCCACACGTGGAAATCGTTGATAAAGATGGTTCTATTTTAGCCGGTGGTACAATTCTGCCTGTTAATGCCAACCTTGTTGTGCGGAAAGGTGATAAAGTTTCACGCGGTCAAACATTGGTGAAAATACCCAGGGCAATTGGTAAAACCCGTGATATTACTGGTGGACTGCCAAGGGTTACAGAATTGTTCGAAGCACGGAAGCCAAGTGATCCTGCCGTTGTTTCTGAAATAGATGGATTGGTCAAATTTGGTGAAACCAAACGTGGTATTCGTAAAATCCAGGTTGAGGGTGTAGATAGTGTTGTAAAAACATATTCCATTCCTTATGGTAAACATGTTGTGGTACACGAAGGCGATAAAATCACAGCTGGTACTTCCCTTTGTGAAGGCAGTATTTCACCAACGGATATTCTTAAGGTTTTGGGGCCGAATAAAGTCCGAGAATATTTAGTGAATGAAATTCAGGAGGTTTATCGACTGCAGGGCGTAAAGATTGATGACAAACATATTGAAGTTATCGTCCGCCAAATGATGCAGAAAGTGAGTATTGACGAAGTAGGTGATTCTCATTTCCTGCCTCAGGATCGCGTTAATAGGGCAGACTTTTTCGAAATCAATGAAAAACTCCAATCCATGGTCGTCATTACAAATTCCGGCGATTCCGAATTGGAAGAGGAGACCTTGGTTGACAGAAAAGAATTTTTAGAGATTAATAAAGCCCTGAAAGAGGACGGGAAAACTCCTGCAAAGTCCCGCAAGGTAAAACCAGCCACTTTTAATCCTTTATTGATGGGGATTACAAGGGCTGCTCTGAATACAGAAAGCTTCATTTCAGCTGCCTCTTTCCAGGAAACAACCCGTGTATTGACTGATGCATCTACATCAGGGAAGACAGATTTTCTCCGTGGCTTGAAAGAAAATGTTGCTGTGGGTCGTTTGATCCCTGCCGGATCCGGATCCCCCCATATAAAAGATATTATTATTTCAGACCCTTCTATATTGAAAAGTGGTATGAAAAAATCTGAAACAGAAGTTGAAGCAGAAGTAGCTTAATAAAATAAAAATGAAACAAAAAGAAATTGCTGTGAATTTTCATTTTATCGTAAATTTCTCGGCTTTTATGGAACTGAAATGCCGACGATAAACCAACTAGTTCGCCAAGGAAGAAAGCGGGTGAAGAAGAAAAATGCAACGCCTGCTTTAAAAGGTAATCCGCAAAAACGCGGGGTATGCACGCGTGTGTATACAACTACCCCTAAAAAACCGAATTCAGCCTTACGTAAAGTGGCGCGGGTGAGGTTAACAAATGGAATTGAGGTTACGGCATATATTCCCGGTGAAGGACACAATCTACAGGAACACTCAATCGTATTGATTGAAGGCGGTCGTGTAAAAGACCTGCCTGGAGTTCGTTATCACATTGTTCGCGGTACATTGGATACTGCTGGTGTATCTGACCGTAAAACAAGTCGTTCACGTTACGGCGCCAAACGTCCAAAAGCTTAAATATGAGAAGAAGAAGACCAGAAAAAAGAAAAATTTTGCCCGATCCAATCTATAATGATTTGGAAGTAGCAAAATTCATGAATTACCTTATGCTTGGTGGTAAAAAAGGAATTGCAGAGCAGATTTTTTATGGTGCTATGGGTACAGTGAAAACCCGTACAAAAAAAGATGGTATGGAGATTTTCAAATTGGCAATTAAAAACACAACACCAACGTTAGAAATAAAATCCCGGCGAATTGGCGGTGCAAACTACCAGGTTCCTATTGAGGTGCCAAAGCATAGGCAGTTTTTTCTTGCTTCTCACTGGATTATTAATGCAGCCCGAGGCCGATCTGGAAAAGCAATGGCTGATCGTTTGGCTGTAGAATTGATTTCTGCTGCAAATAATGAAGGTGGTGCAATTAAGAAAAAGGAAGATACGCACCGCATGGCAGAAGCAAATCGCGCTTTCGCTCATTTTAGATAAAAATATATAAAATTATATGAAAAAAATTGCATTAAACGACGTTCGTAATATTGGCATTATGGCCCATATTGATGCGGGTAAAACAACATTAACTGAGCGTATTCTCTACTACACCGGGCGTACCCATAAAATTGGAGAAGTCCATGAAGGTGGCGCTACTATGGATTGGATGGAGCAGGAAAAAGAACGAGGAATTACGATTACCTCTGCTGCTACTACGGCCATATGGGATGATCATAGAATTAATATAATTGATACACCGGGACATGTCGACTTTACTGTGGAAGTTGAACGATCCCTCCGTGTGCTTGATGGTTCTTGTGCTGTATTTTGTGCTGTAGGTGGTGTTGAACCCCAAAGTGAGACTGTATGGCGCCAGGCGGATAAATATGATGTACCGCGCATAGCTTTTGTCAACAAAATGGATCGTACAGGTGCAGATTTTTATCATGTATTAAATATGATCAAAGAACGTCTTGGTTCAAATCCGCTGCCGATCGTTCTTCCAATTGGTGCCGGTGATATTTTTACCGGTATCATTGATTTGATTACAATGAAAGCCATTCTTTACAATGAATCTTCTTTAGGCGCCCATTTTGATGTGGGTGAAATACCAAATGATATGAGAGAAGAAGCAGAAAAGTGGCGCCATCATCTTATTGAAGAAACCGCCAGTTATGATGAACATTTGCTGGAAAAATATTTGGCTGATGAAGAAATCACAGAAGATGAACTGAAGGCCGCGATTCGTAAAGGATGTTTGGATAATACATTTATTCCAACTCTTTGTGGTTCTGCCTTTAAAAATAAAGGTGTTCAACGTCTTTTGGATGCAGTTAATGACTTTTTACCTTCGCCAATTGATATCGGTGCCATCAGCGGCTTTGATCCAAATGACTCGGACATAGAAATGAAACGTGAGCCCAATGATGAGGAACCATTCAGCGCTCTTGCTTTTAAGGTAATGACCGATCCTTATGTCGGTAAATTGACTTTTATGCGTGTTTATTCAGGCACCCTGAATTCCGGTTCATATGTGTACAATCCAAATATAGGCAAGCGAGAGAGAATCAGTCGTCTTCTACTCATGCACGCAAATAAAAGAGAAGAATTAGAACAAGTATCCGCCGGTGAAATTATTGCTGCAGTAGGTCTTAAGAATTCCCATACTGGTCATACCCTTTGCGATGAAAAGAAATCAATTTTATTAGAATCAATGGAATTTCCTGAACCGGTAGTTGAAGTGTCTGTTGAGCCCGCTACCAAGGCCGACCAAGATATATTATCCAAAGGAATGGGGAAATTGGCAGAAGAGGATCCTACATTTAAAGTTTCTATCCATCCTGACACTGGTCAGACCATTATTGCCGGAATGGGCGAGCTCCACTTAGAAGTATTGGTGGATCGTTTGCTGCGTGAATTTAAAGTGCAGGCCAATGTAGGTACACCCCAGGTGGCTTATACAGAAGCGATTACAAAACGTGTTGAAAAAGTGGATGTTAAATTTGTACGTCAGTCTGGAGGCCGAGGTCAATATGGTCACGTCGTGATCAACGTAGAACCAAATGAAGCCGGTAAGGGTTACCATTTTGAAAATAAAATTGTTGGTGGTGTCATTCCCCGTGAATACATCCAGCCTGTGAGTCAGGGAATGCAGGATGCCATTAAAAATGGCGTTTTGGCAGGATACCCTATTGAAGATATTCGCGTTGAGCTTGTTTATGGCTCATACCATGACGTGGATTCTTCGGAAATGGCCTTTAAGATTGCCGGTTCTATGGCCATCCAGGAAGCCTGTAAAAAAGCAGGTCCTGTTTTGATGGAGCCCATGATGAAAGTAGAAGTTGTCGTCCCTGAGGAATATCTAGGTGATGTCATGGGTGATATCAATTCACGCCGCGGCAACATTGACAGCATGGATCAGCGCAAAGATGCTCATGTGCTTAATGCCATTGTGCCTCTGTCCAGGATGTTTGGTTATGCAACAGACTTACGATCTATTACTCAGGGTCGAGCAGTATTCCACATGGAATTTTCAAACTTTAATAAAGTACCTAACTCAGTAAAAGATGAAATCCTTGAAAAGGTACATGGAAAAGCTTCTTAAGAATAAGGAAAATAGATATGGCAAAAGAAAAATTTAAACGGAGTAAACCCCATTTAAACATTGG
>CEQE01140226.1_pt1 | contig 14349 bp, 12 predicted proteins | sample 356201 | NCBI WGS metagenome assembly CEQE01 (sample SAMEA2619970, study PRJEB7988) | marine metagenome | biome: marine biome (ENVO:00000447); feature: mesopelagic zone (ENVO:00000213) & marine oxygen minimum zone (ENVO:01000065); material: "saline water (ENVO:00002010), including plankton...
TGTCGCACTCAAATGAGTGCCCATGCCGCCCATGAGTACAAGATGCGTCATGCAGCCTTTCGCGATCATAAAACGGGCTATGCACAGTGTGAGGATCAAACTTCCATAACTGGTTCCACCGTAGACGATTGTGCACTGGTTTTTGCCAGAAGCAAGTTCCGATAGAACCCGCCTGCCCTCACTCGCGGCGTACCTTTTTGCACGCCAGTTTTGAAATGGAAATCTTTCATAGACCCGTTGTATTCCTGGCACCACCACCCGTTCCCCAAGGCCCCCAGGAAGTTGAAGTAGCCGGTTCCTTATCCACTGTCTAATCGTCCTCAACTGAGCCACACCTCTAGGTCCATGTGCTTGCGTTCACGCCTATCTGCTTACTCCCAAGTCAGCACCAGCAACTAAGCGACCCGAGAAGCGAAGTACGGTGACTGGCCCCAACAACCCTAAGCCAGACTCACAGTGAGACAAACCCATTCCCCACATCTCCCCACATCCAAAACAGGAGGCCCGATAACGGTCTGACAACACTGCCCTTCAACTCATCAGTATCGTTCGTGCCGAATCAAGTTCCGCTTCGTTGGCATACACCTGCGTCCTTCCCTGCCAGGAAGTGAGCTGCTCATCATTCCACATTTGTGCGAAGTAGGTCCGCAATACGCACCGATATGGTAGCCTTGACATCAGAGCAACACAACTGATGCCACCACCTCGGAGCACACAGTACAGATCACTCTGTAATATCAAAGCGGCATCCCCGAGAATAGTCGATGAGTAATCCTTCGAGAGCACAATACGACCCAAATCATGCTCTCGAATCAACTCTGAATAATGTCGACATCCGACCTCATCAGAGACCAGGAGAATCGCGTGATTTGGATGACAATCCCGCAAGATCTTATAGATGCCTAGAAACTCCTCGGTTGTCAGGTTTCGCGAGGGATCGGTATTCTCAGAATACCTAGCATGCCATGCAATATATGGAGTGGAAATATCCACGAGGGGGGCAACGCTCACCAGATCTGAATAAGAGAGAAGTACCCGATCCTGCGTATCACTTGAGGCCGATGCCATCAGGTGATTGAAGATGCTGAAGCCATGATGGAACAAGGGGCGTTTATTACGAGTGCGCCACGCGCACACCACATATGTGTCCTGCGAGTCCGATAACTGCCTCACTTCACTTAGATCGTGGACTCTCCTTACCTGAGCCTCCGGGTAGGGCAACAGTACTCTGCCGATATCAACCATTCCCTGAAGAAACCCCTCGATCTCCATGTCACTCATGAAGGCCCGGTGCTTCGGGAAGATATCCCCATCAACGATGTACAGGATTGCTCCGGTACCACGTTCGCTCAGGTACCTCATGATCATGATAAAATTCAGATAATCACCGAAAGTCAGAGGACATACCGCGCAGTCGTAAACGATACACACCTGTCTGACTTCCGCATCAATTGCGTGATTAATCCTCCGTGCCTGACGTCTAGCAAACAGTCGTCGATACCATGGCCACATTGGACCCTTTTCAAAGAAGCCAACGGCTTTCGGGAGTAGCCAAGATTCCCCAATCCAAGGCAGTCCAGTCAACAACGACCGAAGAAACCTGCGGCGGGCACTGCCAGTAGGCGCGAGAGAAATCCTCATTCCTATTATTCTACCAAGGCATCAGTTCAAGATCTGATGGCACTGGTCAGACTGCCACTTGACTAATTAGTTCCGGTCACTATGACCATGGACCTATACAAGAAAGCTGTATCACATAATTTCGCCGAGGAGATCTGCCTGAGTAAGTGGGATATTTCCTATTCGACCCACCTGGACAGCGGAAGCAACAGTCCCGACGTAAGCGGCCTCCCATGGAGTGGCACCGACCGCCATGAGCATGGCACTAGCAACCAATAGTGCGTCCCCGGCTCCGGAGGCATCTTGTGGTGACAGGTTCAACGCGGGAATCCTGTCCGTTTGGGGTTCACCTTGGTCACTTTCTAGAAGGAGTAATGCACCTTCCCGTCCCAGTTTCAGGATGATGTTTCGTGCCTTAGATCTAACCCTCAACTGTTCAGCTAGTACGACCAGGCCATCCTCATGATTACGCAAACTCACACGTGCTTCATGTTCCGTCGGAGTGAGGAGATGCATTCCCCTGAATCGACTGACATCTCCGATCTGAGATGAACTTTGGCTATCTGCAACCATCATCACATCGTGTTTTTCAGAGAGTTTAATTAGTTTCTCAACGAGGGTCTGTGGCAAACAACCGTAGTTATAATCGGAGAACACAACCAGTTGACAGTCGGGCAGTACCTCTCTGAATTTCTCAAGGAGTTGGTCCTGTAGGCCTGCATCGATCGCACCTTGGTGGAGGTGGCTAACCCGAAGCAGAGTAGTTTTTTCGGCCCTATATCGCTTCTTGAGGGTCGTTGGTCTCACGTTGTCGCCGAGCAGTGTTACATCGAGGCCAAGACGTTGAAGTTCCCTGTAGGCGTAGTCACGTGTGTCATCCTTCCCTGAGATACTGAGGTGGTGGACTTTGGCACCGAGTCCGGCAGCATGACCAGCAACGATTCCAGATCCTCCCAGGAATCGCTGCGTGTCAACGGTGGTCACAACGAGTGTTGGATCCTCGTGCGACATGCCCAGTGGGTCACAGGTAATGTATTCGTCGACTATCAGATCACCGATAACACATATCTGAAGATTATGAATATCTCTGACTTTCGAGACTAGGTCTACCAGATCGATACCATGCCTAACAAGAAAGTCGGTTGGTTCATTCGAAATTGTTCGATAACTCTTAGTTAGTTCTTTCCTTATTAGATCCAATGATGAGAATATTGCTTCACCAGAACTAAAGACAAGTTTTCCTCCATACTTATCTAATACATCTGGTTCTACATTAGATTGATGTTCGTATTCTTTTCCCTTTACAACGTAATTAGGACGTAGTCGATCAATAGTGTTTTCAAGTGAAGTATCAACGAGCAAGGCTTCACTCACAAAACTATTCGCCTTTACGCCTTCAAGGCGCAAATCTTGGGAAACATGAGCGATATCGCCGGCCAGATCATCACTAAGTACGCCTACAATCAATCGGTCACCTAGCTCGCGCGCAAATCTGAGCAACCGCAAGTGACCTGGGTGGAGTACGTCGAACACTCCTGAAACGAAGACCGTAACAGGTTGGGTCATGACGAGAAGCAGCAGTTGTCGGAGTGGCCCATCACGATCAATGGGCGGGCAATCCGACCAGCAGAAATATCGGCTATCGCAACATTGATGTCAGCTAACGAATAGTGATGAGCCTGCAGGGGCTTCAAAAGATCGATCTTGTCCTTGATTAACTCGTAGATTCGCGGTACATCCCGATCTGGCAGACAGGCGCCACCCCAACTACCTTGGATCACCTTCCCCCTAATCAAGTCGTGTGGTGCCAGTCTGATCAACTCACCATTGGGAGGATGTGATGCAAAGACTAACCGCCCCCCATCGCGGATCAGATCGAAACCGAGTTCGATGGTATCTGTCAATCCTGCCGATTCAACACAGTAATCAGCGCCTCCGCCAGTCACGTCCCGAACGAACTCAGTCACGTTGACGTTTTCAGAGTCGAGAACGTGGTGGGCTCCGCAGGACCTAGCAAGTTCAAGCTTGTCTTCAGAAACGTCAATCGCGATTATTACCTCCACTCCTAGGCACACAGCAGTGAGCAGTGCGGAGGCTCCGATCCCTCCGAGACCCAAGATTACGAGGGACGATTGTCTCGAAGGTTGAATCTCGTTGATTATCATTCCGGCACCGGTGAGAACTGCACAACCAAAAAGCGCCGCTGTTGCAGGTTCCAGGCCTCTGGGCATTAGCGTTACCCGGTTCTCTGCAACGATTGTGTAGTTGCTTAAAGTGGTCACGCTTCCAGAATTGACAATTCTACCATTGTGCTCATAGTGAGCTCCCCGCGCATCAAGCCCCTCTCCCTTTATCCAAGAAAGAATTATCTTGTCTCCGAGAGACACTTTCGTGACTTCGGGCCCCACATCCATGACGACACCGGACGCCTCATGTCCTAGGAGATGTGGTAGCCAAGGGTCTATCCCTCTTTCGCCAGAGATTTCCATCAATTGACTACGACAAATCCCGCTATAAAGAACTTTGACCAACACCTGACCACTAATGAGTTGTGGCACAGGCATATCTCCAACAACAAGTTCTTGGCCAAGGTCGTGAAGGTATGCACCTCTCATCATCACTTTGCTCTAACCCACCCCTCTTGGCCTACCTTTTCGTTATTCGCTTTGAGCGCCACAGCAGAAGCACTCCATTGGGACTCTATACAACCAGATCTGGATAGGTGCAAAGTGATCCTCTGCATGTCTACCTTCACAACTGGCATAGGAAAGGCAAGCATGCGAAGTATGTCTAGTGAACCCAGAACAAATCTCTTGCAGTTCCGAAGTGAAGGCTGTAAGCAACCAGTAGGTTGACTCGCCAAACAAACGAATAGGAATTGCACAGAATCCAACTCACGTCAAAGTTTACGGTCAATCCGTACAGACGTTTCAACACAGTCAACAGTTCCAGGGTCGGACCACTTCCTCGCAGGAGTAGCCGCCTGATTGTCGACATGGTTCATATCTCGATCTGCGTCAATCAGTGAGTGAATTAACCCATCACGTGTCATCTTACGAATATCTAAAAGTTCATTTTCCGTTACTCCCCACATTTCAGCCACCTTCGCACGTTTCAGTTTCGTACCGAAGTTAATACGATCCCATTCATACACGCGAAGAATAGAAACATCTTCTGGAGTCCACTCATCAGAAGTAATTTGACTTACCCGCCAGTCAATATCTCCTGAACCAACTGGTACAGATATGGCTCCTGTCTCTATCGCTATATCCCACATGATCGTACCCTTAAGTGGAACTGCCACAAAGATTTTCACGTAGTCGGCACCACAGTTCTCAGCAAATGCAATCGACTCTCGGATCTCTGTCCAGGTTTCATTAGGAAAACCAATGATAAAGTTTGCCAGAACAGACAGGCCAGCATCATGTAACTTCTCTATTAGTGGTTGAACACTCTCGAGCTGCAGTGGCTTCTTTACGATCTCATCCATCACACGTTGATTACCGCTCTCAATTGCAATATTGACTGACCGACAGCCTGCATCAACCATCAATTTCAACACCTCATCATCTAGGCTGAAAATTGCAAACGCTCCAATTGAAAATGTTAATCCAAGATCACTTTCAATAATAATTCTAAGCAGTTTCTTAAAGAATTGTTTCTTTATTACAATATTATCATCATCAATCAAGAACGATCGAATTCCATAATGGTCGCGCAGAAACACAAGTTCGTCAACAACTTGTTCAGGCGAAGGCGAACGAACTCTCTTGCCACTGATATTCTCTACTTGACAAAATGAGCATGCAACAGGACATCCTCTAGTTATCACTATTCGAGCATATGGCATTTCTGGGGGGCGATTGGGGCCAATGCGTGGAGCAGTCGTGACGTAGTCTTGCATTCGAACAAGCTCATACTTGGGCATTGGCAGCGTGGAGAGATCGTCGATCACAGCTCGAGATTGTGTAATTAGCTCGCCATCATTTCGATAAACAAGGCCAACCTGGGGCAACTCACCAGCACCTTCTAGATAACTTAGCAGGTCCCGCAACACGAATTCACCGTCACCGATTACAGCGAAATCTATAGACTTATCAGACATTACATCCATGTACTCAATCGTCACATGAACACCACCTGCAATTATCGTCACTTCCGGAAGACATCTTCTAATTGCTGCCACGGCAATGTGCAATATCTCCTTATATTCAGTTGTGAGTATTGAAATACCTACATATGAAGGATCAATTGCCTGGATTGTGTCGATAAATTCTTCAAGACTCAGATCGTAGAATTGTGCATCAATAATCTCTACATTTACGATATCATCTACTACAGCAGCTAGAAGACAGAGTGTTGAAGGATTCAAATTCCACTGAGTCTGAAAATCATCCTTGTGCCACCGCTGATTTGGATAGACAAGGACCAGAGTCTTAAGTTCAGCTGCCACGAATGTAACCTATCTGTTCAAATCCATTCTCGAAATCCATTCTCAACTTACCTTTGGCCATTCTAGTTGTACCAGGAGAAGCCAGATGATCCTGAGGAGGCAACTTCTTTTTGGAGTTTCTCGAGGTTGAGTCTTCTAGGATCGCAGTCGGTGGTTGGGTGTAGATAGGCCACATTTCGTAGCCTCGGTAGCAGACGTCTCGAAAGAATCGTCTTGGAGCAACTCAAGGGCAAGCGGCAAGGCACAGACAGCCAGATGGTTACAAGTTTCAATCACGATGCTTAGAGGCCAACACCAAGAACCTTTAGGGTCGGATCAATATCAACCACCAATGTCCGCGGTTCACCTTCGGTGAGAAACCAGGTGAGATTCTCCGTCAACTCATCTGGTTGAATTCGGCGAGAAGGAATCCCGCAAGCAACGGACAAAGCGAGAACGTCGTACTCTGGTAGCGGTGACCTGGGATGGAATGGGGAAGACCCGCTGTAATCACCACCAAGGAAATCATCTTGGGTCTGTCTAATAATTCCATAACCTTGATTATCGAGAACGAACGTTTTGACATTTCTATTTCGAGCGTGTGGAAATTCCTGAGAGTTCATCATCAGCCCTCCATCACCGTTAATACTGATAACAGATGTTTGTCCACCTTGAGCCGCACCGACAGCAGCGGGAAGGGCGTAACCCATAGTATGCAAATTGAAAGAAGAGAACACCGCTGGAGCATTCACCAGATTTGCTGCCTGATAGGTCCAACTCAGGGTCTGACCGGCATCACTAAATACAACAGTTTCAGAACTGCAACTACCTAGTAGTTCCATCAAGACTGAAACTCCCTCATGCACATGCTGTGTCAATAGTTCTGAGATTATGTTGTCAACTGAATACCAGTCGTGATCTGGCCAATAGTCAATCTTCTGGGATTCATGAAACTTTAGCAGTGCTTTGGCTACTGGTAGGCAGTCACTAACAATTATATTGGCACGAGACGAGAAGTCATGTGAAATCCGTGCACATTCAAATGAATCAGAATTAATATAGACTATTGTTGCTTCAGGAGCAAATAATGGAAACTCTTTGCCAACCTGGTGTTGAAGAAGTCCCACACCCATACAGATGAGCAAATCGGCATGTCGGAGAAGTTCATTTCCTCTGCCTGGAGAATGGGTTCCAAATAGTCCCTGATGTAATGGTATCTTTCCATCAAACAGATGCTGTGCGCCCCATGAGAATAGCGTCGGAATCTTTTCCTTCGCAGTCCATTCATCTAAAAACTCAAATGAAGTTCTTGTGACTCCAGCACCAACGACTAGAACTGGTCGAGTGGATGATTGGAGAAGCTCCAAAGTACTCTCGATCACCTCCTCAGGCGTTGTCACACCTTCCGAAAGGGTCTCCATTCTTGTCCCCTTAGTACAACTCTCTATCGCCGGACAGGGTGCACGTTGCAGATCATCTTGGATTTCAAGGAAGAGTGGGCCCTGCAGCACTTCAAGGTTTGTGATCAAATGCATCGCCTTCGCTAAGGTTGCTGACCCCGTAACACGTATCGAATACTCACTAAAATGGGCAGCAATCGAAGAATGATCAATTTCCTGAAATCCATACATACGAGTACCAAACTGACTCGCCAAGTTTAAGCCACTGCTGACCTGCCCGCACAACACAACAAGAGGTACTCTATCTACATAACAGGCCAACATTCCGGTCACCAAATTTGAGAATCCTGGACCTGTAGTGACAATTGCACCAGCAGGACGACCTGTTGCCTTGAAGTATCCGTGAGCACACAGTCCAGCTGCTTGTTCGTTGAGAACTGGGGTAAAACTAGTTGTTTCATTCAGTGAACTTGCTCGAATGAGATGAGCACAGGCCCCACCCTGCACACCAAAGAAATCCCGTACACCGCTAGCTGCAAGTTGATCAATTAACTGCTCAGCTACTGAAGGCATCATTCCTCAATCAGATATCAGATTGATGAAAACGGAATAATTATATGGTCAAACTGTAGTTGAGCCATGCGCGGAACCAGTACTCGAGCATAATCCGGTCCAGTAAGTACCCCAACGGATCCACAATATGTCTCATCTGGAATACGGATTCGATAGGGAAGATGTGGATAACAACGGTTCTGACGTAACGGGTGATCATCAAGAATCGTATCAATAGGCAATTGACCATCATAGAAATATTCAAATACCGGAAAGTTCTGAGCCGCACCAAAACCTACTATTGCTTTGCCCTTAAACAGCGAAAGTCGCTCCTGCAATAATCTCATATTGTTATCAAACATCTTCTTACTCTGTAGAACATTCTCAAGGCTGTAAGGTGCATGGATTTCTTCTTGAGGGAGTCCGCTGCTTGCGCGGCGGAATGCTACTATGATTTGACCCCAGTTGGTAAAGTTAACCGATGAGGCCAACACCTCTCCTCCAGCACGAACTATCATTCGCGTGAACGATTGAATATTGAACTGTTGGTAATGTTGATGCGACAATTGATCAAACCGGCTGTTATATATCATAAACTCTGCGCCAGGTACACCTATAATACCGACTGACTCATCACTCATCTGCTGAATGATCGCCCGAGTGACTGCCAGCGGGTCTCTGATGTGTTCAAACACAAAGTTAGATATGAATAGGTCTGGGGAAGATCCCAGTTCTTCAGCAAAGTCGATATTTTCGACAAAATCTCCAATTACTTGAAATTTATTGGCATAAGCTTTATCGACACCCTCTAGGAACTCTTCTTCTTTTCCAGCCAGGATCGGATCAACACCCACCTGACTTAGTGATCCTCTATCAACAAACCGTTTTAGTAGAAAAGTGTCATTGCAACCAATTTCCACCACGGTCTCAGGAAACTTGCGAGCAGAAAAAACCTCTTTCGTAAAGTTGAACAGAAACTCATTGGCTTGAGTGGCAGAGGCACTTTGTGATGTCTGATGTTGAAATTCGGCAGTGTAAAGGTAGCCTGGATCCACGGTTGCACCTAATTGAATATGTCCACAACTCTCACAATAGTTTAGTGAGTTATCTATCTTTGGATACTTGTCAGAATCATCTATTTCCTCAAGAAACACTCCGATATGTGGAAATTCCGGCAACTCAAAGAGTTCTACGAGTTCGGAGTTTCCGCAACTACAACAATCAGTCAGTGGTTGCGTTGGGATCATCTAACGCCTTTCATAAAGATGGCCTGCAGTGATATGTCTGCCCCGTGAGTGCTGGACTCACGTGGTAGGTCGCTTGCTCGCTAGGGTGTTCAGCGTAGCGGTCGTGGAGGAACTGAAGCGATGCCCTTAGAATACCACACGTGGCACCAATTTCGTGTTACCTAACATGAACTCAAGACACCCGCTGTTACACACGAGGCCGTTGAGTTTGGGGCACCCCCAAAACGACTTCGCGAGAGTGTCATCTACTGGTTGTGCCACCACTCTACTGGTTGTGCCACCACAGGGTGACTAATCGTCACAACTTCTTAGAACAAAACCCAACTAAGTAGAGACCTGGCCAACGGATTGAGACCCCATGTCGGCGTGAGCCACGCTTCTATCGGAATAGGACCCGGTTACCGAACTGCGGATCTTGACTGCACTAAGGTCAGTAGACATATAGCCATCACTAGAAACTGTTCGGAATAGGCAATTTCACAACGAAGTTTGACCGAATTCCTATCAGAATCAACAGATCGTCAGGTTTTCTTTGATTTTGTGCTCCCGGTATAGGGCGTCGGAATCAAACGGATCAGTATCAAGACCAAATATGAATTCATAATTTGGTAAGTGGCAAATTCTATTCATTGCATCTTCAGAGCTCCGTAACATCTTAACAATATTTGTTTGTTGCTTAAGTAGAGGTGAAGAAAAGATACTAACCAATGACCTACGTCTTATCGTTTTACTTTGTGTATTAGAATGAATAACAGATGAGTCAAACACCAACATGCCACGTTCAGGAATAGTTAGGTGCAAAGCATTTTCCCGAAAGAATCTATCACTGGGTACAGAACTCCAATTCTGACTAACTGGTAACACCCTGATTCCGCCAGTCAACTCATCGGCACGATCGACTGCCAGTACAAACGTAAGCGACAATGGTCGCGACGTCGAAAAGTTCTGATAAGCCGGTTCACGATGCCAAACACTCGCTGGATGCAGATTAGATACGTCATTGATTACGGCTCTATTGACATTCAGGACAAACTGTGTGCCAAAGATCTCCTGACAGATTGCTAAAGTCATTTCACTAAAGCAGGAGGAAACAACTAGATCACTCGTAAGGAATGGATTACGTAAAACACCTAAGTCATTGATCCGAGATAATTCAGGCTTTCCCCATGTTCTGATATCGAGTTCTGTCAGTCGATCAATTTCTTCACGTACCTCCTGATTAAGTTCTTCGGAGATAACCTCAGGGATTATGCTGAAACCTTGAAACAACAGATCTTCGCCAATGCAGTTAACTTGAGATGGTTCATCTGGGAATGGATGACGACAGAGACCTGTGAACACATTGACAGGGACAGACTCACTCATTTCAACCTCTCTTCTATACATACAGTAGTAGCCAGGGCCAATTGCCCCAGTGCGAGCAGAGTAACATACAATAACAGATACTATCAACTATTGAACTGATCCACTTTTCACGTAGCCTATACCAATTCTCTTGGCTCCGGGAGTTTGTTTGCTGGAATCGGCTATACCTCCTAATGGTGTGGAGGCGTCCTGGGCGACTGGGAACCGGTTACGCAATGGCGATAAAGTGAGTAGTCCTTCAGTGACTTCCTGGCAACCGAAAGATGTGCCGCAACGAAAGGGGCCTTCGGCACACACGGCGACAAATCTGGTTGATCGACTCGACGTAGACTTCGACACTGGTCCCTGCCATGCCCGGAATCATCTTCTTGAATTCCGCACTAGCCCTCCCATAGGGTCGATAAGCTCCTTAACCTAATCGGTAGCCTGATGACGGGCCCTTAACTCGGCTTGACAATGTGGTTGTGGGTCACAGTTTCATGCCACGGTCAGTGTGTTCCCAGTGACGCTAAGCGGGGACCGCGCATTCCCTGAGCCAATGACCAACCACAATCTCAACAGACCTGCGGGTCCCGTCAACCAGATCACAAAACACCGGTGAACAATCCAATTTCCCCAAAATGCAACGACGTTACATTAAAGCAAATCACTTCCACACTATCCGAATCACGGTAGTTGTTTGTATCAGTGGATTTCTATTCCGGTGGTGGAAAGAACACGCGTCCTTGACCTCCGTCAATCATCACACATGTGCCAACACAGAATGATGCCATTTCAGAGCATAGAAATACGATTGTTTCAGATATTTCATCAGCTGATCCGAGTCGACCTATCGCCATTCTGTTGGAAACATAGGTCTGCAATTTATCTGGATCAACACGTTCCAGTTCATCCCAGTATCCACCAACGGTATACGTTGCTCCAGGCATAACAGCAGTCAATATCACGTTATCTCTTGCTACAAATCTCGCAAGGCTGCGAACATACGCCGTTAAGGCAGCCTTGGCTGCGCAATATCCTGGGGTCCCCTGATTCTCAAGAGCAGCTATTGAGGAAACATGGCAGATGCGACCCCACTGCCGTTTCTGCATTGTCGGAATAAAAGCCTCGTTGATCTCGGTTGCAACTTCGAGATTCAACCTGAACAGTCGACGCCACGCAGCCGATGTGTCCAACGGGTCAACTGACCCAACTACACCACCGAGATTATTAACGATGATGTCAGGCGACATTCCTGATTCGGTTACCTCGGCGATAAGTTGATCGGTTGCACCTTCCGGTTCAAGATCCAACTGAATGTAAGTGTGGTCTGTGGAACGCTGCAGGCAGGCCCGCAAGTCGCTAAGGCCGGAATGGCCCCGAGAAACAGCAATAACACTTGCCCCTTCCCGATCAAGGGCCTCACAGACTGCGCGCCCCAGTCCCCGCCCGGCGCCGGTAACAAGTGCAAGTTTTCCCTTAATGTCTGTATTCACAAAGAGTCACTACTCAAAAGGGACCAACGAAGGAGATGTCGGGCTGATCTAGTGGTTCTTCCTGTAGCTCTGGTGGCATTGGTGGTTCAGGTAGCGACATCATCCTCATACAGGTCAAGACTATCTCCTGATGCAAGGGGTAGTAGTTCTTGCTCTGAGCTGGACTGGTTGGAACTGGATGATCTGGCAAACCAAGTCGTTGTGGAGGCCCCTGGAGTTGATCAAACAAGTGCTCTGTGGCCATCGCTGAGATCTCACCCGCGACTCCACAGACCGTGTGCGCATGGTCCACTGAAAGAACAAGGCCGGTCTTGCCGATGGAACTGAGAATCAGTTCTGTCGGCAGTGGCCTAGCACTACGCAGATCAATTACTTCAGCACTCACTCCGTGCTGGGCGAGAGATCCTGCCGCCCGAAGACACTCAAGTGTCATATAAGACACTCCCACGAGGGTGATATCAGTTCCCGGGCGGACCACCCGACCTTCTCCAATCGGGACACGATAACTTTCCTCCGGCACGCTATCCGTCAGCCCATACAACCAGCGATGCTCGAGACAGATGACTGGGTTATCGTCTTCGATCGCCGAAATCAGCATGCCTTTGGCGTCGTGCGGCGAGGTCGGCAGGATCACCTTCAAGCCGGGAATGTGTGCGAACCAACTGTGCAGACTCTGAGAGTGTTGGGGGCCCTGCCCCCATCCGCGCCCAATAACCATGCGGACAACCATTGGAGCGCTCATCTGACCACCGAACATGTAGTGCCACTTAGCGGCCTGGTTAACCAGTTGCTCAATGGAACTAAGAGCAAAATCGACCCGCTGGTGAGTCAAGATGGGGCGCATCCCGCTTATCGCGCTTCCAAGGGCTACACCGGTCATGGCATTCTCGGAAAGGGGCACGTCGAATACACGATTCGGTCCGTACTTATCCTGTAAACCCAGCGTTGAACCGAAGACACCCTTGGGGTCTGGCACGCCGAGGCCCATAAGGTAGGTCTCAGGATAAGCGCCGAGACAAAAGTCCTGGGCTTCTCGAAGCGCTTCCGCATAGGTGATGTGCCGTGTCATAAGGTCCACGACCTTGAATCGCGGGGATGGCGATCCAGAGCGACAACAGTCCCAAAATGATGACGAATTGGGTCGAATTCAGGCATAAACATGATCCGCAGCGCTGTGAGGATCGGGGAAGGGACTGTTCTTGGCGAAATCGACTGCAGTATCAATTTCAGCTTCGATTTCGGTAATGGCCTCATCGAGTGATCCTGGCTCTACTAAGTCCATTAGTCGCTCTACCGGATCCCATTTCTTCCACTCCAGAAACTCAGCCTCGCTGCGGTACCCAATGTTGTTGTCGTAGTTCGGACCACAGTGTTCACGCCAGCGATATGTGGAAAACTCTAGAAAGACCGGTCCCTTCCCGGAATTAATCAGTTTTAGAGCAGATCGCGTTACCTCAGTTACCTGATCCAAGTCATTCCCATCGGCAGAAAACACCGTTACCCCGTGCCCTGTCGCCAACTGGGAGATCGTGCGATGCCCTGGCTGGCGAACCGACAGGGGCGAGTAGACCGAGTAGAGGTTGTTTTCGCAGGAAAAGATGATGGGTAGCTGCTTGAGTGAAGCAAAGTTAATACTCTCATGAACGGCCCCCGTCTCCATAGCCCCATCGCCGAAGAACACTGTCACCATGCGCTGATCACCCCTGATCTGAGCCGTCAGCGCTGCACCCACCGCTATGGGAACAGTGCTACCGACGATAGGTGTGGCTCCGACAAAGCCGGCTTTGAGGTCAGTCAGGTGCATTGAGCCGCCTTTGCCGCCACAGCACCCCGTTCCCTTGCCATACAACTCGGCCAACATCAGCTTGAGATCACCTCCCTTGGCCAGGTAATGAGCGTGGTTCCGGTGCCCCGAGAAGACCCAGTCGTCACGATTCAGCATCGAACAGACACCAACAGCTGCCGCCTCCTGGCCAATACTGAGATGCACGGGGCACCGCATCTCCTGCTCTGGATATAGGTCGACGATCCGCTCCTCGACCATGCGAATCCGGATCATGTCAAGCAGAAGTCGACTGCTCACATCGATGTCAAGAGTCATGGGATGAACCAGTAGTAGTCACCCGTGTAACAGGCCTCTTCAAACAACTCGACCCATCCCCGATCAGAGAGGACGGTCAAGGCTGTGAGATTCCACTTCATCATCCTCTTCCTTTCCTCTTCGTCTCTGTATGCATCGACGGTGACATAGGCAAACC
>CEQE01118374.1_pt1 | contig 14329 bp, 12 predicted proteins | sample 356201 | NCBI WGS metagenome assembly CEQE01 (sample SAMEA2619970, study PRJEB7988) | marine metagenome | biome: marine biome (ENVO:00000447); feature: mesopelagic zone (ENVO:00000213) & marine oxygen minimum zone (ENVO:01000065); material: "saline water (ENVO:00002010), including plankton...
GGTGTGGTAACACAGGTAGTTGAATAAGGAGTTTATCGGTGGCTGGAAACAGTAAAAGAGACTTTGTAACACTTGAGTGTCCCGATTGTCACAAACGGAATTATATCACCACCAAAAACAGGCGGATTCATTCAAGCAGGGTGGAGTATAAAAAATATTGTTCATCCTGCAGATGCCATACGATTCATAAGGAGACAAAGTAGGACATGAGTTTGTTTTTAGTCAAATTAATTGCAAACTTCCTTTTTGATGATTTTAATCATAGGAGCGTAGCTCAATTGGTAGAGCACCGGTCTCCAAAACCGGGGGTTGCGGGTTCAATTCCTGCCGCTCCTGCACTAGCAGGAAAACCGGGGGTTGCAGTTTCTCAGCAGGATCCATTGGAAATTCTTGCTACTTCATCAGTTTTAACTAAAGTTGATGTTGGAAAATGATAGGGCGGGTTCAACAGTTTTTAGGTAGTGTCAAATTCGAAATGAAAAAAGTATCATGGCCGTCATGGGAAGAATTGAAAGGATCTACAATTGTGGTTTTATCCTTTTCTCTCATGTTAAGCTTATTTCTGTTTTGTATCGATATTATCTTAACAAAAATTTTAAATATTGTGTACTGAAGTGGAATGGTATTCGGTAAGGGTTTTCGGAGGTAAAGAGAAGAAAATTCGAGATATGTTATTAAAGGAAATAGAATTATCAGGATTGAATAAACTCATTAGAGATATATTGGTACCCTCGGAAAATGTTGTTGAAATGAGAAAAGGAAAAAAGGTCGTTAAGGATAAATTATTTTACCCGGGCTACCTGCTTGTCAATATGGATTTGAATAATGAATCGAAACATTTTATTGAAAACATGTCAGGTGTGATGAGTTTTGTTGGGCCTAAAGGTAATCCCGCACCTTTAAAAGAAGATGAGGTTACACGAATACTGGGTGAAGTAAAATCGAAAGAAGGCACAGCTACAGTATCTACAAAATACAGGGTTGGTGATGCTATAAAAATTAACGATGGACCATTCATTGATTTTACAGGGATGGTTCAGGAAGTTACAGAAGATAAACAAAAGCTGAAAGTCAGTGTCTCCATTTTTGGCAGACCTACACCCGTGGAAGTAGATTTTCTTCAGGTGGAACATGAAAAGTAGGCAGTTATGGCTAAGAAAGTATTAACAATTATTAAACTTCAAATTAAAGCAGGACAAGCGAACCCGGCACCGCCCGTAGGACCCGCGTTGGGTCAACACAGTGTCAATATTATGGACTTTTGCAAATCATTCAATGAAAAGACAAAAGAACAAATGGGAACAGTGGTACCGGTTGAAATATCTGTATATGAAGATCGTTCTTTTACGTTCATTACAAAAACACCACCTGCGGCTATTCTTTTAAAACAAAAAGCAAAAATTGATAAAGGGTCAGGGGAACCGAATAAAGAAAAAGTTGGATTCGTGAGCGAGAAAAATTTAAAAGAAATTGCTGAAATTAAGATGGCTGATTTAAATGCCAATACATTAGAAGCTGCAGTTGAAATGATCCGGGGAACCGCCCGCAGTATGGGATTAGAGGTCAATTAATTATGACACGAAGTAAAAGATTTAAAAACGCTTTAGAAAAAATCGATAGGAATAAAGAATATTCCCTTGAAGATGCGGTTGCAACTGTAAGAGAAAATGCTCTCTCCACATTCGATGAATCGGTGGATTTGGCAATCAATCTCGGTGTTGATCCGAAAAATGCAGATCAAAATATCAGAATGACAACTTCTCTGCCTCACGGGACAGGGAAAAAGGTTTCGGTATTAGCGATTGTTCAGGAACATCAGCAAAAAGAAGCAACTGAAGCAGGCGCAGATTTTTCGGGTAGTGACGAGTTTATTGAAAAACTTGAAAGCGGATGGGATGAAATTGATGTCATTGTTACCACACCTGATATGATGCCAAAACTTGGTAAATTGGGTAAAATTTTAGGACCTCGCGGTCTAATGCCCAATCCCAAAAGTGGAACTGTAGCTCAGGATGTAGGTAAAGCAGTCAAGGAAATTAAAGGTGGAAGAGTGGAACTAAGGGTTGATCGGCATGGAATTATTCACGCCACTATTGGAAAATGTTCTTTTGATGCAGAAAAAATTTCTGAGAACGTACAAAGTGTCTATACATCTTTGCTCAAAGCAAAACCAGCAGCCGTAAAGGGTACTTACATGAAAAAAGTATCCATTACATCAACTATGGGACCGGGAATCAAAATAGATAAAACAACAATTTAAAAATGCCAACTCAACAAAAAATAGATATTGTATCAGACTTTTCAGAAAAGATCGCGAAAGCGAAGGGAATTTATTTTACGGATTATCTTGGGTTGAAGGTTAGTGAAATAACTGAATTAAGAAAAAAGTTTTTTGAAAGTGGGGTGGAATTCCATGTTGCAAAGAATACCTTGATTAAACTTGCATCAAAAGATTTGAAAATTGAGGATTCAGAGATGCTTTTCTCAGGACCAACTGCAATCGCACTAAGTTATGATGATCCAACCGCACCGGCGAGGATTATAAAAGATTTTACTAAGGAACATGATTTTCCAAAACTAAAGGCATTCATGTTCGAGGGGGAATATTTAGACAAATCTGAATTTGCAAAAATAGCAGCATTACCATCACGTGAAGTGCTGCTGACAAAACTTGTATATGCTCTTTCTTCACCATTGGGCAAAATGGCAACAATGATTAAAAGTCCCATGGTGAATTTGGTAAATATATTAAACAGTCTTAAAGAAACTAAACAATCTTAGAGGATCAGGAGGAAAAAATGGCTGATGTAAAACGAGTAGATGTAATGAGTTATTTGGAAAAGGCAAATATGCTTGAGATTTCAGATCTCATTTCAGAAATAGAAGAAAAGTTTGGTGTCACAGCAGCAGCACCCGTTGCAGTTGCTGGAGCAGTGCCAGCGGCTGGTGAAGCAGCAGAGGAAGAAAAGGATTCATTCGATGTTGTTCTTACTTCTGCTGGAGATAAGAAAATCCAGGTTATCAAAGCTGTTAGAAGTTTAACAGATCTTGGATTAAAAGAAGCAAAAGAGCTTGTAGACGGTGCACCAAAGTCAGTTAAAGAAGGCGTTAATAAGGCAGAAGCAGATGAAGCAAAAAAACAACTGGAAGAAGCTGGCGCTGCTGTCGAACTGAAATAAAAATGTCATGATTTTTTAAGCTAGAGTGTACCTGTAATTAAACTAGTTATTAAGGGAGAAAACATTGATAAAATCATCACCCCGAGATTTAGATAGATTTTCGTTTAGGACTACACATTCAATGCTGGACATACCGAATTTACTGGATGTACAGCTAACTTCATTCAGACAGTTTTTACAACATGATATACCGGAAAATAAACGTGAAGTATTTGGTCTGGAAGAAGTATTTAGGAATATGTTTTCCATCGAGGATACACATAGAAATTACGTCCTTGAATATAAAAGCTACTATTTTGGTTTACCCAAATATTCTCCGGAGGAATGTCTTGAACGAGGTGTGACTTTTGCTGTTCCTCTAAAAGTTAGACTGATTCTTCATTTAACAGATGAAAGGGACAAATCAAAATATGAACAGAGTATAGAGCAGGACGTTTATTTTGGTAACATTCCCTTTATGACGAAAAAAGGTACCTTCATCATCAACGGTTCTGAGAGAGTAATTATCAGTCAGCTTCAAAGATCGCCAGGTGTTTTCTTTGATGAACACATTCATCCTAACGGTACCAAACTGTTTCAAGCGAGGGTAATTCCCTTCAGAGGTTCATGGATTGATTTTACAACCGATATCAGGGATTGTATTTATGTCATCGTTGACCGTCGAAAGAAGTTCCCTGTTACCACATTGCTGCGTTCTCTGGGGTTCTCAACCAATCGAGATATATTCCATATGTTTGGTTTAATTAAGACAGTGCAATTAAAAGGCAAGTCTATGACGAAATTTTATGGACACCAATTAGTGGATGATGTTTTCAATGAAGATACAGGTGAAATATTGTGTGAATCCGGTATTGATTTTACGGAAGAAGTAGCAGCAGATTTGAAGAGTGGTGGAATTAAGACTATTCATGTTGTTGACAGTTCCAATAATCTTGGTGCCGAACTATTGTTCAATACAATCAAAAAAGACCCCACAAGCAATACAGAAGAAGCACTTACCTTATTGTATCAACATCTCAGGGCCGGTGAGCCGCCAAATCTGGAAACCGCCCAGAAATTTATTGAAAGAATGTTTTTCAGTCCTAAGAGATACGATCTCGGAAAGGTCGGTAGATACCGTTTAAATAAGCAGTTTGCTTTAGATTATCCGGTCGATCATACTGTGTTAACAACTGATGATTTTATTAAAGTCATTGAGCACCTTATCTCTATGAGAAAAGGTGAACAGGGTGTTGATGATATTGACCATTTGGGAAATCGTAGATTAAAAACATTAGGTGAACAATTATCTAATCAGTTTTCTGTAGCCCTGAACCGCATGGCGCGTACTATCAGGGAGAGAATGAATCTAAGGGAGGCAGAAAGCCTAACCCCCCAGGACCTAATCAATTCCAGGATTGTAACGACTGTCATCAATTCATTTTTTGGCACCAGTCAAATGAGTCAGTTTATGGATCAAACGAACCCGCTGGCGGAAGTGACACATAAGCGTAGAGTGTCAGCATTGGGACCCGGCGGTATGACTCGTGAAAGAGCCGGCTTTGAGGTTCGTGATGTTCACTATACTCATTATGGAAGATTGTGTCCTATCGAAACGCCTGAGGGTCCAAATATTGGTCTCATTTCTTCCTTGGCGATTCATTCAAAGGTAAATGAACTCGGCTTCATAGAAGCGCCGTACCGTGTTGTAAAAAGAAAAAATGGAAGTGCTGTTGTAACCAATAAAATCAAATATCTGTCGGCAGAAGATGAAGACAGATCCATGATTGCCCAGTCAACTATTATGTTTGATAAAAAAGGAAAAATTGTTGATAAAAGGATTAGAGGTCGAATCCGGGGTGACTTCCCAATAGTGGGGCCGGAAGATGTTCAATATATGGATGTAGCACCATACCAGATTTTAAGTGTTGCGGCTTCATTGATTCCTTTCTTGGAACACGATGACGCCAACCGTGCATTAATGGGTTCCAACATGCAAAGACAGGCATTACCTCTTATGTATCCCGAAGCTCCTATCGTGGGAACTGGCATGGAGAAAACAGTAGGTCATGATTCTGGTGCAAACCTTTATTCTCCCGTGGATGGGCAAGTTGTTTCTGTGACTTCAGATGAAATTGTTATAAAAACATCATTCGTACCGGAGGACATTACAATCACAGCTGAGGAAAATATCGTGCAAATTCCTTTGGTAAAATATCATCGCACAAACCAGGACACCAGTATGAATCAACGACCGGTTGTCGGTGTTAAAGATAAGGTGAAAGTAGGTGATTTACTGGCAGATGGACAGGCAATGGATCGAGGTGAACTGGCTCTTGGAAGAAATGTTCTGGTAGCATTCATGCCTTGGCGCGGTTATAATTTTGAGGATGCCATGGTTGTTAGTGAACGGTTGGTAAAAGATGATGTATTTACTTCCGTTCAATTAAATGAAGTAGAGATTGAAGTGAGGGATACGAAACGCGGTGAAGAAGAATTGACAAGAGAAATCCCAAATGTCAGCGAAGAAACAACCAGAGACCTTGACGAAGGTGGTGTCGTCAGAGTCGGGGCAAAAGTAAAATCTGGTGATATTCTCATTGGAAAAGTGACACCAAAAGGTGAAACGGATCCGACTCCGGAAGAAAAATTGCTGAGAGCGATATTTGGCGAAAAAGCCGGGGATGTGAAGGATGCGTCTAAAAAAGCCGATCCGGGAATTAACGGTGTGGTCGTAAAGACGCAACTTTTTGAGAGGAAAAGTAAAGCATCCAAAGCTGAGGAAAAGGCATTAATTGAAAATGTTCGTAAAGAAGTTCAACAAGAAATTAGAAGACTTCTTAAAAAACGGGATGAGCGATTTGTTCAATTGTTGACGGGTCAAATAAGTGCTGGAATTCGCGATGAAAAAACGAAGAAAACGTTGATAAAAGCATCCACACGTCTAACTCCAAAAAGACTTGGTGTACTTGATTTTGAAATACTGTCCGTTGATAACCCTTGGATTGAAGATAAGAAGATGTGGATACAGATCCAGCAGGTTTGGAATTCATTTAGAAGAGAGAAGAAACGGGCTGAAGATAAGTTAACCAAAGAAGTCTATAAGATTCAGGTCGGCGATGAACTGCAGCCGGGTGTATTGAAACTTGCCAAAGTTTATATCGCTAATAAGAGAAAACTTCAGGTTGGTGATAAAATGGCTGGAAGACATGGAAATAAGGGAGTTGTTGCTATTGTAGTACCCGAAGAGGATATGCCTTTCATGGAAGATGGGACACCGATTGATTTCATATTGAATCCGCTTGGTGTACCCTCACGGATGAACCTGGGCCAGCTTTATGAATTGATGCTTGGATGGGCTGGCAAGGAAATGGGAATTCATTATGAAACTCCCGTTTTCGATGGTGCCACTCCGAAGCAAGTCAAAGAAGAATTGAAAAAAGCGGGATTGTCTGAAGAAGGTAAAACCATATTAAAGGATGGAAGAACTGGCGAAGAGTTTGATAACCCTGTAACTATCGGATGCATGTATATGATGAAGCTGAACCATATGGTTGATGATAAAATGCACGCACGTTCAACAGGTCCCTACTCCTTGATCACTCAGCAGCCTCTCGGTGGAAAAGCCCAGTTTGGCGGTCAAAGATTTGGTGAAATGGAAGTCTGGGCACTTGAAGCATATGGCGCGGCAAATACTTTGCAGGAGATTCTTACTGTAAAATCTGATGATGTCGAAGGAAGGTCCAAAGTTTATAATTCAATTGTTGATGGATCAAATATTCCGTCATTTGGAATTCCAGAATCATTCAATGTTCTTATAAAAGAACTTCAGGGATTAGGTGTAGATGTCCAATTACATCAGTAAAAGGAGGTAATTTTTTGGTATACATAAAACCACAGAAAATAGATAAAACTAAGGATTACAAAGCAATATCCATAGGGCTCTCATCTCCTGAGGAAATTCTGAGTCGGTCCTATGGTGAAGTTTTGAAACCTGAAACCATAAACTACAGATCCTATAAACCAGAAAAAGATGGGTTATTCTGTGAAAAGATATTTGGTCCTGTAAAGGATTATGAATGTTATTGCGGTAAGTATAAGGGTATCCGATATCGTGGCATTATCTGCGACCGCTGCGGAGTGGAAGCTACCCGTAAAAGAGTACGAAGAGAAAGAATGGGGCATATTACCCTTGCTGTTCCAAGTATTCATATTTGGTATTTGAGATCTGTCCCCGGAAAATTAAACCATTTGCTGGGAGTCCGTACCCGGGATCTGGAGAAAGTTATTTATTATGAAACTTATCTTGTTATTAATCCAGGTTCCTCAGAGAAAAAACAACGCGATTTGGTTGATGAAGAAGAATATAATGAACTGGAATCTCAATTTGGAAAACAAACAGTATCAGAAGATGATCAGGATGATGAGAAATATTTTTATGCTGAAATGGGTGGCAAAGCTCTTTTAGAAGCTTTAAAAAGACTGGATATTCCGTTAACCATTCGGGAACTCGAAAATACAATCGCCACGACAAAATCAAAACAGACGCGTTTAGATGCATTGAAAAGGTTACGTATTGTCAGATCATTTGCGCCTTCTTCCAATAAATACCGGCTGAATAAACCGGAATGGATGGTGATGACCGTTCTGCCTGTTATTCCACCAGAATTGAGACCTCTAGTTCCATTGGAAGGTGGAAGATTTGCAGCCAGTGATTTAAATGATTTATACAGAAGAGTCATTATCCGCAATAACAGATTGAAGCAGTTAATGGAAATCAGCGCACCGGATGTAATTCTTAGGAATGAAAAACGTATGCTTCAGGAAGCGGTTGATACTCTTTTTGATAATGCAAGAAGAGGAACCGCTTTAAGTACCGGTACCAGACGACCGTTAAAAAGTTTAAGCGATATGCTTAGAGGCAAAGAAGGAAGATTTCGACAGAATTTACTTGGGAAACGTGTGGACTATTCAGGCAGGTCAGTCATCGTTGTTGGTCCCGATTTGAAGCTGTTCCAGTGCGGGTTGCCTAAAAATTTGGCAGCGGAATTATTTAAACCACACCTTATCCACGAACTTATTGCGAGGGGTTATACAAAGACACCTCGCAGCGCAAAATTAATGGTTGATAACCGGGAGCCAATCGTTTATGATATTCTTGAATATGTCGTGGATGATCACCCTGTACTGCTCAACCGTGCACCCACACTGCACAGGCTGGGAATTCAGGCATTTCAACCTGTATTGATTGATGGGAAAGCGATACAGATTCATCCTCTGGTATGTGCTGCGTTCAACGCAGATTTCGATGGTGACCAAATGGCAGTGCATGTCCCGCTTTCTGTGGGCGCTCAAATGGAGGCGAGATTATTGATGCTGTCGAGTCACAATATTATGCATCCCGCACACGGAGGTCCCATTGTTGTTCCATCTCAAGATATGGTACTCGGCTGCTACTATTTGACAAAACAGAGGAAAGGTCAAAAAGGAGATGGAAATGATTTCTCAAGTATTGATGAAGTTATTCTTGCAAATGTAAACCAATCAGTAGATCTCCATGCCATTATCAATGTAAGGTTTAAAGGTGAGTGGGTCAAAAATACAACTGTCGGTAGAGCAATTTTTAATTCAATCCTCCCTGAAGAATTCGACTTTGTTGATGAATTGATCACAAAGAAAAAACTTGAAAAGATTATTCATGAATCTTACTTCAAATCAGGAAATTACAGAACGGTTGAATTTTTAGATGATCTGAAGAATTTAGGATTCGAATATGCGACCTTTAGCGGTGCCTCTATTGGTATCGATGATGTACTGATCCCGGGAGAAAAGTCTGATATAATAAAACGTGCATATAAAGAAGTGGATTCAATACATGCTAAATTTAACAGGCAGATTTTGACTGAAGGTGAACGGTACAATAAGGTAATTGATGTCTGGACTCATGCAACCAATGAAGTAGCAGCGACAATGATGAAGCACATGGAAGAAGACCAGGAGGGATTTAACTCCTTATTTATGCTTGCTGATTCCGGTGCGAGAGGTAGTCAGGATCAGATTAAACAGCTTGCCGGAATGCGTGGTTTGATGGCAAAGCCCCGTAAAAGCATGACAGGAGGAAAAGGTGAAATTATTGAATCACCTATTATTGCAAACTTTAAAGAAGGCCTGTCTGTTTTGGAATATTTCATTTCAACCCATGGTGCAAGAAAGGGATTAGCGGATACCGCCCTCAAAACTGCTGATGCCGGTTATCTCACTAGAAGACTGGTTGATGTATCACAGGATGTAGTGGTGTCAATAGAAGATTGTGGTACCATTAATGGTGTCTGGGTTTCAGATCTAAAGGAGGGTGAAGAAATCATTGAACCTCTTAGAGATAGAATTCGCGGAAGAGCACTCCAGGAAGACGTTGCTCATGATGGAAAAATTGTGATAGAAGCTGGGACACCCATTAGTTCTGAAGTAGCTGAAACAATTTCTTCACTTGATATTGATACAGTATTTATTCGATCTGTACTCACTTGTGAAGCTGAACGTGGTGTATGCGCAAAATGTTATGGTTATGACCTGAACACAAATAAAATGGTCAGTTTGGGGACAGCCGTGGGAATTATTGCTGCACAAAGTATTGGTGAACCCGGAACACAGCTGACACTTAGGACCTTTCATATTGGTGGTACAGCATCCAGAATCATCGAGCAATCGGGAATGGTCACCAAAAGAGCCGGTAAAGTGGGTTATTCTGAAAATCTTGAATTTGCAGAAATAAAAGATGAAGACGATGCGATAAGTAAAAAGAAAATAAAAAGGGTTCTTGTTAGAAATTCATCAATCGTTATTTTGGATGATAATAACCGTAGTATAGCAAATTACAATGTTCCTTATGGAGCAACACTACATGTGGAAAATGGTCAAAAAGTCAAGGAAGATTCACTTCTTTTCACATGGGATCCTTATACGGATGTTATACTTGCAAGGAAAACAGGTATCATTGATTTTGTGGATATGCTCGAAGGGGAAACCTTTCAGGTTGAAGCAGTGGAAAGCGGTAAAAAACAGATTGTTATTACCGAATCCAAAGACCGCCGTTTAGCTCCTCATATTGACATAGTCGATAAAAAAGAAGACGTAATTGTAGGTGGAACCATACTTCCTGTAAAAGCGGTTCTAATGGTTACTGATGGACAAAAAGTCAATGCAGGTAATATTCTAGTAAAAATCACCAAAGAGATTGGTAAAACAAGAGACATTACAGGTGGATTGCCCAGAGTCGCGGAACTTTTTGAGGCTAGAACCCCTTCAAATCCGGCCGTGGTCAGCGAAATCGATGGTATTGTCAAGTTTGGTCCCACAAAACGTGGTATCCGTGAGGTCGTTGTTGAAGGTGCCGGCGAAGAAACACGTAAATATTCCATTCCTTATGGAAAGCATATTATTGTTCATGAATTAGATCGTGTTAGTGCAGGAGATAAACTGTGTGAAGGATCGGTATCGCCAAAAGATATTTTATCCATTCTTGGCCCCGAACGTGTGCAGGAATATCTCGTTAACGAGATTCAGGAAGTTTACCGGTTACAAGGTGTTCGAATTAATGACAAACATATTGAAATTATTGTACGGCAGATGATGCAAAAGGTGGAAATTATCGAACCTGGCGATACAAATTATCTCCCTCTGGACAGAGTAAATAAATCTGAATTAATGAAAGTTAACAAAGAAATTTCGAACAAAGTGGTTGTGAAAGAACCGGGTGATTCTGGCTTTGATGAAGGTGATACCCTTGATAAACGTGGAGCAAATAAAATTAAGGCAGAACTAAAATCCGAAGGTAAAGAATTACTGAAAACCAAAACTGCTAGCGCTGCGAGTTCGAGTCCAATACTATTTGGAATTACAAGAGCATCTTTGAATACGGAAAGTTTTATCTCTGCGGCATCATTCCAGGAAACAACAAGAGTTTTGACCGATGCAGCTAGCGAAGGTAAAACTGATAATCTGCTTGGATTGAAGGAAAACATTGTTATGGGAAGACTCATTCCTGCTGGTACAGGATTCAATAAATTCAGAGATCCGAAGGTTTTTCCCCCTGAAGTTGAAGAAACAGAAGAAATAGTTGATGAAATCACTGAACCTATTGAAATACAATAAGGTCTGGAGTCAATATGCCAACAATTAATCAGTTAGTAAGAAAAGGAAGAAAAAAGACCTCAAAATATAAGAGTGTACCTGCTCTGGCAGGCAACCCTCAAAAAAGAGGTGTATGTACTCGTGTATATACAACAACACCCAAAAAACCAAATTCTGCATTACGAAAGGTAGCGAAAGTCAGATTAACCAATGGAATTGAAGTGATTGCCTATATTCCAGGAGAAGGGCACAATCTACAAGAACACTCCATCGTTTTAATTGAAGGAGGAAGGGTTAAAGACCTGCCCGGAGTCAGGTATCATATTGTACGTGGAACACTTGATACAGCAGGCGTGACCAATCGCAAAACAAGTCGCTCAAGATATGGAGCCAAAAAGTAAAGAATTATGAGAAGACGTAGACCCGAAAAAAGAGAGACAATCCCAGATCCAGTTTATAATGATGTTATGGTAGCGAAATTCATTAATAATGTGATGAATAGTGGTAAAAAAGGTGTTGCTGAACAGATTTTTTATGATGCAATGAACATTATTAAAGAGAAAACTAAAGGAGATCCCCTCGAACTTTTTAAGAAAGCCATGGATAACACAAAACCTCACCTTGAAGTTAAATCGAGAAGGATTGGTGGAGCTACGTATCAGGTTCCTGTTGAAGTCCATATAAACCGTGGATATGCTTTGGCTACCCGTTGGATCATCGGTTTTGCAAACGAAAAAAAAGGCGGGCCGATGTCTGAAAGACTTGCTGGTGAATTTATCGCCGCTGCAAACAATGATGGTAAATCTGTGAAGAAAAGACAAGATACCCATAAAATGGCAGAAGCCAATAAAGCATTTGCGCATTACAGATTGAGATGAAGGAAATCAACCTAAATAAAGTAAGGAATATCGGCATCCTCGCACACATTGATGCTGGTAAAACCACTACGACTGAAAGGGTTCTTTATTATACTGGAAGAGTTCACAGAATGGGAGAAGTCCATGATGGTGCTGCAACTATGGATTGGATGGCACAGGAAAAAGAGCGTGGTATCACCATAACCTCTGCTGCAACCACAACTTTTTGGAATGACCATCGAATTAATATAATTGATACTCCGGGACATATCGATTTTACAGCTGAAGTTGAGCGTTCTCTGCGTATTCTCGATAGCGCTGTTGTAATTTTCTGTGCGGTTGGCGGTGTTGAACCCCAAAGTGAAACCGTCTGGCGGCAAGCAGATAAATATAAAGTTCCACGGATTGCATTTGTAAATAAAATGGACCGTATGGGGGCAGATTTTGAAAATGTTATTGATATGATGAAAAAGCGGTTAAGCGCCAATCCATTACCGCTTGTTTTACCCATTGGAGCAGGTGATTTATTTGCAGGACTTATTGATCTTATTCGGATGAAAGCAATTATTTACAATGAATCATCATTAGGTGAACATTTTAATTATATTGAAATTCCTGATGATATGGCGAAAGTGGCAGAATCTGCACGGCATCATTTGGTGGAAGAAGTTGCCTCCTATGACGAACATTTGATGGAAAAATATCTCGCCAATGAAGAACTATCTACAAATGAAATTATTGATGCAATCCGCAAGGGATGTCTTGATAATGCGTTCATTCCTGTTATGTGCGGATCATCCTTTAAGAATAAGGGGGTTCAACGTTTATTGGACGCAATCATAGATTATTTACCTTCACCTCTTGACAAGTCGGAAATTATCGGGCACATGCCTAATGACACTGAAATTTTACTCAACAGGAAACCGTCAGCGGATGAACCATTTAGTGCGCTTGCATTTAAAATTATGACAGACCCCTATGTCGGGAAACTTACTTTTTTCAGGGTTTATTCCGGTGAAGTAAAAATAGGTGATACTGTTTATAACTCATCAGCGGCGAAAAAAGAGCGAATTGGGCGTCTTTTGTTAATGCACGCTAACAAACGTGAGGAACGCCAGGAAGTAAAAACAGGTGAAATTGCTGCAGTTGTTGGACTCAAACATACAAAAACAGGTCATACATTATGTGATCTAAAGGATACCATCATTTTAGAAGCAATGGATTTCCAAAAACCGGTTATTTCAGTATCCATTGAACCTACAAGTAAAGCTGAGCAGGAAAATCTTTTTAATTCATTAGGGAAATTATCTGATGAAGATCCAACTTTTGAAGTAGCCACCAATGGAGAAACTGGTCAGACAGTGATTTCAGGAATGGGTGAACTTCATCTGGAAGTTATTTTAAACAGGTTGAAAAGGGAGTTCAGTGTTCAGGCGAATGTGGGAAAACCCGAAGTATTTTATAAAGAAACCATTACGAAAGAAGCTCAAGGCGAAGGCAAATTTATTAAGCAGAGTGGCGGTCGTGGCCAATATGGACATGTTAAAATTAAAGTAGAACCCAATGAAAGTGGAAAAGGATACCATTTTGATAATAAAATTTTTGGTGGTGCCATTCCAAAGGAATACATACCAGCCGTTGATAAAGGTATTCAAGAAGCCTTGAAAAATGGCGTGAAAGCAGGCTACCCATTAGAAGATGTAAGAGTGGAACTGTATGATGGTACATTTCATGATGTTGATTCATCTGAAATTGCATTTAAAATTGCTGGTTCCATGGCTGTTCAAGATGCCTGCAAAAGGGCGGCACCAGTTATGCTTGAGCCGATGATGAGCGTTGAAATTGTATTACCTGAACAATATTTAGGGGATGTCATGGGAGATTTCACCTCGAGAAGAGGTACTATAAAAGGAACAGATCACAGGAAGGATGCAGTTGTTGTTAAAGGTTCTGTTCCATTAAGCGGAATGTTTGGATATGCAACTGCACTAAGGTCACTTACGCAGGGAAGAGCAGTGTTTTCAATGGAATTCGATGAATATAGAGCTATTTCAAAGTCCATTGAAGAAAAATTATTTAATAAGAATAGTAATAACGGTTCTCATACTTCATAACAAAAAGTTAAGGAGGAATAATAATGGCAAAAGAGAAATTTTCAAGAACGAAACCCCACTTAAATGTTGG
>CEQE01139228.1_pt1 | contig 14307 bp, 9 predicted proteins | sample 356201 | NCBI WGS metagenome assembly CEQE01 (sample SAMEA2619970, study PRJEB7988) | marine metagenome | biome: marine biome (ENVO:00000447); feature: mesopelagic zone (ENVO:00000213) & marine oxygen minimum zone (ENVO:01000065); material: "saline water (ENVO:00002010), including plankton...
TTATTATTGTGATGGGTTTTAGTTTAAATTCTATTAATGTTTATTCTTTACTTGGATTGGGATGTATACCTATTCCATTACCATGTATTTCTGATTTAGCATGTGGACATGGAGAATGTACAGTTATGTATTTAGCATGTGAAACAGCGGCAGTTTCAATATGTTTGTCTTGTGAAGCCGCTTGTGATGCGATGGCTATTATTGACGTTACACTTGCATGTCTTCCTGCATGTTATACGGCTAAAACGATTGAAACATTAGCTTGTAGAGTTGCGGCTCTTGCAATAATGGAAATAATGAAAAGTACAGGAACTTTTGATAAAGCGACTTGTGACGAAGGTGATGATTGTGTGCAACAGTCGCCTAAAGTAAACGACCCGCAGTTCGTTGGAAAGTGTGAAAATCAATTATCTCCGGAAAGCAAAAAGAAAGTAATCAGAGATTATATTGGAAGGGAAAATGAAATCCTTGCAACAATAACTCCAAACCAAGAATGGGGAACTGCAATAAATGAAGTGTCTAAAGAAGGAACTGTATTTAAATTTCCAACTACAGATCCCGGTCCTTTAAAATTTGCTGAATTTATTAAAAATGGTTATCTGAGTAATGAAGTTTACCAAGCCCAGGATCCTGAGCTGCTAAGGATGGAGAATGTGAGAAATGCGGCTTCGATTGCTAATAAGAATGAACCTGGAAAATATACGCTTAAAGAAGAGATATTAAAAGCTGTTATTGGACCTCTTATTACCCAATCTTCAACCAAAGACAACCAAATATTAGATAGTGATGATGGGGGTGATTTAATTACTGCCAAGAATACTGAAACAGACCTGGTGACTGAACAAGGAGAAGAGGAATTAAATGATTTAGAAGAGAATAAGGAAGATGTAAATGTTGAGATTGATGTGATACTTAGGAGGAATTCACTTAAAGAGGTGTTTTTTGTCTTATGCAAAGATAACAGGGTGCCAAGGGATTTTGGAAAGCCAAATTGTATTGTATCTGTAGATGATTCTGGAAGGCAGGAACAAAGCATGACTGAATTGGCTATAGATAATGAAGTTATCATTGGGAGTATTCATGTTGTCGATACTACCCACAATAATATTTTCACAGTTAAAGGAGACAAGAACCTTGGGGTTTTTCTTCATGATGGTGGTTTTTTTAACATACATGATTATGGCCAGACAGAAATTTCTGTTGGAAGTGATGGAGCATATATTATTGACCAGTATAATAACCGGATATTTGTCGGTGGGGGAACTAATATTTATTATGGTGTTGGATCAGATAACATAGATACATACATAGGTAATAATTTGATTTTTCATATAGACTCAAAGATTGCTTTTGATGCCACAAATGATAGGAGTGGAGATGTTTTTGGTACTATCAGCCTTCCTGTGCCAACTGGAGCAGTTAGTGCTTCTCCAAGTGATAGCAATCTTGCCATCAGCTTTAATCATTACACTTCTCCGGATTTTAAAAACGCTGTTGACTTAGGAAGTACTGGAAGTGGATACCAAATAATTGCAAAGGGTTTTGGGGATATTATTCTTCTTGGGAAAGAAAAGCTGTTTCCATTGTTAAGCAGAAATGTACTAAAAGGGGACAGTGCAATAATTTTCAATAAAGATGTTAAAGTGATAAACTCTTATGCTGCTAGAGATCACACTTACCTTTATAATATAAAGTCTGATGGAATTTCTACAAAAGTCCGTGCAAGAGGAAAGATAATCCAGGACAGTGCTGGATTAAAGCGTGAATTTACATCAAGGCAAAGAGATTTGGTTTATAGGTAAAATTATTATTTTGTTTTATAATTTAAAAAATTCTCAAGAGAATCCTTAGCTTCTTTCTCATGCATGTCTAAAATTGCAAATAAGCTCATTATATCATGCGGGCTTCTCATCTGATATGGATTTTGTGTAAAAGAACCTATCACAGTCTTGACTTTGAATTTTCTGCAAAGTATAATGTTTTGAATCATTCTTCCTAAAATTATACTTTGATTTCCATAATCAAGCAAAGAGCTTATTGAAAACCCTATCATCACTTTATTTTTGTTTGCCAGCCTGCATAAGATATGATTTAATCCTGATGCCCTTTGGTGCATGTAATCCTTCCACCCATACTCTTCAAGAGCAAAAACAAGGTTTGCTTTTGGCTTCTCTATTACTTCCCTGTTAATATTGGAGCATTTTATTGCAATAAAATCACCCTTATCTTTTAGTTTGGTGTTTATTTTTTGAATGTTTTTTGGGTCTGCCAAAATCCCATAATGGATCCTGATTTTTTTGTTTTTTTCCTCAATCTCTTTTTTTTTGTTTGGGTTGTTTTTTAAATTAATGTAATTATCAAAAGAATAAAGAAATAATAGTTCTTTATATCCCAGTTTTCCTGCTATTGTGATAAATTCTTCCTCGTTGTTGTTTGGGATAACAATATCAATCATTTTGCTTGTTTAATTCGTGTTTTTTTAATAATATCGTTGAATTTTTATTATTTATTTGTATTATTTTATAATTATATTGAATTTTCAAGTAATTATTTTATATATCAGAGTTACCCCTTGATTTCCTATAGAAAAAATTATATTTTTTCTTTTATTATTAATATTATTATTTTCTATATAGAAAATAATATATAATATATTATAATAATAAAAATAAATATATTTTTTAATAAATAAAATTAAAATGATTTTCCATAGGAAATATAACTGTGTGAGGATAACAAAGATTTTTATAGCTCCGTTTCCGCTGGAAAATAATGACAAAAAACAACCTAACAACTTTCTTTGAAGAATTCCTGCATAATAAGTCTTTGTTTGTCAATAGAAGCGCGTTACTATCTTCTTATACCCCAGAAAGCATACCACACAGGGATAAAGAGATGAACAATATAGCTAGTATACTTGCTCCAGCTTTAAAGCAGGAAAAACCCTCTAATCTTTTTATTTATGGCAACACAGGCACAGGAAAAACCCTCGTAGTCAAGCACGTTGTTAAAAATATGGGCGAAATATCCAAAAACAAGAAAATACCTTTGAAAGTTATATATGTAAACTGCAAGCTAAAGAGGGTTGCGGATACAGAATACAGGCTGATGTCACAGCTTGCATCCTGTTTTGGAAAAGCAATACCTTCAACAGGACTCCCAACAGACGAAGTATACAAGAGTTTTTACAGTGCTGCTGAAAAAGAACAGGGAATAATCTTGCTGGTTTTAGATGAGGTTGACCAACTGATAAAAAAAGTAGGAGACAATGTGCTCTATAACTTAACAAGGATAAATGAAGAACTGAAAGGCGCCCAAATCTCCATATTGGGAATTTCAAATGATACTACACTTACTGAAAATATGGATATAAGGGTAAAATCTTCTTTATCCGAGGAAGATGTTTTTTTTGCACTCTATAATGCTGTTGAAATGAAAAGCATACTTCAGGAAAGGGCATCAAAGGCCTTCCACGAAAATACAATTGAGCAGGGAGTGATTGAAAAATGCGCGGCATATGCAGCCAGAGAGCACGGGGATGCAAGGAAAGCAATAGAATTGTTAAGGGTCGCCGGTGAGTTAGCTGAAAGGAGCAAAAGCGAAAAAGTATCATTTGAGCATATTGATGAAGCAGAAGAAAAGCTTGAAAGGGAAAAAATATTTGACATCATAAAAACACAACCAAAACAATTCCAGGCAGTTTTATATTCAATAATAACACTAAAAAACAAAAACCCAATAGTATACACCGGAGAAATTTACGATCTTTACAAAAAAATATGCTTTAAGATAGGATTAAGGCCGTTAACACAGAGAAGAGTATCTGATATCATTGGGGAATTTGAGCTTATCGGGATCATTAATACCAAGACAATATCCAAGGGAAGGTATGGCAGGACAAGGGAAATAACCATGTCTATTCCGTCTTCCACTAATCCATTAACTAAAAAAATTCTCGAAGAGGAGTTATCTATAGCCTAAAAATGCAAAAGCTGGAAACAAAGAAAAAAGACATCGTGAATTTTTTCCTAAAGAAAGGTATGCTTGTAAGCCAGGATATATTAGAACACCTGGAAGACAAAAAAAACCTTGCAGAAGTTCACAAGCTGGTTGAAACCAACTATGCCAAAGACATATCAGTTCTTAACAAAAAAATCAAATATCTTTTTGAACAGATCGTAAAGGATGAACTTGAAAATACTAATGAAAAAAAAACCCCAGATTCGGAAAGCAACGTCAAAGTTGTTTATTCTTATAATGGAACCGCAAAAAAAAGAGAGGCCAATGACTTTATACAATATTTCAACAATAGGTTCAGAACACTGCAGCAAATTCTAAAACAAAGACCGGAACTGCACAACAGACTTTCGATAAACCGGCTGGCCAATAAAAAAGACAGGGAGCAGATATCTGTTATTGGCATGGTCAGGGACAAGCAGCAAACAAAAAACGGAAACTATATGCTGACCATAGAAGACAACACAGGCTCTATAAGGATAATAATAACCAAAAACAAGCCCAAACTGTTCAAGATTGCCCAGGATATTGTGCTGGATGAAGTGATTGGCATCACAGGAGCCAATGGCGACAACATAATATTTGTAAATAATATATCTTTCCCAGACATACCTCTTGACAGGGAAGTAAAAAAGGCAAAGGAAGAATCATATGCACTGTTCCTTTCTGATATCCATGTGGGATCTAAAAATTTTTTAAAGGAAGACTTTAACAGATTTTTAAAATGGATAAACTGCGACCTAGGCAATGAAGAGCAAAGACAAATAGCATCAAGAGTCAAGTATATATTTGTTTTAGGTGATTTAGTGGATGGGTGCGGCATATACCCTAACCAGGAGAAAGAGCTTGAGATAAAAGATATAAAAGAGCAGTATGAAGAATGCGCAAACCTTCTCAGCAAAATACCTTCAGATATAAAATTAATAATATGCCCGGGAAACCACGATGCGATGAGGGTTGCAGAGCCGCAATTGCCTATTTACAGGGATTTCGCAGAATCCCTCTATAATCTGCCTAATGCAACCATGGTTTCAAATCCATCAATCATAAACATACACTCCTCAGCCGGTTTTTCCGGATTTGATGTTCTTCTTTACCACGGCTATTCTTTTGATTTTTATGTTTCTGAAGTCGCTTCAATAAGAAACAACGGGGGTTATGACCGGGCAGACCTTATAATGAAGTTTTTACTGCAAAAAAGGAATTTAGCTCCCTCCCACACATCAACCCTTTATGTCCCGGACACAGAACTGGATAATCTGGCTATAACCATGGTTCCTGATTTCTTTGTAAGCGGGCACATCCATAAAGCTGCCGCAGCAAACTACAGGAACGTTACTCTGATTTCCGGAAGCTGCTGGCAAAGCAAAACAACATTCCAGGAGAAAGTAGGGCACAATCCAGAACCGAGCCGCGTCCCTATAGTAAACTTACAAACAAGGCACGTAAAAATGCTAAAATTAGGAAATTAAAATGAAGCAGCAAATTGAAAATTATTTCAAAGAAATAGACAAAAAGGTAGTTGATGCATATAAAACAGCAAATAAAGCCAGGAAAAAAGGATATGACCCTGAAGACGAAGTCAACATAACCTTAGCTAAAAACATGGCTGAGAGGGTAGAGGGGTTGGTAGGAGCATTAATCCCGGATATTATAAATTCAGGCCTTTCCAGGCAAATACAATCATTAGAGAAAAAATACGGCAAATCTGATTTAAGGGTTGCATTATCAATATCTCTGGAGGTTGTCAAGGAAAAATTCTGCAAATTTGAAAATAAGGTCAGGGCAATGGAAGCAGGCATAAGGGTTGGCTTGGCATACCTTACCATGGGAGTTGTATCAAGTCCTCTCGAAGGCTTTGTAGAGCTAAAATTGAAGAAAAGAGCCGATGGAAAAGAATATTTTTGCCTGATGTACTCCGGGCCTATAAGGAGCGCCGGTGGAACAGCAGGCGCCCTTTCCATTGTTATAGCAGACAATATAAGAAAAAACATGGGTTATGATGTGTTTGATGCCACAGAAAAAGAGATAAGAAGAACAGTCACAGAACTTTATGATTATCATGAGAGGATTACAAACTTGCAATATCTTCCGAGCGAAAAAGAGATAAGATTTCTTGTCAAAAATCTCCCGGTGCAGATAGACGGAGACTCTTCAGAGAAAATAGAGGTATCTAACTACAAGGACCTGGGGAGAATAGAGACAAACAACATAAGAAGCGGGCCTTGTCTTGTGTTAGGAGAGTGCATAGCGCAAAAAGCTTCTAAAGTCTGGAACCTGATATCCAGGGGAACAAAAGATTTCGGGCTTGAGAACTGGTCTTTTCTGGAAGAGTTCCTCTCATTACAAAAAAAGGCAAAGGCAAAAGACACAGACACAGGCAAACTCCTGCCAGTTTATACATTTATCCAGGATTTAGTGGCCGGAAGGCCTGTTCTGACATATCCTCTGGCAGCAGGAGGATTCAGGCTCAGGTATGGGAGAAGCAGGAATTCAGGATATTCTGCAACATCAATTCATCCTGCTACTATGATCATATCTAACAAGTACCTTGCTACCGGAACACAATTAAGAGTAGAAAGGCCAGGCAAAGCAGCTGCTATAACTGTTTGCGACAGCATTGAAGGGCCCATAGTAAAATTAAAAGATGACAGCGTGATAAGGCTGGAAAATGAAAGCCTGGCAAAACAACATGAAAGCGAAATAAAAGAGATATTATTTTTAGGAGACATACTTGTAAGCTATGGGGATTTTTATAACAGGGCGCATACTTTACTGCCTCCAGGCTATTGCGAAGAATGGTGGAGCCTGGAAGCAGAGCGCGCAAGCGTCGATATATTCGGAACATTTGATTTAGAAAAATTGGCCCAGCTGTTGGAAACAGAAAAATCATCTTTAGAAATTTTATTCAAGGATCCTATAAACACCCAAATAAATGCAGCAACAGCATTCAAAATATCAAAAAAATTAAAAATACCGCTGCACCCGAAATTCACATATCACTGGGATCTTGTCACAGCAGAAGATTTTTCCCATTTGTTAAAGCTAATTGTAAATTCAAAGCTGATATCAAACAACAGCATTGTAACAAAACTGGTGATTACATATGAAGATAGCCTAAAATCCATATTTGACAATATCGGGCTGCCACACTTAGTTGTTAACAAAGAATTCATAGTCATAGAAAATGATGATGCACATACAATTTCAGAAATTTTTCATTTGAATTCAAATGATAGAATTAAATTTGAGGATAAAATAAATGACAATTCTTCCGAGGAAGGGTTATATTTAATCAATACGATTTCTGATGTAAAAATTAGAGATAAATCTGGGGTGTTTATAGGAGCAAGGATGGGAAGGCCTGAAAAAGCAAAGATGAGAAAATTAACCGGCAGCCCACATACATTATTTCCTGTTGGGGGGGAAGGCGGCAGATTAAGGTCTTTCCAAAGTTCTTTTGAAAGCAATAAAATAAGCGCGGAATTTCCATTATATCGCTGCGACAAGTGCAATAAAAACACAATTTTCAGCATATGCGAAACATGCGACAAAAAAACAACACAAAAATACCACTGCAGAATTTGCGGAACATCTGAAAACAATGAATGCAGTCATGGCCCAATGTCAGCATATTCTGAACAAACAATCGCTATAAAAGATTATTTTGATGGATACCTAAAAAAACTCAAAATTAAGACATATCCAGACCTAATAAAGGGAGTTAGGGGAACATCAAACAAAGAACATATACCTGAACATTTTGTAAAAGGCATATTCAGGGCAAAATATGATATTTGCGTCAATAAAGACGGCACTACAAGATATGACATGACGCAGCTGCCTATAACCCATTTCAAGCCTAAAGAAATAAAAACCACTGTACAGAGGCTTAGAGAGCTTGGATACACTAAAGATATATCGGGAAAAGAACTCAAACAGGAAAACCAGATACTTGAGATAATGCCACAAGATATAATCCTGCCTTCCTGCGATGAAAGCCCGGAACTAGGTGCAGATAAAATACTTCTCAAGACTTCTTTTTTTATTGATGATATTTTATCAGAGTTTTATAAACTTAATAAGTTTTATAACATGAAATCTGAAAAGGATATTACCGGGGCTCTTGTTAGTGTATTAGCGCCCCATACTTCTGCAGCAGTTGTTGGCAGGATTATAGGATTTTCAGGAACACAAGGGTTTTTAGCACACCCTATGTTCCATGCAGCTACAAGGAGAGACTGCGATGGGGATGAAGCTTCTGTAACTTTATTAATGGATACTTTGCTTAACTTTTCAAAACAATTCCTCCCCGGCACGAGAGGATCAACACAAGATGCACCCCTAGTTTTGTCATCTAAACTAATACCATCAGAAGTGGATGACATGGCTTTTGACCTGGATATAGGATGGAAATACCCTTTGGAATTTTATGAAGCCTGCATGGATTTTAAGCAGCCATGGGAGGTAGAGATTGAAAGATTTGGCAGCAGGTTGGATAAAGAAAACCAGTATTCTGGACTTGGTTTCACCCATAACGTGTCAAGCATTAATGGTGGTGTTAGATGTTCTGCATACAAAACAATACCTTCAATGGAGAAAAAAATCAAGGGGCAGATGGACCTGGCAGATAAAATAAGGGCTGTAGACGCATCAGATGTTGCAAAGCTAGTGATAGAAAAACACCTTATCAAGGATATAAAAGGAAACTTAAGAAAATTCTCAATGCAGCAGTTCAGGTGCAGCAATTGCAATGAAAAATACAGGAGACCCCCATTAATCGGAAAATGTATAAAGTGTGATGGTAAGATAATATTTACGATATCAGAGGGTTTTATAATAAAATACCTTGAGCCGGCAATATCCCTTGCTGATAAATATGACCTGCCATTATACTTAAAACAAACTCTCGAACTGACAAAAAGAAATGTGGAAAGCATGTTTGGAAGGGAAAAAGAGAAACAGGAAGGCCTTGGGAGATGGTTCGGATGAGATTAAAAAACCCAAAATAATATCCTATACTCTTGCCTTGATAGAATGCCTTGCACCGCAAGCCAAGCATTTCAAAAAATTAAAATTACCTTCTTTCTCTATTTTTGTGTCTGGCTTGCTGCATTCGTAACAAAAAACATAGGAATTTGAGTATTGTTTTATTTTTTCATTTATCCTTGATGCCGGGACTTTAGTGCCGATAATAACACTGCCGCTTTTTTTTATTTCTCCTGGTGTTGCAAGTTCCCTTAATATGAATTTCAGCATGTGTTCCGGCTCTCTATGAAGAAGATTTGCTATCTGCAAAAAATTGCTTATTACAGTCTTATTCCCCTGTATATGGCCTTTTACCTTTGGTATCTCAAACCTTTCTTTCTGGAAAACATGTTCAGGCAGCCCTTTCCTGGCTTCCCCTAATAACTTTTTGTATTCTTCCATTACTGATAGAAGTTCAGGTTTTTTTAAAAGGATTTTGTTTTTAGAAGATTAATAAGACATGTCTAATTAAAACTCCCATTCAATAATAAAATATATAAACTCCAAATCAAAAAACTAACTCATGGTATTAGAATCCCTCCTTAATCCGTTAAAGGCTGAAAGAAGGCCGTGGGAAATGTTTTTCATCGGCTTTTTGTACGCTTCTGTCGGAATATTGCTTTCTTTGTGGATATTTAAAGACCAGGCAAGCTTAATAATGGTTTTTCTTACAGTCATGGCTTGTGTTCCCATAGTGTATAATACAATGAAGCTGGAAGAAAGCAAAGATATGAAAATATCAAAAGAAAAATTACTTTTGAAAGAGCATAACAAAGCTATAGTATTTCTGATGTTTCTTTTTCTTGGAATAACTTTATCTTTTGTGACATGGTATGTTTTTCTGCCTTCTGAAACCACAAACATTGTCTTTGACAAGCAGACAAGCACAATTCAGGCTATCAATAACAAGGTTTCAGGGAACGCTTTCATACAATTTTCGGTATTCACAAAAATATTATTAAATAATATAAAAGTTCTGGCATTCGCAACTTTGTTTGCTTTTATTTATGGAGCAGGAGCAATATTTATTTTAACATGGAATGCAAGCGTTATAGGAGCAGCTATAGGAAATTTTATCAGGTCAAATATTAGCGAGTATGCAAGCGCCATAGGCCTTTCGCAATTTTCAAATTACTTCAGTGTTGTTTCAATTGGGCTGTTAAAATATTCATTGCATGGTATCCCGGAGATGCTGGCTTATTTTTACGGAGGCCTGGCAGGAGGAATAATATCCATTGCTATAATCAAAGAACACTACAAAAGTGAAAAATTTGCTCACATTGTCTTTGACATTTCAGAACTGCTTATCATTTCACTTTCATTTCTGCTTATCGCAGCGCTCATAGAAGTATACATAACTCCAATTTTGTTTTAGTGGCAGGGCTTTAGGATTTTTTTTGCTTTATTTTGGGTTAGTATGAAAGTCAGATTGGTGCTTATGCGGAGCCTTAGCACTCTTCTCAACTTCGCATACTGCGTATGCTCAGGTAGTATAACACATCCTGCTGAGCTTATCAATTTGGCAATTTACGCATAAGCACCAACGTTGCATTATTCCAACACTTTTAATTTTCCAGGCTTTACTTCAAAAACATCCCCTTCTTTTAAAAGTATATTAACCAATTTATCTGCATCTTTATTTTTTGAATATATTTCTTCTATAGGCACACCTTCCCCTTTATCCAGCTCCTTTATCAGATTAACAATTTCATTTGAAGGGCTTAAGTCAACAATTTCTTTATTTCCCGTATTGTATTCAGCCGCAGGAATTCCAACAACAGGCGCTTTGCTAACATCTCTCTTTAACTCCAGTTTTCTTACTTCTGCCCACTTTGAATCAATTTTTTTAATACTCTCGATAAGTATATATTTTTCTGCTGAAAATTCCCTTGGCCTCCCGATTATAATTACAATATCACTCACATTTATCTTATCAAGCAGCGCATTATCTTCAAATATTCTTGCGCTTATCTCTCCAGTACCATCATCAATCAGGATATTTTTATGATTATCTGTATCTAATTTCTGGACAACAACACCTATGACATTAACCCTGGAAATTTCCAGGCCGTTTATTTTCAGATAATTGGGCTCAAAACCCTCTGTTTTTATGTAATCAGAATCAAGCATATCTTTTATTCCTGTCTTATATGCAATCTGCCTTTTTTGTATTGTCCGGTTTTCTAGCTCTGGCATTTTGGATCATAATTTTTGTATGAAAGACCTTCTGGGCTCAAATATCTCGCCAACCCTCTTTAATTTTTCCAAAACTTCCTCAACCTTCTCTTCAGCAATACCTTTATTTTTTGCCTCCTCTATGACATCATCAATAGGAATTGTTTTTCCAAGCTTATTTTCAAGATCACCAATAATCTCTTTTACAATGCTTATATAATTCCTTTGAGAAGCAGAGATTCCTGTAGCAATCCTGTCAATATCTATCTTCCCGGTTTCTCTATCTAAACCTACTTGCTTAAGGCAATATTCTACAAGATTAATGGCTCTTTTCGCATCGCTCTTTGTTGCCTTTTCACTTAACCTCAACCTTGCAGATGCCTCTGTTAGCCTGACAAGCGCTTCCAGCTGTCTTGGGGATATAGGTATAGGCTTAATGCCCTCATCTGAGCCTCCGCTTGCGCGCATCTTAAGATAGAATTCTTGAATCTCTTCCAGAGCAGAATCCTCGAGCTTTGGAACTATCCTTTGTTTTGCGTATGCAATGTATTTTTTTAAAAAATCCGTGGGTATTTCAGGCTCGTGAAGATCAGGGGTCTGGTGCAATTCCAGGATGTGGCTTGCCATCTTTTTATCTTTATTTTCATCAGGAAGATCTTTAATCGGAAATATTAGGTCAAACCTATTGATAAGAGTAGGAGGCAAATTTATCTGTCCTGCAATCATTTCATAAGGGTTAAACCTGCCGAATTTTGGGTTGGCTGCTGCAAGGACAGTAGTGCGGGAAATCAACGTGGCCTGTATATTTGCTTTAGAAATGCTGACAGTCTGCTGCTCAAGCGCTTCGTGCATTGCAGCCCGGTCTTCCGGGTTCATCTTATCCATCTCATCAATTGCACATATTCCGTTTGAAGCTAATACCAAAGCTCCTGCTTCTAAGCTCCATCCTTTCAGGAATTCATCTCTTACAACAGATGCAGTAAGGCCGGCTCCAGAAACACCTCTGCCGCTTACATATCTTCCTTTTGGAGCTATGGTCCCTATTCTTTTAAGCATCGCGCTTTTTCCTGAGCCAGGATCTCCAACAAGCAAAATGTGAGTATCTCCCCTGCTGACTACTTTATCGCTTCTTATTTTTCTCACACCCCCAAAAAGCTGCAGAAGCAAAGCCTCTTTTACTTTATCATATCCATAAATTGATGGAGCAACAGAATCAACAAGTTTAGAATATAGCTTAGGGTCTTGTGATAAATCAACAATTTCCTTTTCTTCCTCTTCTGTTATGTCAACTTCATAAAATGTCTCTTCAACTGCCTTGACATAATTTGCATCAATAATCAAATCAAATTTAGTTGATTTTGTCCCTACTCTGGATATGATTGGAACTTCTTTTACCATACCAACAACATCAATCTTGCTTCCGGGATTTGTATTTCTTTCGCTTAAAGGGCTGACTAAGTCATTGCTGAGAAAAAGGCTTATTCTTTTTGGCTGTTCTCCTCCTTCCAAACTTTCAGGAGTTTCTTCAAGCACAATCCCCTGGGCATCAACAAGCTCTTTACTTAAAAGATTAAATTTTCCTTTTCTCCCGCAGCCGCATCTTGAAGGCTCTTTAAAGCTCCCATCCAATTGTAATACGTTAATCACATTGCCGCATACAGGACATTCAAATTTTGCACTTGTAACCTGGGGCCTTACATCGGATTTCTGCCTTACAACACCCTCTGCTTTTATGAATTTGCCAATATGCTTGCTCCTTATGTTGCTGATCATAAGCTTCTGGCTGTCAGGCAGATTTTCAAATCTGACTTTAAATCCTTTTATATCTTCAAGGTCAAACTGCTCTACAGCCAGCTCTGCAGCCTTTATAGCATCTTCAGGATTCTCTAACAGGCCATTTGCCAAATCAAGATCAAATTTAGAAAGCTCTGCAAAATCCACTACAACATATTTATGGTCTTTTCTTAGGTTTTCAACAATCTGAGTATAGTAATATGACTCTATAAATTCATGAAAACGATTTATTTGCTCTGTTGCATCAATTTTTATTAATTCCTGCATGAACTAAATACACCTCTTGTGATTTAAAAACCTTACGCGTGAATGTCCAGTGGGCACATACAAAATAAAAAGAAATAAATCAGGACTAAGCTTTAACTTTCTTGAGATTTTCTACCAGCTTGTCAACTGCTGCATGCACCTCATTCTCACTTTTAGTTCCAGTGCATACTATCTTTCCATTACTGAACAATAAAAATGTTGCCTGCGGATTATTCTTTCCTGGAGGCAGCTTATAAACCAAACCGGGAAACTGCTCTGGCTCGTATTCAACATGCTGCAGTTTTGTTGCAAGCACATTTAAGTTTAAGTCCATGCCCACCCCTCCAGAAGCCACAATATTTTGGATCTTGATTTCCGGCTTTACAGTAATCTTGACATTTATCTTTTCCAGGCTCTTGATTATCTTTTTTATGCTCTCCTGGACTTTTTCAATGGTCCTGGCCCCTGTACAGACAATTTTGCCCGAGCTGAAGATTAAAGCAGATGTTTTAGGCTCTTTTATCCTTATTACAAGTCCCGGAAACTGCTCTGGATTGTATTCAGTATTGCTTAATGTAGCAGCCATTTTTTCCAATGGTATGTCATGCTCTAATGAAGCAGAAACAACAATATTAACGATTTTGATATCTCTATTAACTTTTTTAGCCTTAGCCATTTATATTACCCCCAACATAAATTTTGTTTATAAAGCCTCAAAAATAGGGTTGTATTTAAATACTTTTGTCTTTAAATAGCAGGATTTTGATATCAATATTATAGAAGATATGCCCCCTTTGTTTCCCATGGAACTTTTAATTAATTACAATATAGAAAATAAATGATTTAAACCAATAAATTTACTCTTAACAACAAATAGTTTTTGTTATTTTACAGTAACAAAAAAACAGTAACATTTAAATATAATAACACAATACTTCTGTATATGCTACATAACCAGGAAACAATAAAAAGGATAAAATCACTAGGGCTGAATACTTACGAAGTCAAGATATGGGCCGCTTTATTGAGCAGGGGCACATCTACAGC
>CEQE01121197.1_pt1 | contig 14306 bp, 11 predicted proteins | sample 356201 | NCBI WGS metagenome assembly CEQE01 (sample SAMEA2619970, study PRJEB7988) | marine metagenome | biome: marine biome (ENVO:00000447); feature: mesopelagic zone (ENVO:00000213) & marine oxygen minimum zone (ENVO:01000065); material: "saline water (ENVO:00002010), including plankton...
CAGATTTGGGAGAAAGCGGGTTTTCAGATGCAAGATGTATCATTTCCCCACTTGCGCGAGGCCCGTGCTGCAGCAACCATAGTCCTGGCTTCTGAGGCAAGCGCTCACCACGAACAGTTGCTACGCCAGCTGGAAAATGAATATGGAGAAGATGTAAGGTCGAGATTAAAGATGGGCTTGCTATTCACCGGCACAGAATATGTCAATGCCCAGAGAATCAGGAGGATGATAAAAAGGAATTTGACGTCACTATTCAAGAAGGTGGATGCAATAGTCCTTCCGACAACCCCAATTGCTGCTTTTCACGTGGGTGAGAAGCCAGTAGACTCAGATGGTACGACTATAGATCCGCGCGTACTGCTCACAAGATTCACTAGCGTCTTCAATCTCGTTGGGACTCCCGCCATCTCTGTCCCTTGTGGAATTAATCCATTAGGACTGCCCTTCGGAGTGCAGATCGTCTGCAAGCCTTTCGACGAGTCGCTAATTCTGGACATCGCAGACGTACTTGAGTCCAGCTTGAAATGCTATCTTCTGAAACCCCCAATGGCGTGATCTGGATATCGGTGATCGGAGATGTTTTCTTTCGCTATAGATTGAAACCTTCGCCGTACCCCGCCTCATTGCTAGCCCAAGCGCCAGCCATTCGGCCACTAAGTAGGCATTGACCCAAGATGTGACCCAAGTACCCTGGGTGACAACCGCCGATCGAAGCTATTTCTCCTGCCGCGTACAGCCCTGGTATGGGTTTTTGGTTCTTGTGCATGACCTGACAGTGGAAATTCGTACCCACGCCACCTAGGCTCTTCCTGGCGAGTAATAGGAAATGTATTGCATAGAACGGAGGACTAGTTAGTGGTAGAAGTCCCTCCAGTGGTTTCCCAAACTCAAGATCTTCTGCAGGCTGGGTTTCAAAGTAGCTATTATAGTCTCGCACAGTTTCTGAAAGATTGTCGGGAGGAACCTCGATCTTCTTAGCCAGAGCTTCGATGGTAGGAGCTCTAATAATATGTGGAGAATTATCGAATAGCTCCTTTACCCGCTCCGCGAATACCTTGCCTCCTTCTCGATAGTAGGGATCAACTACTTCCGCTCTTCTTGCCATCCTTTCATCGAGGATGGACCAGACTTTTGGAGGATTTTGCGACATGAAAGCTTTTGTCCCTTTGTCAGCACCATACTCGACTTCGTTATGAAAACGCCTGCCCATGGCATTTATCCAGATGTTCTCATGAATCTGCCTGAAGACCAATCCCCTCTTACCAGTAGGATCACGGTAATCAGGCGTTGCGTAACAATAAAGGCACATCTCGCCCAGATGAGGGAATATTGCATCTATCTCCTTCAACATCACGTGTCCTAATCCCTTAGACCCTTCTCCCGAACCTTCCATGATTCTGTACTCGCGTAGATGTGGGGCGTATTCCTGAATGAGATCAAGATTAGAGCAGAATCCTCCTGTCGTTAGGATGACTGCCTTCGCGCGAATTTCTTCTTCTCCACTAGAGTTAGATGTATTGATACCGACAACTCTGCCATCATCCATGATTAGGCCTCGACACATGGTTTCTGTCATCCACTTAATCCGCCCTTTTACTCCTTCAATGAGCGAGTCCATCAGCCCCTCTCCCGCATTGAAAGGATAATGACGTCTGGATACGCTATTGCCCTCTTCAGGCGACTTCAGTTTTTCCCATAGAACACCTCTATCCTCTCCCCACATGTACACCTCTTTCAATGAGCGAGAGAGATAGTACCTTGCCCATGGTTCATCATCCACGCCATTACAACCTAGCCAGTCACTGACTGCCTGCTCGACAGTATCTTGTATCCCCATAGAAGCCTGTAGGTGGGTACCAACCGCGATACAACCACCACCCGAGACTCGTGCAGCTCCACCCAGGTATGGCAATTGATCAATTAACTTCACATTGGCACCGCTTTGTTCTGCTTCTATGGCAGCTGCTACTCCAGCAGCTCCTGCCCCAACTATCAAGATATCAGTGTCTTCAGCCAATTTTTAGTTTTACCACCACATGGAAAGGAATTGAGGTAATATCAAGATATTAAGATCTCTGCAATAATGAAAGATATCTTTTTCGTTGTTCTATTCAATATTTTCGCGAGGAAGTGTTTTAATTCGATCAGAAGGTCTACCAAACCATGACCGAAGCCACTTCAGATACCTTCACTATCGGCAGATCGGTCATTAGGACTGACGCAAGGCAAAGAATTACGGGAGAAGCTACCTTTGTCTACGACATGAAATTTGAAAACATGTTGTATGGCAAAATACTTCGAAGCCCTCATGCACATGCCCGGATCAAGAACATCTCCACCAGCCACGCTGAAGCTATAGAGGGCATACACACCATCATAACGTCAAGGGACCTTCCGAATGTCCTGCATGGAGACATGATAATAGATACGCCCACACTTGCAAGGGAAAGAGTACTGTACGAAGGAGAGCCCGTGGCAGCTGTCGCCGCTGAGAGTCCAGAAATGGCTGAAGAAGTACTTCAATTGATCGAGGTTGAATATGAACCATTGCCAGCACTTCTAAACCCCGAGGAGGCAATGAAGGAGAACCCATCAATTACGCTCCATCCAGATCTGTCTAACTATCATCGCAGCACAAGCACACTCAAACTTGATGTTCAACGTCCCAATGTCACGAGTTATTGGAAAACCCGATTAGGTGACGTTCAAAGGGCTTTTGAAACATGTGACCTAATTGTCGAAAATACCTATACGACGGGGATGGCCCATACTTGGCATACTGAGCCCAATGTTACAGCGGCTTGCCCGGAACCCGATGGTACTGTTACGGTATGGACCTCAGCTCAGAACATCTACAAGGTACGCCAAGAGATCGCGGAAGCTCTTGACCTAGACGTCGCCACGATTCGCGTAATAGTCCCTCCTTACGTTGGTGGAGGTTTTGGGAATAAGTCCGCAGTCAATCACCTAGAAGCAATATGTGTGGCGTTAGCTAGAAAGAGCGGCAATCCTGTAAAGATCGCGTTCACCAGAGAGGAAGTTCTTAGAGCCACCACTGTCAGACATCCTACTCTCTTCCACGTCAAGGATGGGGTGAACCGTGATGGTCACATATTAGCACGCAAGATGACCGCGATCTACAACGGTGGAGCCTATGCCTTCCACGGAGACTTTTCACCACGAAATGCAGTACTTGCAGCTGCAACAGTCTACAATATCCCAAATCTTTGGATTGATTCTTTCAGAGTCTGTACAAATCAGCCCTCAGGTGGAGCCTTTCGTGGGAATGGAGGGCCCCAAGGATTCTGGGTCACAGAATCTCAGATGGACGATATAGCTTTTCGTCTAGGGATAACTCAGGAGGAGATCCGGCTGAAGAATCTCCTAAACAATGGAAATATCAATGGACTTGGTGAAATCGTTCGTGACTTTCATCTTAGACGATGCCTAAATGAGATTTCTCCTTATGTCGAAGCTCGGAAATCCACTCATGTGAATGGTAGATGGCGCATTGGGAGAGGCCTTGCCATAGGGCACAAGTGGTCCGGTTCAAACAGTCCGAATACTGCAGTAGCCACATTAAGAGAAGATGGACACATAGACATCCTAACCGGCCTAATTGAGCTAGGACAAGGAACACAGACTGCATTAGCTCAGATCGTTTCCGAACATCTCAAGATTTCTGTCAACAAAGTCTTTTTTCAACAGGCCGATACTTCCCATTCGCCGAAGAGTGTCGGAGCTGGCGGAAGTAGACAGCTCTATAACCTTGGCAACGCGACCAGCAACGCTGCTCAGAAGTTAGCCAAGATGATCCTTGAATCTGCTGCGGGAATCCTTAATGTCGAGCTAAAGTCGCTTCAGCTTAAAGATGGCCGAGTGAATGTCAGTGATAATCGAAGTCAAGGAGTTAGTTTTGGAGAGGTAGCTTCAAAGGTTGGCCAGCTCGAAGCCAGAGGCGAGTTCATTCTTCGACACGGCAAGCTGGATAGTGAAAGCGGCCGGTATACAGAAGATCGAGGGACAGCTTACTATTCGGGCACCGCTGCAGCTGCCGAAGTAGCCATTAATACTGAAACCGGACAAGTCAAAGTTCAGCGCGTCGTTTGCAGCGCTGACGTGGGCCGAGCATTGAATCCTGACATTGTAGTTGGACAGGTAGAAGGAGGATTAGTCATGGGGATAGGTACTGCGCTTTCAGAGGAAATGGTCTTGGATGAGGGCAAGGTCGCAAACCCCGACCTGAAAGATTACAAGCTACCCAGTTCCATGGACTCTCCACGGATTGACACCATCCTGATCGAGACTCCTCTTGTGGATGGTCCCTTTGGTGCTAAAGGTGTTGGTGAAACATCGATCATGGTCGCCGCTCCAGCCATAACAAATGCAATAGCGCATGCCGTAGGAGTAAGAATTACAAAATTGCCCGCCTCGCAACAGGATATACTCAGACTGCTCCAAGAGAAGAAGTACTGATCGGAAGATGTTTCCACCCGCTTTCGATGAGGAGAGTCGATGATCGCACGTGCTTGTCCTTCTTGCCTTTACCACTTCTGGAATGAGCCTAGCTGAAAAGTTCTAGTTCCCGATCTGGTGAGATGGTGTAAATGGCTAACTTAGGGGGCATAGACAAAGGTTTCAGTTTATCCGTTGTTGAGGGAACAGGTGAAAAGATGGTGCGCATGATGCTCGAATCAGGATACGGCGTGAGTCTGAAGTCATTAATTCTCCAAGAATCCAATAGAGGCAGAGGATTCAAGGTCCACCAGTCGTACGCTGTTGAATTTATGAACCAACCCCGCGTCTTATCACCGTAAGCGTAGACGTTGTATTGGGAAAAATCGAGCTCGAGAAAGATCTTCTCCTTAGCATGGCAAACCCTGCTTCAATAGAGGACGTAGTTGTTGAGAAGCTATGAGATTGGTAGCTACAAGAAGTAACAACGGTTACATCGATGGCTCAACAGTACGATAGACGCGTTTGGTTGTCTCTTCCACAGCGTCTCGAGTTGCCATGGCTCTTGGATATCGGCCGCTACCTATAACCTCCGATATAGACTTGAAACCCCATAGGTCCATCAGTTTTAGGAGTCCCCGACAGATGTTCCTTGCAACGCTAGGCCCCTCATAAATCAGACCTGTATGCAATTCTACTGTCGATGCTCCTGCTCGGAAGGCTTCAAAAGCATCCATGCTATTGTGAATTCCTCCGCGTGCTTTGATGACTATCTTTCCCTTTGTCTCTTGATATATGTCACGAATATTTGCTAGTGTTTTCTGGTAGATCGCCCGTCCACTGAGATTACCAATCTTGGCTGAAAGTCTTGGTTCTTCCACGACAAGAGAGCCAGGTATCGTGATAGCATCAACTCCATTCTTCATGGATATATTTACCAGCTCCAATCGGTTTTCTCGCTCTTTCTCTGAAATGTAATTTCGCATCTTCACGAAGATAGGATTGGTCTTGTGCTTATTCACCGCGTCTAGTAACTTCTCATAATTATGTGGATCCATGAAGTTGAATTTGTAGCCATCTTTGGGTTCGTTTGGGCATCTTAGACTAATCTCCAAGCCATCGCTCAAAGGTTGAAGCATTTCAAAGCTCTTTACAGATTCCTCCAGAGTAAAATCCTCTATGCAAGGTATGATACGCATGTTGAAAGACTGAGAATGCCTTAGTCTTTCTGCAGTATATGATGCACCCTTGCTAGGAATCTGAACGCAGTTGACGAGAGATTCGTGTTCTGAATATCGAAGTATCCTGGGTTTCGGATTATTCTTATGGTTAACGTTCAGAGTGATTGATCCTGGGATAGTATATCCAAATCCCATTCTAGCCATGGATTCGATCATCTGGCAGTGTTTGTCGAACCCAGGAGCAGCTCCGACAGGGTTCTTCAGAGCAATTCCACCGATTGTTATATTGAGTCGTTCATCTTGAGTCTCAGGAATGGTACGAATTCCCTTCCAAAAAATAGGGTGCCTCAACGCGAACTGGCCTAACTCATTAGCCATATCAGCAGATAGGAATCCAAAGAGCAGTGGCCTTACCAGTCCTTTGTAAAGACCAGTCAACCGTACCAAAATGTTACAGGCCAGTATTTAATGATGTTTTGGTTACATCTCAATTTCGATTCCCAAGAAGCTTTAAGATCTTCAGGTGAAGCAGGTGCATATCAAATATTGGGCACAGACATATTGAAATTCGTAATCCTTCTTATCCTGTAATAGTAATATAGTCCAATAGGTTATATTGGAATAATTAATTGTTAGTCATCTTCGATGTTGAGGGCGTACTAGTCGATGGCGAGCTTCTGCCAGAATTAGCTAAGAAGGTGGACAGAGAGAATGAGGTCTATGAGCTTACAATGAAAGGCATTAAGGGTGAGATCATATGGGAAGATGGACTTTTTCAAAGACTAGCTCTAATCCGTGGCTGCCTCCAACAAGACTGTATCGACGTCGCGAATAGTCTTCCGCTAATGAATGGTGCCCGCGCGTTACTTCGAATCCTCAAGAATGAGGGTTGGAAGACAGTCGCGGTATCAGGAGGTTTTTCACTTCTCTCTGACAGGGTTCGAGATGAGCTGGGTCTGGACTACGCTATAGCCAACGAGTTCTTCTTCAAGGACGGAAAGCTTGATGGAACATCCTTTCACGTAAAGTCCAATAAAGCAGAAGCGTTAACTTCTCTCTTAGCTACACTACAGGAACCCAAGGAGAACATTGTCGCAGTGGTCGACGGAGCTAATGACCTGAATCTCTTTGAGATCGCAGGAAAAAAAATTGCTTTCAACGCACAACCCATAGTCGAACATCAGGCAAATTACATAGTGAAAGAGAAGAACCTGACAGATATTATCCCGATCTTGGGACTCAATACACCTTCTCAGGATTATGATTCCCAACTGCCCACAATACCTAAACATGACCCAACAGTACGAAAGGTTTCAACCTAATCTACTTCCCGTGGAGACTCATCCGATCTGACAACTCAGGGAAGACGATCTCCATATTTGATTCCTTGCTAGTTCAATCTCCATTGGTACTTATAGACAAACCTACAAATATTCACTGCCCATCAAAATAGAGGTCATGAAAATGCAGCTCAAGACCCTGGGGCGTACCGGAGTCAAGGTTCCCGAGATAGGTCTAGGCACATGGGAATTCACCGGCAAGCCTGAAACTCTCAGGAGAGGGGTCGAGATCGGAGCCAGTTTCATCGACACGGCTGAAATCTACGGCACGGAAGACGTCGTAGGAAAAGCAATCTCGGGAATAAGGCAGAAAGTGTTCCTAGCAACCAAAGCATCACCTAACCATTTCAAGTATGATGACCTCCTTATGGCCGCTGAAAACAGCCTGCGGAGACTAGGTACTTCCACCATTGATCTCTATCAACTGCATTGGCCTAGTAACGACGTACCGATACGAGAGACGATGCGAGCCATGGAGAAGCTCGTTAAGGAGGGCAAGATAGCCCATATTGGGATAAGCAATTTCTCAGTTCAGCAAACCAAGGAAGCACAAGAGGCACTTTCGCGCTATGAGGTGGTCTCTAATCAGGTTGAATACCATCTGTTAGACCGATCGATCGAGTCAGAGCTCATCCCATTCTGTGAACGGGAAAGCATAACGATCGTCGCATACAGCCCTCTGGCCAGAGGGTCTCTAGCCCATCCCTCCATTCGGAATAAACGACTATCTTCAGTGTTAGAGAGCGTACGAAGAACTGAAGGAAAGACCACAGCTCAGGTTTCTCTTAACTGGATCAACAGTAGAGAGAACGTTGTGGCCATTCCAAAGGCCAATAGCCCAGAGCACGTGAGAGAAGACTGCGAAGCTTCTGGATGGCATCTCAGTCAGAAAAGCTTTGAACTTATTGATGAGGCTTCTAAGGGATAACTCAGGTAGATTGCGGAGGTCTTGGATTTTGTCACATCTACGACCTACGAAGTACAAAAGTTAAGGAAACTCTTTTTTCCGCCGATTGCTTTTAACATCGATATGAGGACGAGTGATGTATGCATCTAGCAAAGATATACTCGAAAAAGAAGAATACCTCAGAGAGAGAAGGAAATATGGTTGCGAGCATCTTTGAAGAAAATGGCTACTCAGCTTGCTACCCGAATTTCGTCCCAACCGCCAAACAAACTGGATATGCCTTTGGAGGATTGCAAATTTACTACGCACCTAGTACAAGGAAAGATAGGCCGGTAGGGGTACGTTGGGAGCTGCACATAGCTGAAATAGAATCAGTTTCACCATCAAGTGTTCATTTTGCGGATACCGAAAGGACTAACCTGGGATCTATAATCGGTACCTACTTTAGTGAAGAGATCGAGAGAAGTCTAATTGATGAAGTTCGAAAACTTCTCAGTAAGAGTGATTCAGGAAACTTCTCTTTTGAACACCAAAAAATATCCCAAGAACCCCTCTTGCAATTTCTTGAAGACAACTACCTGCTAATCCCGGATGATTTGGATCATACCATTCCAAATCTCATCCTGAAAGAATTCTTATCTGGTGTAAGCCTATTGCAAAAACATTAAGCTTCCCACAATGGCACAACAAGAAGACGACTACTGTCCAATAATCAACCATAGACTGCCAGATCTAGTAGAGACTTCGGATTGAGAAAGAACGAAATCAAGCTTTGACCATAAAAGCCTCGGGCGGGGTTTGAACCCGCGACCCCTACCTTACCAAGGTATTGAGCAACAAAGAATGTTGTGCTCCACCAGGCTGAGCTACCGAGGCGTGAAACTTCCGTCCACTAATATTTCCTATTATTCTTTGTGGATGCTGAACCTATCAATATTGTAAAAACATCCCAGATTGAAGTTTTTTCAGTGTATACCTCTAGGTTTTATAACTGCTTATTTGAGTAGATGACCATTTGAGAAAGAATGCCCACAGAGAATGAAGTTATAGTAAGAGTAGGAGGAGCCGCTGGAGAGGGTGGTGCTTCTACCGGTGAAAGCATTGCCAAGCTCTTCAGTAGACATGGTCTCCACACCATCACGTATACAAGCTATCAATCAGCGATTCGTGGTGGACATAATTGGATTCAAATCAGGGGATCTCCAGAAAAGGTCTATTCGCAAGGCGACGGGCTTGATCTTCTACTAGTCCTGAGCTCTGAGACAGCAGATATCCATTATTCGAAGATTAGTCCTGGTGGCGTTATCCTATACAACAACGAAAAGATCAAAAATGGTGAGAATCTTGTTCGTCAAGATGTAAAGCAATTAGGAATACCCGCCACGGAAATGGGCCGAAAGTACGGGAATCTTCCTATACAAAATACCATACTCGTCGGTGCCTTAACTCATCTTCTTGGAATGAAACTTGATACATTAGTGAGTGTAATTGAAACGATTTTTGGTAAGAAAAAGTCTGACATTTTTAAATTCAATGTTGAAGCTGCTCAAGAAGGTTACAATTATTCACAACAAAACTTCCAGCCATTAGGAAAAAGGATGAATTACACATTTACGCCGAAGCTGCTAATGACAGGAAACAACGCATTAGCATTGGGTGCTGTTACTGCAGGCTGCAAATTCTACTCTGCATACCCCATGACTCCAGCATCAACAATCCTTCACTGGATGGCCGCTCATTCTACGAAATACAGCGTTCTCGTTAAACAGGGAGAGGACGAACTCGCTGTTGTTAACATGGCGATCGGAGCAGCCCACGCGGGTGCTAGGGCTATGTGTGCTACATCAGGAGGCGGCTTTGCCCTTATGTCAGAAGCAATTGGCCAGGCCGGGATGACCGAAACGCCAGTAGTTATCGTTGAGTCACAACGATCTGGCCCAGCCACAGGCCTTCCTACGAAGACAGAACAGGGTGACCTTCTTCAAATGTTAGGCGCAGGACAGAGTGACTATCCCAAGATCATTTTAGCACCAAGAACCGTTGAAGAATGTTTTTACACAGCTAATGAGGCCTTCAACCTGGCGGACAAATACCAATGCCCTGTCATCATAGCCTCAGACCTGTATCTATCTGAGCACTTTGAAACTGTTGATAGTCTAAATCTAGACTCTGTTCCAATAGACCGCGGCCTGCTTTTCGATGGCAACGGAGATGGGCGAGATTACAAACGGTATCAGTTTACTGAAAGTGGCATCTCCCCCCGGGCTATCCCAGGTCAACCCGATCACATGTTCGTGGCGCCAACGGATGAACATGATGAAAATGGCGTTTCCATAAGTGATGTCTTATGTGGGATACCCAAGTACGTCGAGATCAGGGCTAGAATGATGGAGAAACGAATGAAGAAAATGGAGATTGCCATGCAAGATATGAAAGCACCGAGTCTCGAGGGCGCAAAGGATGCAGAGCTGACTCTAGTAGGTTGGGGCTCGACCCAAGGTCCTATCAAAGACGCCGTGCTAGCCCTAGAACAAGAAGGCATATTGGTTAATTCAGCACAATTCAAGTACCTTTGGCCGTTTCCTGCTGAGAAGTGTGAACAGGTTCTTAGCCAGTGCAAGAAACTTCTCCTGGTCGAAGGCAATTATAGCGGCCAATTCGGACTTCTCTTAGCCGCTCTAACTGGAATAAGAATTAAGGAGAAATTGTTAAAATATGACGGTGAGCCTATTTACCCATCTGAGATAGTAACAAAGGTGAAACAAGTAATTGGCCACATCTGAAATCGCCACCTATGAATCGGAAACCAAGCCAGACTGGTGCCCGGGATGCGGCGACTTCGGGGTTCTCGCTGGGTTGAAACGAGCTGCAGGAATTCTTGATATTGATCCGAAAGACATACTGGTAGTGTCAGGGATCGGGTGTTCTTCTAATCTCCCTGGCTTCTTCAATTCGTACGGTTTCCATGGTCTTCACGGCAGGGCTATCCCTGTAGCAAGTGGCGCCAAACTGGCAAACTCAGATCTGAATGTGGTTGTGACAGGTGGTGATGGCGATGGATATGGAATAGGCCTTGGACATTTCATTCATGTCATGCGCAGAAACCTAGACATCACCTACATCGTAATGGACAATGGAGTGTACGGCCTAACTACTGGACAGGTTGCTCCCACAGCAGAGAAAGGCTTCAAGACAAAGTCTTCTCCCGAGGGAGTAATCGAGATGCCCATAAATCCGATAGCTCTAGCACTTGTATCCGGAGCTACCTTCGTTTCAAGAGCCTTCTCTGGTGATCCCATCCATATGGCCGACGTAATCGCCAGTGCCATAAAACATCCAGGTTTTTCTCTCGTGGATGTCTTCAGTCCCTGCGTCACCTACAACAAGATCAACACCTACGAATTCTACCGGCCAAGAATATCCAAGCTGGACCAGACAGGACATGATACACATAGCATGGAAGCTGCCATCAAGCGATCATATGAATGGGGGCAGAAAATACCAATCGGAATATTTTATCAGACGGAGAGACCAACCTACGAGGCTGAAGATGCTGTCCTGAAGAACGGACCTCTGATTAAGCAAAAGCCGGTTGCTAGAGATCCAGAGATATTGCTCAGGGAATTTATGTAGCCATACAGACCTATTCCACCTGACGAACTTGGTTAGCTCAACCTGAAAACAAGCAAAATAGTGACAGAAAGGATTAGCTAGTGTTGGCATCTAAAAGAATTAGAGTCAACTGCCGATGTAGGACTAGACTTTCAGCTGATGTTGACGATACTGATTCCCACAATTATCTATCAAAATAGAGGATGTCATTCTTTCCTTTTAGTCAGGCATCCCCTCTTCTTCTTGCTACTACGCTAGCACTTCTTCTAACTTTAGTCTCTCTTAGCTGGACAATAATATCAATTAGAGTCGTAAGATCGCAATGGCGAATACCTCCTCTAAACATCACAGTCCCGAGAGATAAAGGCCCGCTGATCTCTGTCATAATAACTGCCAGAAATGAAGTTCATAGCATTACTCAGACGCTTCAAACCGTGCTTTGCCAAAAATATTCTCCATTGGAAACGATCGTCGTAGACGATGGATCCGATGACGGTACTGCTATGAAGGTACAGCAGATCAAGAAGAGGTTAACAGACGGTGACATTCATCTCAGACTTTTGAGAATCAAGTCCAGACCTCATAATTGGGTTGGGAGAACCTATGCCTGCCATAGAGGAGCTAAGCTGGCGAAGGGCAAATGGCTCCTCTTCACTGATGCCGATATTGAGTTGGCGCCCACTACAGTCTCATCAACTCTAGCCTATGCTACAGAAAGCAATATTGACTTCATCTCGGCAAAACCTCGATTCAACTGTAACGGTAGAATTTCTAAGACAATCGTACCTCTACTGGATCAAGTGATATCACTCTTCTTTCCGATTGAATTAGTAAATTCACAAAATGATCAAAGAGCATATCTGTACGGCAGCTTCATATTCGTTAATCGTGATACCTATCTTAAGTTAGGGGGACATTCAAGCGTTCGAGGCGAAGTAGTCGAAGATAGAACACTAGGAGAGTTAGTAAAACGGGCCGGATTGTCACTTAGGATTGTTGATGGACTCGATATTATTCAGACAACATGGCCCAACAAGTTTTGGTCTATATGGGTGGGTCTTCAACGTATCCTATCTTCATCTATACGGCGAGACATCATGGAAGGAATTCTATTTGGGGTCGCCGGTGTGTTCCTATGGTTACTTCCTTGGGTTTTGCTACCCTTCTATCTCATCCAAGCCTCGGTATTAGGAGAAGGAATTTTCGCGGCGGGACTAGCCGGTGCTCTTTATAGTCTGTGTCTCATGACAATCCTAACAGGCCTCGTGTCCAGAAGGACAGGCATCAATCCCCTCAATTCTGTTCTTCTTCCCATAGGGGCAACAATATTTCTTTCAGCGGTGTTCTACACAGCCTACAAGGTGGCCAGAGGAGGAACAATTATGTGGAAAGATCGTAGCTATAGGGTACGATCCATCACAAAATAACAATCTTTTCTACGCCCGTAGAATATGAACCGCATAATATTAGTGGAGGTATGATCTATATCTCAATTGGATGGCGATAGTCTCTTGACGCAGGAAACAGAGGTCGACCTCAGAAAGGATATCACTGGAAGTAAGACCAAACTGTTAAGGAGCTTCCGAATTGTTCTCTGTATAACGGGCAGCATTGCTGCATTCAAAGCCCCAGACCTAGCAAGAGAGCTGATGCGCCACGGTGCAGATGTCTTCGTTGTAATGACACGTCCATCTACACGAATAATCCACCCCAATCTAATGGAGTGGGCAACAGGTAATCGCGTCGTGACTGGATTGACTGGCAAGATAGAACATGTTCAGCTTGCGGGCAAGAGCACTACAGCAGCACATCTGGTCTTGATTGCCCCTTCTACCGCAAACACTGTATCCAAGATTGCTGCAGGGATAGACGATAATCCTGTTACAGCAGTCGCCTCTGTTGCTCTCGGCTGCAAGATTCCCGTAGTCATAGCACCAGGGATGCACGAACCAATGTATTCGAATCCATTTGTCTTGGATGCAGTGAGGAAGTTGAAAGAGACTGGAGTTCATTTTGTTGATCCCGTCTTGGCAGAGAACAAGGCAAAACTTGCTCCTATCCAGAAAATAGTCGACGAGGTTATCTCAGTCCTTTCTCCGAAAAGCATGGAAGGACTTAACTTGTTAGTGACTGCGGGCCCGACGATAGAGCAGATCGATCCTGTTCGTATTATTACAAACCCATCCTCCGGAAAGATGGGAATGGCAATAGCCAATGAAGCCTTGCATCGAGGGGCAGAAGTAACACTTGTTTATGGACCTGGAAGTGAGAAACCAGATTATTCCACAAAAGTTGTTCGGGTGAAAAGCACAGAAGAAATGATGGATGCCGTTAACACAACACTTCGCAATAGATATCATGATGTTATCATAGCAGCCGCCGCCCCCGCTGACTTCTCAGCTCAGCGGCCTATGAAGGAAAAATTGAGTAGTCGCGGGCGCAAAAGCCTGACTCTAGAACTTACTCCGACCCCAAAGATAATTTCAGTTGCAAAGAAAACTTCTCCAAAGAGCCTCCTTGTGGCCTTTAAGGCCGAATATTCAGTAAATGACAAGGATCTTGAATTGAGAGCTAGAACTATTATCGGTGAATCAGGCGCTGATCTAGTAGTCGCGAATGACATTGGCAGAAAAGATTCCGGCTTTGGTTCAGAAACGAGTACAGTACTGCTAGTAAGAGCCGCTGGTAACGTTTCAAGGATCCGTCTGACTACTAAGAAGGTCATCGCTTCACGACTTCTTGATGAAGTCAGCAAGATGCTTAAGCGTCACAGTTAAGATCCTGTTACTTTTCCAAGAAACGACTTTTGGA
>CEQE01121500.1_pt1 | contig 14268 bp, 8 predicted proteins | sample 356201 | NCBI WGS metagenome assembly CEQE01 (sample SAMEA2619970, study PRJEB7988) | marine metagenome | biome: marine biome (ENVO:00000447); feature: mesopelagic zone (ENVO:00000213) & marine oxygen minimum zone (ENVO:01000065); material: "saline water (ENVO:00002010), including plankton...
AGGTCGTCGCAGAGCCGTTCATCCAACCCTGGGAGCAGGTGACCGTAACGTTCGTTCGTGGTCGACTCCAGAACCTCTGGGCTCAGATGGGAGGAAGGTTCTCGGCGGTCGGGTCCTCTCCCGGTTCTGGTTGCTTCTTCTGGAAGAGCCATCCCATCTTCCTGAAAACGGCGACCTGGGCGATTGTGATGATTCCGATTACCAACCATGCCAGCAGGTAGCCATTGAGCCATCCGAACTCTGGGAAGTAGTTCTTGTCGATGTTCATCCCATAGAGACCGACGATGAAGGTCGGGAGCAGCATGATCGAGGCCATGGCCGTGAGTCGGTTGCCGGCCCTGGCCTGTTCCCGGTTCAGATAGTCAGACAAGTTCTCTGACAGTGATTGCATCATGTTCTGCCCGTACTCGAAGCGTTGCACCGCATGGCGAAGGGACTCCCTGACGTCGATCAGGTGGATTTCCGTGTACCTCGGGAACAGTTCCCGGGTCTTGCCGTCGATGGTTTCCTCCAGGTCGAGGTCGTCATCGATGATCTTCTCGACCAGCGCAAGCGTAGGCAAGGTGATCGTTGACAGTTGAAGGAAGATATTCCGGAGTCTCGCGATCTGCTGTCGACAGTTGGTCGCGGAGAACTGGGGGTTGTCATCGTGGTTCAGCAGGTGTTCGATGGCGTCGGCGCGGGAATGGGCGAGGTTGAGCAGTTCGTGAATCGCCTTTGAGATGGTCACCGTGAGTAGCCAGATGCAGTCGCCGGGATCAAGGGCCAACGCTTTGGCAGTCTCCTGCTCCTCGGTCAAGTCCGGCATGCTGATCGAACTCGGCATGCCCTTTGGTGTTCTGGTCACCGTGAGGAAGCAACTGAAGTCGATGACCACCCGGATGCCGAGGGTCTCCACCTCGTCGCGTGTTTTGTTGTAGACGGGGTAGGCGAATTCGCCGAACAGGTAGTGGTCGTGTGATTCGAGTCGGGCGAAGACGTCTGCGTAGAAGTCCCGGGTACTGTGCAGTCGCTGATCGACGACCTCATGCAGGTTGTCAGGTAGGTGTCTTGCAAGATCGGCGTTGGTCGGGTCCGGTAGGTGAACCCATGGCGACTGTGTCACGGCAACTCCGTTCCGTATTCTGGTTCTAGACGACCGATGGGGGCCTTGGCCCCTCGTTGGATTCGCGGCCCGGTGATACGGGAGGGAGAGTGTCGCCTCTGAATCCGGCCAGCATGGCGGGCGCAGTGGGAGCGGAGAGCAGGAGCCGAAACCTTGCAAACACGAGGTCGCGGCCGGGGCTCACAGCGCTGGGGACAATGAGCGGCGGCGCATCGGATTCCTTCGGATGTGAACTGTCCAGGTTGTCGAGCCTCAGATGGAGCGCATCCGGTTCCGTGCTGAAAACCTCAGGACGGAATATCGGCACTTCGGCGAGGGGTTCTTCGAGGCCCCGGAGGAACGCCTCGGGAGACAGTCCGCTCAACGCTCGGCCAGGCCCAGTGACCGAAACCGGTGAAAGGAGTTCGTCCAGGGACAGATCGGTAAGCCATTTCACAATGGTGGCAGTGTGGGCCGCAATGACAGCTTCATGGAGTTGCCCGCCCGTCAAGCGAATCCGAAAGTCCTCCCTTTCAGCGAAGATCGGCTCGTTACTCCCTGGAATACGAGACCGGACCGACCCGGCTGCGCTGTTGTCCGACTCCGGTTGCGGAACCTGTCCATCTGCATAGAGCACGGCAGCGGCGTAGTCGTCTTCCCACTGCTGCTTCATCTCGAGGAACACCGTGGTCAGCCATCCCCGCTTGAAGGTCGTACGGCAAGCATTCGCCTGAGCATTTCGAAGTTGATGGCTGGTGGGGTTGGCTGTCCCGTGCACATAGGACTGTGGTCGCATGATGTCATCGGACGTCAATTCGCTTTCGCTGCCAGCGTCGGGTCGGCCGTATGGTCGGTGCACGACCGTCCGTATCACTGCCTGCCAGTCCTGGAATTGATCGCGAGTATTCACCAGGCGGGCAAATTCACTTGAGCAGTGGGAGACCTTGAGAAGAGCCTCGCGACGTGTCCTCGACCCGGCATCTTGTCGGGTCTGCACGCGAGCGAGTTCTCGGGTGAAGCGTGTTCCCTGGATGATCAGAGAGGCAAACATACCGACGAACGCTGCGGCGAGCCAGAGGAACGGAAGGAAGACGAGAAAGACGTTCGCGATCGTTGCAATGCCGGCAACAACGGCTGCCGCCCCGGATCGAATGGTGCCAAGCCGAAGCTTTGCCCTCACCTTCTCCACTTCTTCGGTTGACCGGTCGGGTGCTTCCCTCTCGGCCATGCCGGTTGCCAGGCCTTGTCTGGCATTGTCGGTTGCCACGACCAGGTGGGTGCCTATCTGCCACAGTAGGGAATGCTGGCGGGCAACGAGCCAGCGCTGCCACCGGTCCTGCAACGACTGGAGAACGCCCTCCGCCGGGTTCTTGTCGGGGAGGTGAAGGCCGGACTTCTTGGCACAGATGTGGCCGACATGGACAAGACGGTCAGTTGGCTCGTGGATGTAGCAGACACCGTGGTGAAAGGACGGGGTGCCGCAGTGGTCGCATCGATTCTCGTTGTGCCACGGCCCGTCGATCGACTCATGTTCGCGAAGTGCCTCTTGGTGCACCGTCTGGGGGATTCTGTACTCCTCAGGGATTTCCGGTAGCGGCCCCTGGTAGAAGGCGGTCACCGGACGGTAGGCAGACGGGTCGAAGTCCGGATGGCCGGGCCGGTGGACCTCCGGCCCGGCATCGTTCTCCTCGGCATCTGGCATTGACGGAGCATCTGGGGGGATCCCTGCGGAGAGTGGAATCGATTCGGTTGTCTGGTCCAAGTCCGAGATGTCGGCGAGTGCGCGAGCCACGGCACGGGCATTGTCAACGTCCATGGGGCCGATGTGCTCGAGACCGGCGTCAAGTTCGAGAAGCCCGATCTCGAGGGGAGACAGGGTGAAGTCGTCTTCATCCGGGGCCGGCCCGATGGCCGTCGGATCGAGGTAGAGCAGTCGCCGGGTGTCCCTCTCCGGTATCGGTAGTCCCTCAGGGAGGTCACCCCCATCGACCAGTCCGAAGCAGGCCTGTCGGAGAAGCGTCCATGGATGAGGGTCGGGAATGGCGGAAGGTCTCGTGTCGGGCATCCCGATTTCCTGCAGTCGGTTCAGCAGGTTGTCGGTGTCGTCGCGGGCAAGGCCCGGGCGAAATTTCATGACCACTGAGGACCGGTCCCCGAAGGTCAACTGTTGGGCTGCTGCTGCAACCCCCTCACCGACCCTGCTTGATATTCGTTCGATCACGATGAGGGGGGCCTTGCGGGCGGCGGTCGCGAAGTTACGGATGAAGAGTCGAAGTCCGGCCAGAATGCCGATCTGGGCCGGTGCTTTGGCATGAGGAGACTTGAAAGGACGGAACGTGAATCCGGCCTCGATCGCGAGTCTCTTGGCCACCCCAGGGTCTATGGGGGATCCGATCGGAGCCATAATGGCCTGGACGTCTGGCGGCACGGTCCATGGCCCGCTGTCTGGGAACGCTCCAGCAAGGACGTCGTCGATGAATTTTCCGGCATTGACCAGCCGGAGTTGGGCGCGGACAATCCGGGCCGGGAGGACGCGGCCCACCGGATTGTCGTTCAGATGGAGCAACGGCTTCTCCTGCCAACGGAATCCGCCTGCCGCCAGAAGGGCGGTAAGGAGGCAGGTCGTCGGACGGTCGCGGCTGCGAATGGGTAGCACTGCGACGTCGGCATCTGCAATGAGGATCGGGTCGTGGAGGAGGTGCAGTTGCCAGTTCGGATCGAACAGGTCGGCTCCGTAGGAGCCATCTGGTTCTGCGATGCCGACGGTAAAGGCTTGAAACTCGATGTTGCTCAGGAACAGCGAGCGGAGTGTGTCGAGAAGGAGTGCCTCTGTTTCAAACCAGGCCGTTGAGAACGAACTGGGGTTGTCCGATCTCACCGACACGAAGGTCACAGGATCCCAGCGCTCGAGGGTTGCCACTTCCTCGAGAGTTGTCAGCGTCGTAAGCCCCGAGCGCGTCCAGTGCACTGAAGCATCGAGTTCTTCTCCGGCACTTCCCAGATCGACGAACGCCGTTGCATCTATCAGATCCGCTTCGGCCCATTGCGCGAAGGCCTCGCCGAGACCACGATCACCGGCAACGATCGTCAGGTGTTGGCTCAAACGACTCCTCCGCCGGTGCGTGTGATGAGGGCATTGAGAACAGCGTCGTAGGCGTTCTTCAGGTCGTTGACCAACTCCCTGCTGAGAGTGTCCTCGGGGTCGACCGAACCGAATCTGTCGCGGGTTTCCGCCCCGGTGAAGGATTGCGATTGGAGGGTTTCATATCGCTGGATATTGGCCTTCATGTACTCCTGCAACTTCGCGCTGCGCTCCTGATCGGTGTCCGCCTTGGCCCTTTCGTGGCGCTCGGAGTCCTCCGGGGAGAACGGGAGTACCCCAGTTCGGAGGAAGGTCTCTGCTTCCTCGGCTAGTACGTAGATCTTGCCGGTGCTCTCACCGAGTTTGTACAACCGCTCGTAGGCATCGAAGGCGTTCAACTGTTGTACGGCAACCGTTCCGAAGCAGAGCCCGAATGCCTCCAGAAGTGCGGGGAGGATGTTGTCGGAACTGACGTCGGTCAACAGCGGGAACGGGAACTCAAGTGGGCCGGAGGTTCCGGTTATCCTCACCTTCTGCGACGGGTCGGCGGTGATGTAGCCGAGCATCCTGGCAATAGCGAAACCTCGGATCATGGCTAGCCGCGTCTCGTCGGGAAGGGGAATGAAGTCCTGAAGGACCTTCGTTCGCCTCCAGAGCCAGAACGCGCCACGAAGTTGGGCGGAGTCCAGGCCGATGTCGGTGAGAACGTTTCCAAGCGGTTTCACGAACGAACTGACGACCATCGGATGGACCGGATATTCGATGAACGACGAAATGAGTACAGACTCGGCCTCGGCATCAGTGAAGTAGGCACTGTCACCCAGGACCTCCGAGACAAGTTCCCGAGCAGGGTGGCCCGTCGGAAATGGGAACCCCTGCATGATGGGCATCACCGTGAGTTGGGGGTGCACGGGGTGAATCTGTGCGTTTAGCCCTAGATCGATTTCGATGAGCGGCTGTGCCTGGTTGCGGGCCTCGTCGAGCTTTCTCCTGAATGACCGAAGCCGCTCCATGTGGTCCTGGATGGGGTCACCGTTGGCGTCACTCGTGTCGAGGTATTGACGGAGGTGTTCCGAGAAGTGCCGTTGCATCGGGCTCGATGGTTGGTTCATCCACGACGCAACCCGATCGGAAAACTCTTCCTGCTCGCCGACCACGCGGATTTGCGCCGTCTGACCAGGTGACCATTGCGGACTCCCGCTGGTGCTTCTGCTGTCCCACACCAGTGGCGCGACCTCTGTGTGCTTGCTGGCCGGGAAACCGCCGACGTTGATGAGATAGCGGGTGGCGTCGATCGGATCGGTCGCTTGATAATCGAATGCCTGTGAGCGCTCCATTGCGTCGCCGGCGATACGTTCCAGCGTCTCTGCCCATGTCTCGGGGCCTTCGAGATAGAACTCCAAGGGCGACGGGAGGAATCCCTCCGGGATGCCACCCCGATAGGTGGGCCATGTGGCGATCATTGCCGGTTGGCCGTCGATTGTCGTCACATATTCATGGACCCGCCCATGAGCCTGGTTGATCTGTAGGGCAAGGATGCTGAGAACCTCGTTGGAAAGCGCCTCCATTGCGGCCGCTACGAGTTCACGACGGGTTGCCCTCCATTGACCCAGAATGGACTTGGCAAATGAGTCCAGGGCCGACTGTACGGGCGAGGCCTCGAAGCCCAGGGCACCTGTTGTCCCGGCGTTGCGTAGGGTGCTCTTGGCTTCCTCTCTGAAAGCCCCTGCCTTTGCCTTGTCTTCATTCGCTGACTGGTGGAGTTCGGCTGCAGCCTGCGAGACCTCAGTCACCGTTGCCCTGACAAGTTCAGCGGCAAACTTGAGGCCGAACCGGCCGATGTAGTTCGACGACGCCCGCAGGACCTGTTCGTAGACCTCTGAACTCCAGATGGCTGAAAGGTCGTCGAAACCAGAGTTCGAGCGGTGGTCGGAATTCTTTGCCACCTGTCTGGCTTGAGACAGCAACTTGGTATGCCAGTCACTGGGGCTTCCCGTCTGCGCACCGAACGGAATCCTCATTTCGTCCTTGACCAACCTCAGTTCCTCTCGGGCGAGCTGACCCGAAGCGAAGTGGTCGCTGATCTGATTCGCGTCAGACCCGCGTTCATCGAGCCCACAGGCCCTCTGATAGTCCGAGCCGTGCTTCGAGAGCAGGGCCTCGAGGATTGTCGCGTCGGTCATGGACTTGGCGTCCTGTCCCAATTCCTTGGTTGCCTTCTTGTTGTGACCGTCGTAGAGGTTCTCCAACAACTCGCGCATGAGCAGTTTCGAGGCGTACTCCCGGAACCGGTCTCGCCCGATGGACAGGGTTGCCGATCCGAAGGAAGAGATGACTCCTCGTTGGCGTACGTGGTCGAACGGATAGCCGCCCATGTTTTCCGAAGCATTCGAGGGCCAGTTGACGGTGATGAAGTTGTAGACGGAGTCCTGCACGTTGGACGAGCAGACCCATGAGGCCATTGCCTCGCCTACGGCGCGATAGACGCTCTGTGAGGTCTTCAGGTCGCTGCCGCCGAGGTTCTTTCGGCCGATCAAGAAGACCGAGTGGGGTCCGCGGTTGTCGACCCGAACGGTATTTGGAATCAGGTTGTTGTGGCTGATTTCGTCGTCCCAGTAGGCCGACATCAGCTCTGACAACATGGCGAGCCCATTGGCCGACATTGCGTCGTTGGCGGCGAAGTTGAAGATGTCCGGGGTGAAGATGGCGGCGATGGGAAATGCACCGCGGCTGTCGGTCCGACGGACCAGGTCGACGACGTCGAGGAGGATGCCGGCGCCGGTTCCACCGGCCATGGAACCGAGGACGACCACAAGTGGATCCGGCGTCGGAGTGCCTGGAGGCACCGGAATGCCGAGGTGCTCCGAAATCTGCTCGAGTTCGGGTCCACCAGATCGACATGCCCCAAAGGCCTCTTCGAGTCTTGGACGGACCACGGTTGCCAGGCTCACGACACCGGCCGCCCGGCCCACTGCCCTCATCTGGCCGGCACCGGACCGGAGCGGGACGGTCACATGTTCTGGCAGGGGTCGCCACCCGATCAATTCCTCGTACCCCCGCCTCTCATGGTGAGGGTGGAGTGCGAGAAGTGCAAGGCTGAGATCGGTAAATGTGTCGAAGGCGAGGGAGATGCTCTTGTAGTCCGATGCGGGCATTGTCGGGATCTCGCCCGGAGATTCCTGGATGTTGAGCGTGTCGAGGCCGATGAACTGCCAGGCGTTGGGAATGCCGTCCTCCCAATTGCTGTGTTCCAGTTTCCGCCGGACGGCATCACGGATGTAGCGGACCGACTTCTGTCCCGATCCGCCGCAGCCGATCATGATCACTGGTCGAAGCATTTGTGTTTCTCCTTGTATGGCGCGTGAATGGCTACTTTAGGCAAGCGGATCGTCGGGGTCTGAAAGCCAGTCGTCGACAGCGGGCGGTTCAGTAGATGACCCGGTTGTCGTCTGCGTCTGGTGGGTCGATGCAAAGGGGTCGTCGGGGTCGGGCTGGTCGGTCGACCACTCGTCTTCGGTCACTCCATCCGTGCCGTCGAGTGAATCGTCTTCGTGATGTACGGGGGCGTCACTCGGTGCCACATGGTCGATGAGTCGAGGGATCTCGCGTTGAGCAACCTCGGCGATCAAGTCACTTATCTCATCCAACTGATCTTCTGCCGAGGCCCCATCTTCGTGGAATGGGCGGAAGATCACGAGGAGATGCCCGAGCACGGTTTCCCCGGCAACAAGCGCCTGCGGTGAATCCTCAGGGAGCCTGAGTACCCAACTACGGAGGAATTGAGATCCGACGAGTCCCGTTCCCAACCGGTCATCGGTGGACAGGTCCATACCCTCCGGTGCCATGCAGTGTTCAGAGGTCGAGGAGGCTCGGATGACTGCTCGCTGTCTCCGGACAAAGGGGCTTCCATGTGGCTCACCGAGGAAGGTCCGCATCCAACTGATCTCGAATGTGATTCCATCGATTTCCGCAGATGAGGAGCGGCTCTCGAGTTCGGCTGCGAACATCGTTGACGCCGGATCAACGGCCAGTCGACCGCCTCCCTCGGCGCTGATGTTGCCGTCTCCGTCCACCTCCACCCGGAGTGTGGACCAACGGCTGTCGACCTGGACTCCCTCCCACCTTGCGAGCCTGGTCGTGAATAAGGCTCGGAGGAGTACTTGGACAGCCACGAACAGAGCGAGGAGCTTGAGCAGGGTGGTGATGAAGTTCACCGGGTTGAGGGGTCGGGTCATCTTGAATGGCTTGACCGGTACCGAGTCCTGGATGGTTTGGCCGGACACCTTTGTCCGGTCTCCTGACAACACGAGGTCGACGTCGAGTTCGATTGTCCGGTTTGCGGTGAACGAGGCAGCCAGATCCACGGTGCAGTCCACGCGTTGCTTGTTCGGGACTTCGCACGAGTTTGGTTCGACGAGCGTGATGGATCCTGGAAGATCGTCCGGTAGGCCGCTGATCGAGCGGATGTCCACCATTCCGGTGCCGTCGTTCGGGCCAATGACGTCGACAGTCAGCGTCGAGTTCTTTTGGTCGTCGAAGTCGGTGGCGGTCACGGCCAGGACCGTTGGGAAACCCTCGCCTGCCCGCACGGCGAACTGCAGGGTCGAAGCCTTGAAGCCGGGGTGGCTTTCTCCGCCGATGGCGACGCCCGGGGTGACGCTCACGGGAAGTAGCAGGAGGTCGCTGCCGGCCACAGCGTCGAACACGTCATCGAAGAAGCCGGATGGGATCACATACGGACCGCCGGAGGGGTGCGACTGCGACCGCTCGATTGTCACTTCGGCCATCTCGAAGGAGTAGCGGAGGGTGATCCTAGCGTCTTCGTCAGCGAGGGGCTGGTCCCCGACGAAGAGACGAACCTCGAGATCCGCGTAACTCTGGCGGTCCTCGCGATCAATTTCCCGCTGTCCGGCCCTCCGGACTTCCAGTGGATCGTGAAGCCAGACGTGGATCGTGCTGGGCTCGTAGACGGGTTGAGGTTCCGTGTCACCGCCGGAATTGAGCATGACTTCTGGTGTGACGGCGATAGCAAGTCGAAGGAGGTCGGTGCCCGGTCCGTCCAAGAGCGCATCGCGGAGGAATTTCGGCGGGATCACGGGGGCTTCGCCACTCTGGAAGGTTGCAGAGGACGTGACCGCTCTGCCGTTGGCATCCGATGAGAAGCGGAGAGTGACCTGGCCGCCCGCCGGTGGCTCGAATGGTCGGTTCCCCAGGAAGAGTTCAAGACTGACGTCGTCGAAGCTCTCGGAATCGTTGCGGTCGAGCCGGCTCTCCTCCCGGAGTTCCACGACCAGAGCGTCCTGCAACCAGATCGAGACCTCGCTCGGCGGGAACTCCAGTGGCGGGAATCCGGGGTCGGCGACCAGGGAGGGGGTCACGTCGAACGCGATACTGAGAGCGCCATCCTCCGCTTCGGCAGCCAGCAGGTCCTGGAGGAATCCGGATGGCACGGTGCACGGCTCACCGGCTGCAAACTCCACCGGTGGCGTGACCGGCGCGGGGTCGCCGGACTTGCCGTTGAATTCCAGGATTACGGGATACCGGCTGTTGGCGAAGCACCCCACTGGCTGGCCGTCTGTTTCCAGCACGAGGTTGACGCTCTCGAACGTGGCGGGGTCGGTCCGGTTGAGATTGCTCTCCCCGGCGAGGTCTGCGACCAGCGTGTTCTCCAGTTTGAGTGACACTGAACTCGGTGGGAACTCGAGGAGTGGTACTGCGCTGTCGGCTACGACCTGCAGGGACGGGGTTATCTGGAAGTCGATACGGGAGGTGTCCTTCGCTGGGCCTGAGGAGAGCAGGCCGAGGAGGAATCCGGACGGGACGATGCACTGCTCACCGGGCTTGAATACGCTCGTTGCGGTGACTGGGGGCAGGTCGCCTACCTTCCCCGTGAACTCCAGGCGGATGGGGTAGTCGTTGTCATTGCAACGCAATGTCTGGTTGCCAACGGTGAGTTCCAGGCGGACGTCGCCAAATGTTCCGGGGTTCGCCCGATCAAGGGTCTCCTGGTCCAGCCCGACCTCGAGCGCCCCCTCGAAGAATTCGAGATTGGCCTGGGCCTCTGAGGACCCCTGGCCTTCGAACAGGAGCCGCCACACACCATTCCAGATCCCCTCGGCCTCAGCGGACTGCCCCGTCAACATCCTCCAACTGCGAACCGGGGATTCTCCGACCACGCCGGGAACGCCGCTGAGTGGCCCATCGGGATAGGTGATGTCGACCGGAGTGGTCTCTGGACCCGGGGGATCGAGGGCGACGGTCAGGCCTTGGGCTCCGAGCTTAGGGGGCACCTTGAAGTAGGCGGTGAACCGATCAACCCAGGGCCCGAGCTCAAACTCGACGGTGCAGATCTTAGCCTCAGGAGTGCACGGAAGCGCAGGCGCCGACACCTCGACGGTCTCGAAGAGGCTGTCGCCGAGGATTTCTCCGAACTTCTCAATCAACTCGTCGGGGTCGGTGGTCTCGTAGAGGTCGCCGGTTCCCGGTTGGGTGCCGCACCGGCCATCCTCGAGGGTGAGGTCTGGATTTCGGGGGGACACCCGGTTGCCACCTGCGATTGCCTCGACGAGCGCCATGTCGGGCGGGTTGGTTGTCGCTGACTCGTTGGACAGTCCGATGGCGATGACGGTGATGTTGTTCTCGCGCAACTGGTCGACGGGACCGCCGGCTAGGCAGAGTTCATCTCTGATCTTGTTGATCTCGGCGATGGTCAAACCACCGTCCTCGGTGTCGAATTCACCGTCGGTGAACCAGACCAGCGCTTTGCACCCCTCCCGATTCATAAGAACATCGGAGGCACCTTGGATCGCCTTGATGTAATTGGTCCAACGTCCCTTGTTCCTTGTCCTGAACTCTTCGGCATCCGACTTGAGGCCGGCCAATGTCGAGTCGCTGCCGAGAGCGAGAGGTGACCATGCGTTGTCGTGGTCGTAGTAGTCCTGTGCGAACCCGTGTATGGCGACCTCGATGTTGATTCCCTTGTCGGTGAACCTGTTGGCGAGTTCTTGCAGGGCGTCCAGAGCCCTGACGGTTCCGTCGACTCGCTTGTTCTCCCGGTCATGCGTTTCCAGGCTTCCGGATTCGTCCAGAAGGAAGAGGACGCGGAAGTTCGGTGTCGCCTCACCCAGGCCGCACTTGTCAAGGCTCGCGACGACTTGGTCGTCGGAATTATCTGCGGTTTGGGCCGAAGCGCTGTTGGCGAGGACGAAAAGAGTGGCCGCGAGCGTCATCAAGAGCGCAGCCTTGATCATCGACATCGATTGCCGTCTGGTCACTTGGCGGCCTCTTGGGCCAGTCGCACGATGTGGACCAGGCAGATGAGAAACGAGGCGATGCGAACCCACCTCGCCCACTGTTCGATGGGGGCCCCTCGGACAAAGTTCGGGCTGCTCTGTCGCTCACGGTCGTCAAGGATCGCCAGCATGCAGACGACCGATGCACCGACACCGGCGATGTAGCCCGGCCAAAGTTGGCCGAGTGGGATGAACAGAACTGAGAGCGTGCAGATGCCGGTGGCCACCCAGGCCATCCAGGCCCGGGAATACACCAATTCTGAAGCGGCAGAGGTGCTGAGGACCGGGCCGGGATCCCCCCAATCGTCGTCTATGACGGTGTTTCCCCAACTGTCATCGCCCACAACCGAAATCCCTCCGTGCCCCGCCGTATCGGCTCACTAGAAGTAGGCAATTGACAGAAAACGTGCCGTCTACGGCCGCGTGATTGTTACAGGTTGTCGAGGGCTTGGCAAATGGTGACGAGCGTGAACAATGATGGGCTGATTCGAAGAGTGGTCGGCTTCCTGATTCGGTGGGTGCACCGCCGGCGAGTCGCCCACGAGAGCCGTTCCTGCAAGCACAAGCAGGCCGTACAACTGAGTGAGGAGTATTTCCATGCCGACCTTCGACCTGCGGCCTGCCGACTACGGCAAGCGGGCAGTGGCCTACATCATCGACGTGCTCTACGTCTGGGTACCCGCAACCGCAGGTGTGATCGTCGCCGTCGTGATGGTGTTCCCAAATCAGACACGCGGCATCGGGGTGCTCCTCATCGTGGTGTCAGTTGGGTGGTATCTGTTGGCTGGGATCTGGAACGACATCGTCCGCCAGGGCACCACCGGTTCCACCTGGGGAAAGGAGCGCCAATCGCTGGCCCTGGTCGACGCCTCGACTGGTGAGGCCGTCGGAATCGGCAAGGCGTTGGTCCGCATTCTGGCCTTCTGGTTGTTCAACGGTCTGACCGGCGGGATCTTTCTGATTGCTGATCTGCTCATGCCGGCGTTCAGCAAGCGCAATCAGCGAATTGTCGACATGCTTCTGAGCACCCTGGTGGTCGATACCGGCCCGGTGTCAACTACGTCGGACACATTTCGAGTGGAGCCTGTGGCTGCTCCCAGTCCCATCAGCGACTTCGACGATGATCCCCTTGCGTGATGTTCAAGCGCCGAAGATCCGTACTGGGGGTGGCGGAGAAGGCCTACGAGGTCACTGGCGAATTCCTCGATGAGTTCGGGATTTTCGATGGAGAAGGACGACCGAGGCGAATACCTGAGGCCATCCCGGTCGATGGTCCTGTGGCACCAACATCGGGCTGGCGGGACCGATTCTGGCCGTTCAGGAAGCCCGACCCGACCTGGCGCGACTATGAGAAGGCTGCGGTCGCATTCCTCGTCGGCTTGGGTTATTCGGGGGTTGGAGCGGCCGCTGCCGGCGCCGACGGCGGGGTCGATGTCTGGGTCACCGGAATACTGGTCGGTCAGGTGAAGGCACAGCAGACGAAGGTCGGGAGTCCACCACTCCAACAGCTCTACGGAATTGCATGCAAGGAGAACGTGCAGGGCTTGTTCTTCTCCAAGTCGGGATATTCGAAGCCAGCGATCCAGTGGGCGAACTCCGTGGAGATGCCGCTGTTCAACGTCTCCTACCGCGGCGACCATTTCGCGGTCGAGCCGGTCAACCGTTCGGCGGAGAGATTCGGGGCGGTTGGCGCCTAGCGACTCCGAACCAGGTCGGTTGGCTGCTGCAGCCAGACCTGCGGCGGTCAGCTGTTTGAGCGCTCTACTCGGTCAAGTAGGGGGATCACATAAATGTTGGGTCTGATCAGACCCAGGGTGTCGCCTTCATCGTCGCTGCTTGAGCTGCCACCAGTTGGAACACCGACGAACTCGCCGGTAAGGGCGCTGAATGCAGCCCCTCCACTCACACCGGGTCCCATCTTTGCCGACGTCTTGTAGAACTCACCGGTCCAGCCATCCCCAGCGCCGGTCCACCAGCCCGACTGCTCACCGGGGGTGATCGTGATCTTGATGCCTCCCATGCCGGGAAACCCCAGCACCTTGATCTCCTCGCCGACTTCGAGTTCCCGATCGCCGATCGGAATCGGAGCACGGTCTTCGGCTTTGGTGGGGTTTCCCCATTGGTCAAAAAGCCTGAGCACAGCGAGGTCGTGCTCGATGTCGATGCCGCCCTCCGCGACCTGCGCAAAGGCGAGCCATTCTGGATCCGAGTTCGGGGACTCGGCAGCCCAGACCTCCAGGTCGCATGGCTGGCCGGATTCCCTCAGGGCCACGTGGGCGTTGGTGAGCACGTGGCCACCGTCGAGGACGATCGTGCCCGAACCACCCCATCCGCAATCGGGAGCCATCACTAAGACCACTGACCGGGCCAGTTTGGTCCAGTCCGGTTCCGGGTCGCCTCCGTCTCTGATCAACAGTGACGCAGCAAAGAGGAAAGAGAGCAGCGTCAGGATTCCTGCGACAAGGCGACGGTGTCTTCTGAACGGTCGTGAACGTGTGCGGCGTGGTGGTTCCAGAGGGGTAGCGGTGAAGGTGTCCTGTCCAGTGTCGGCAAACGGATCGAGGGGATCGGAATCGCTCGCTGGTCCTGACGAGAGTTCGTTCAGCGGATCGTCGCTGAGCGACGGGTCGGCAGCAAGAGGATCTGGCCCCAGAGGGTCGTCCCATTCTCCGGATCCTCCTGTCACCTCACGTCACCAGGCCGAAGAGGCCTTCGAGGCGGTCTGCGAGGTACGGGGACTCCCCCCAGAGCGCTTCGTAGAAGCCGGTCAGCCCGTCGATGCCTCCGTGGGCCATGCCGACAATCATGCC
>CEQE01008819.1_pt1 | contig 14235 bp, 12 predicted proteins | sample 356201 | NCBI WGS metagenome assembly CEQE01 (sample SAMEA2619970, study PRJEB7988) | marine metagenome | biome: marine biome (ENVO:00000447); feature: mesopelagic zone (ENVO:00000213) & marine oxygen minimum zone (ENVO:01000065); material: "saline water (ENVO:00002010), including plankton...
ATCATCGGTCAGTCGACCTTCATCTCGGCGTATACGATGCTGATCTTTCTGGCACGGCTTCAGCGTTTCGATACGGGACTGGAGGAGGCAGCCCTTGATCTTGGGGCAACGCGAGTACAGGTATTCCGGCGCATTCTGCTGCCGTTTTTGAAACCGGCGATCGCGTCTGCCGCGGTCCTGGCCTTTCTGGCTTCCTTTGAAAACTACAATACAACCGTCTTCACGATCGTATCGGAGAGCACGCTCACCACGGTACTCGCCAGCAAGGTCCGTTATGGGATCAATCCCTCGATCAGCGCCCTTGCCGTGATCATAATCGCTCTGACTCTGCTGGCTGCACTGGTGCACGAGCAGTTTAAGAAGCGTGAGGCCAAGCAGAGACTGAAAAGTGAGGTGATCGCCTCAGGCAAGGAAAAAAGTGGGGGTGCGGCGAAGGGCCGGCCCATGCGTGTGCCCGTCATGGCGATGACCACGATGGCTTTTGTGGCCATGCTGGGTAGCGTATGGATGGCACGGGCCTACGATGTCGATCAGTGCAAGGTCGAGGTGGCCCATGAGAAGAAAAAGCGTTCCGAAGCGTTGACCCGCCAGCGCATCGCAGAAGCACGGGCTCGACGTGAACAGGAGAAATCGCTTGAGGAAGGCAGCGATGCGCTGAAGGCAAATCAGGCCGGCCGCCAATACCAGAACATCTTCGCCCCAACCAATCTCGGCCAGCAGGTGGATTCGGACTCGGGTGACGACGACGCATCCGGTGCAGAGGCAGCGGTAGAGGCAAACCAGGCCGGCCGCCAATACCAGAACATCTTCGCCCCAACCAATCTCGGCCAGCAGGTGGATTCGGCCTCGGAAAATGATTGACCCGAGGCGCTTTGGCCAACCCGACTTGAACGCTGATCGATAGTCGGCTTTCATTTTCCAAACAAAGGCCCGCCAGCATGATCCAAACCACCTGTATCGGTGCGTATCCCAAACCAGAATTTGTAGCGCTGCCTGACTGGTTTACCACCCCGGAAGGGACGGATACCCGAGACCCCACGAAGTGGTGGGCGGATGCAATGGCGGCCATGGGCAATGATGCCGAACGCATTATTAGCGAAGGTGTCGCCGAGGTCATTGCTGACCAGGAGCATGCCGGGATTGATATTCCCACCGACGGTGAGGTGCCTCGGGAGAATTACATCCACTACCACTGCAGGCATCTTGAGGGCATCGACTTTTCAAACCTGACTGAAAAAAGCTTACGCAACGGCGCCTATGCGGCTCGCCTGCCGACGATTAGAGCGCCGGTTCGCGCGCTAGACCCGTTTCTCAAGCATGATTGGCGTCGGGCGCAGAAACTGACACGGCGCCCAGTAAAGATCACCATGCCGGGACCAATGACCATCGGCGATACCACGGCTGATGCTTACTACGACGGGCCCAGGCGCCGCGGTGCTGACCTTGCCGATGCCCTCAATAAGGAAGTACTCAATCTTGCTGCAGCGGGATGCCAGTATATTCAGATCGATGAGCCCCTGTTTGCCCGCAAGCCGGCCGATGCAATTGATTTTGGTTTTGACCACCTGGAACGGGCTTTTCACAAGTGTCCGGCCGGTGTCGTCCGGACCGTTCATATGTGTTGTGGTTATCCCGATCGGCTCGACAGTACGGATTACCCCAAAGCCGACCGCCAGAGTTATATGGACCTCGCGGGAGCCATCGAGGACTCATCGATTGATGCCGTATCGCTCGAGGATGCCCATCGGTACAATGATCTCAAACTGCTCGAGCAGTTTGAGCGCACATCAGTGATTCTCGGTGTCGTGGCGATCGCCAAAAGCGAAGTGGAACCGGTCGAGGCAATTCGTGATCGGCTGCAGGCGGCATTAATGCATATTGATCCTGAGCGGCTGGTCGCGGCTCCTGATTGTGGTCTGGGCCTTCTGGGGAGAGATCTTGCTCGCCAGAAGCTTAACCATCTATGCGAGGCAGCACACACCTGTGGCTGATGAATTCATCGGTCGCCGGCCTGCCTTGAGGGCCCTCCCGTGCAATTTTCCAGACGGCTTCTGAACGTCAACGCCATTTTCAAGTCATTTTTTGCCGCCATGATGGCGCTGACTTTCGTGCTGGTCAGCGCCTGCTCGGACGAATCAGCCGCCCCAAAAACCGTTGCCGACGGGGACGCTGTGTCGGAATCATCAAACGCCGACTCGGGCAATCGCACCGTCTCAGTATCCTTGGACCTAAGGCTTCGCCTTGATCCAGGGATTTCGGAATCGAAAATTCGGATTCAGGGAGAAGACGCAGGCTTACCCGAAAGCAGGGAGTCAGACCAACTCCTGAGGCGCGCACAGCAGCCTGTTTTTGGAGATCTCGACCAGATCCGAGAGCGGCGCTTCTTAAGAGTGTTGGTGTCTTATGGGCGGACGAATTTTTTCTTTGATCAGGGCATGCCGCGCGGCTTTGAATATGATCTGCTGATGGAGTACGAAAAGGCACTCAATACATCAGTCCAATCCCTTGAGGACCGGGTCAAGCTGATCTTTATACCGGTGCCGTTCGATCAACTGCTGGAAAAACTCATTGCCGGACACGGTGATATCGCGGCAGCGGGGCTCACCATCACACCACAACGGCGCTCGCAGGTGGACTTCACCGAGCCATATCTCAAGGCTGTCGACGAAGTGATCGTCGGTCGAAAAAATAATGAACCCCTGCCTTCACTGGATGACCTGTCGGGAAGAACCGTTGTCGCCAGAATGGGCTCGAGTTACGTCACACACCTTGAGCGTCTCAACCAGCACTTTGCCGGTAAGGGACTCGCTCCGGTTCAGATTTATGAGGCCCAAGAGAAACTCAGCACCGAAGACATCCTGGAGATGCTCGATGCCGGGGCGATTGATCTTGCAATCGCAGATAAGCACATCGCCACCATCTGGGGGGCGTTACTGAAACAGATCCAAATTTATCCGGAACTTGCGGTACACCAGGGCGGAGAGATCGCCTGGGCGGTTCGGCAGGGCAGTTCTCAATTGCTGGCCAGCCTTAATCAGTTTGTCGCGAAAAACCGTAAAGGCTCACTTCTGGGGAATATTCTTTTTACCCGTTACTACCAGAAGAATCGGTGGATCACCAATCCGTTGTCTGAAAAAGATCGAGGGCGGCTGCGCAATATGCGAAACCTGTTTGAGATTTACGGGCAGGAGTATAGCATTGACTGGCTAGAACTCGTGGCGCAGGCATATCAGGAATCAAGGCTTGATCAATCGACGGTCAGCAGTGCAGGGGCGATTGGCGTCATGCAGCTGCTGCCCAGTACCGCTGCCGACAAAAATGTCGGTATCGATGACATCAGCACGCTCGAGGACAACATCCATGCAGGTGCAAAGTACATGGCCTTCCTGCTCAAGCACTATTTTGATGATCCAAAGGTTGATCCCGCCGCCCGGATGGATTTTGCCTGGGCCTCGTATAACGCGGGACCGAACCGGATCCGGCGGCTGCGAAGCCTTGCGAACGAACGTGGTTTTGATCCCAACAGATGGTTTGGGAATGTTGAGGTCATTGCAGCGGAAAAGATCGGTCGCGAAACCGTCGATTATGTTCGCAATATCAACAAATATTTTGTGGCGTACAAGATGTACTTCAACGCGCAGCGCTTGTAGATAGCGCTCCGTCAGTCGGCCGGCTGGCTGTCATTTTGCCAGGGCGCCTTGACTGGCATGAAGTTTTCGTTGATGTCGACGGTCGTGTCGTAGCCAAAGATGCCTTCGAGCCGCACGGTAAACCGAAAGGTAGTGTCGTGGTCATAGTCCGAAGGGAAGTGAACTGCCGGCTCAAGCTCCCAGAACAGCCATTTTTTCTTTGTCATTCTGCGGTACCGCACCTTCAGGACCGCGTCATGAAGGGTGAGTTCAGGCTTATCCCGCAGGAATACCTCGACATCATAGGCGATTGCTTCTGCTTTTGAGCGCCGCAATTTTTCATACAGGCTGAAATACTGGTCAAGACACCAGCCATCATCACACTCGCCCGAATTGTTCTCGTACCAGCGAAGTACCGTAGACGGACGGAAGAAGTAGTCCGAACCGATGACGCGATCGAAATCCGCCTGGCCCCGATACTCGAACTTGCTTTTGGTGAAATAGTAAAAGGAGTTTGTCAGCCGCGGCACCCACGGGCCGCCGGTTTTGAAGGCCTTGCTGTGACGGGCCCGCACATGAGGCTGGTATTGCCCGTCCCGGCGCCGGATACCAATATCAAAACGGACCTGCTTTAAAGCCGTCTCGCGCGGGCCCCTGATCTGCAGACTGATATTCTGCTGGTTACTGTCGAGGTCATTGATTCGACCTTCGTCCTCGTCATCACCGAGAATGAGCTTCAGTCGGTTCTCCGTCATCGGTAAAGAGACTCGAGCCCGCACCCCGGGGCTGAGTTTCGCCCCCTCGTTGCCGTCATAGCGGACACGGACAAAAGCGCGCAGCCGGGTTTTCTGGTCCGCCTCACTCGCTTGGGTATTTGAGAAAAATCCGTCAACCCGGTTGGCCGTTTCCAGCACCCACTCTGACCAGTCGCCGTGAATCTCGTCGACCCGGCTAATATCGTCGTCCCCTTTTCTGTCAGCGAAGGTCAACTGACAGAAACCGAGGGCCAGACAGAAGATAATCAGTCGCATGCGATCATCTCTAAAAGGGGCTTAGCGATCCGGATGTTGAAAGAAAACATGATCGATGCAGGCCATTTACTCGAGATCAAACAGCCAGTTGTTATCCACCCTGCAGAACCCGTAACTGGTTGAAGAGGTTTCACCGGCCTTAGTCGTCTCAAGGGTCATTTTCCGACAGGAGAGATCCTGCTTCTGGTAATCCTCCGTTACTGTCCATATGCTGCTCAGACGCCTGTCTGTCGTCTGCCAGGTCACCGGGGTATGGAGTTCGGCGGTATCAAGGGTGTGGCCAATTTCATCGAGCAGGGCGTCAAGCTCGGCACCGGCGAGTGATGCCAGCGGCGAATCGCGAAGAAACAAAGCGTTCTGTGCCATGGCAGCCGAAGCGCTGCAAAGCAGCAGTATGGCCAGTAGGCCGCGTTGGATAACTTTCAAGCGCATCATCCTCTGTCATCCCCGGGAGTCGGTGGATTCTCCGTTAACGGTTCCTGAGCAGCCGCCCCGGCTGCTGCCAGAGCCGGGGTAATGGCCTCGACCACGACCCGTTTTGGCGCGAACTTGATCCCCGCCTCCGCAAAAGCTGACTGGATTTTAGCGTAGGCCACACGCCGTAGCGCCCATTGATTTCCAGGTTTGGCTGAGAATTTACACCTCACGACAAACGCAGAGTCATCCATCCGGTTGACACCTTGAGACTTGAGCGGCTCCAGAAACTGAGGACCATGTTCCGGGTCTTCCAGCAGTCGCTGCCCGACCTTTTTGATGAGTTTTCGCACCTTCTCCACGTCCTCTTCAAAAGGAATGCGCAATTCGAACTTCATGATCACCCAGTCGCGGCTGAAGTTGGTCAGGGTGTTGATCTGGCTGTAAGGAATGGTATGGATCGGTCCATTGTGATGACGCAACTGCATCGAGCGGACCGAGATCTGCTCGACGGTTCCGGTGTTTCCCCCGACATCGATGTATTCCCCTTTACGAAAGGCATCATCGACCAGGAAAAATATCCCTGAAATAATATCTGCCACCAGGCTTTGTGCGCCAAATCCGATTGCGAGCCCAAGCACGCTGGCCGCAGCAATTAATGGCCCGATGTTGACCCCGAGGCTGGCGAGTACCACCATCACGGAAACGGTAACGATAGTAACCAGAAGGAAGCCTCGAAGCAGGGGCAGTACCGTTGCTATCCGAGAGAGGCCCTGACCTCCGGGGTCGCTCCCCGCGTGGGCGTCGCTGTCTTGTCCATCGCTGTCCATCGGGTCGTTATCCTGGGAAGCGATCCAGCGTTTGGTGATGGTCCAGACAAGGTATGCGATTACCACAGTGACCAGTATCTGGCCCGTGGATTGCGTTATTTGCTCTCCCAGCTGGGATGTCGTCAATGCAACGAGATCAACATTCCAGATTCGTCCCAGGAGAAGAACGCTTGCGCCCAGGATAATAAGCCGGATGATTTGGACGACCCCGTCACGCGCGGCTTGGCGTTGAGGCACCGCGGGGTCCTCACTCGGTTCAGGAGCACCCCATTCGCGGACAAAGGGCCCAACCGCGCCCAACAGCAGTGGTGCCACAAGCATTAGCAGCAGGGTCTTGAGTACCGATAGGAGAACCCCAGGTTGCCCCAATCCCACGGCGGCGAACAACCCGATAAGGGTCAGTAGCACCACCGACGCGGTTCCGACCAGAGGCCAGATTCCGGCAAAAGTCTTGCGGAGAAGGCCGGGCGGGTTACCGGACAGCAGGAGTGCGCTGACAGGTTGGCGGACCATCCATACGACAACAATAATAAGGCCCATGAGCGTAAGGCCGCCGACCAGATTGATTGACCCAACCAGAATGATCTTCTCAAACGGAGAAACCACAGCGCCGAGATAGGCCTGAAAAAAGTAAAGCGCCGACCCGCCGATAAAAACCCAGGAGACTCGCGAACTCAGAAGTTTTGAATTTTCATCGTTGAGCGCGGTCAGTCTACAGTCTGGCCGGTTTGGAGAAAAGACAAAATTGACGAGTTGGCTGAGTAGCCAGGCAACGAGGATTCCTGCGAGTAAACCCATCATCAGCAACCGGTTCGGTTCGTGACCGCGGTAGGCGAGCAGGAATGCGGTGTAGGCGGCAACAGTAAAGACCACAGGCGGGAACACGTCGTAAATCAGCAACGCGAGGCGCCGGCCCAGCCTCACCGGGAAGTTCTTGTCACTGGCCGCAGACAGTGTTTCAGGAATCCGCCGGCTGACTTTCTTGAAAAGCATTTGTGCAATCCACCCGATCAGAAGAATCCCTGCCAAATACAGAGTCACCAGCCAGAGGGTTCCCGCACCAGCACCCGGAGGGGTCATCGCAGCGGCGACAACAGCGGGTACACTGGCGATGCCAGGCACTTGCTGTAATCTGGCCGCCATTCCGTCACGGAAGCGATTGGTGATCGTCGTGAGTTCCATCACAACCGGATCGGCCGGAGCAGATTCTGTTTCAGAGGTGCTGATCAGGTTCCACACCATGGCACGGACCTGTTCATCGCTAAGGCGCGCGAGCAATTCCTGTCTTTCGTCAGCACTCAAGTCCTGATCAAGAACCGCCGTCGGATCTGCTGTCACCACATCCTGGGCAAACGCGGTAGCGGGGCCGAGGGTGTCGCCGGACCACAGAAAAAAGAGCGGGACGACCACAAGGCCGGCGAGTAAGCGAGCCAGATAATTTTTCATTGAAACCTCCTAGACGAGCCACCCGATTCTAATAGCATCTTTAGCCTGTTATCTGTCGGATCGGGCCTGAGCGGTGTTTCCTGATCCATCATAGGGTGCAGCTTTTAACCAATGATTGGATATTATCGTGACGCTATATCCATACTGGTTCTGGGGAATAATTCCCAGAGATAGTTTAGGGTTTTACTTGCCAGATATTAAACAATAGCGATATAACCTTTTCTTGTCTTACTAACAGCCTGTTATGGAAGTCACTTTTTTCTAGTAAGACCGAAACATTCACTGAGGCGGATAGAACTATGAAGATTTCCCAGTTAAGTTTTGCATTGGCACTCGCTGTGGCCTCGGCGACGGCCCACAGCGATGCCGACCCAACTGCACTTGCTGCTGAGTCGTTGGGTCGGCTGGCGAAGGCCGAGGCCATCTCGGTTGATATCGCTATCGCAGAGGAGGCAGTACTCAGCCAAGGGCTGAAAATCCGAACCCTGCGTGAAGGGTCAGTCGTTCTAAGTCGCGCTAAAGGGTTTAAGTTCTCCCGATCTGGGGCCTTGCTTAAACAGCAGGTCGCCTACGATGGCAATAATGTCTATGGAATCGGAGACAAGGCCAAAGTATTCGTTTCGGTCCCAATTTCGGGAACGAATGACGAAGTCATGGATGTGCTCACCAAGGAAGCGGGGGCCTACCTTCCCGGGCGTGACCTTTTCTATAAGGATGTAGCAGAAGAGCTGCTCGCAGAAGTGCAGGAGGCGCATTACCTAGGTATCGCGCCGGTTGCTGGCGCAGCCTGTCATTACGTGGTGTTCCGAGGCCCCGACGTAGATTGGCATCTTTGGATCAATGAAAGCGATATGCTTCCATCGAAGTACCTGATTACCTCCAAGTGGATGGCGGGCGCACCCGAGTTTGAGATGACATTTTCAAACTGGAATCTCAATCCGAGCATCAATGACCAAACCTTTGTGCTGAGCGCACCCGAAGGGTACGCCCAGGCGAAATTCATCGACATGCAGCCCACACATTAATTTCTAATCTGACGAATCTTTTGGAGAATCTTATGAAGGTATCAAGAATATGGGTTGTTGCATTGTTTGGGCTGTTGCTCATAGTGCTTCAGCCGCTGCAGGTTGAGGTGAACGGCACTGGTACTTGGGTTGCAATCTCTTTTAACGATGCTGAGGCCAGTCAGAACAGGCGGGTTGCTCGGCGCACTTCACGCAGGACGGCCAAACGACAGAGTTGTGGATCATCTTGGTGCTGATCCCTTGGAGTTGTCCCCATGCAAGGTAATAAATGATACCGAAAGCGATGAAGTCCGGAGTATTCTTGTCGGCAGTTATGGGCCTGCTGCTCGTTGGTTCAGTCAATATCAAAGCCGGGGCCCTAAACGGGGAGGGTTGGGTATCGCTGGCTTTTCAGGAAGCAAAAGCAGATAGCAATCGGCGGGTAGCGCGATGAACATCGCGTCGTACCTCCAGGCGCAACTAGTTACCGTACCGGGCATGCCTGGCTTCGGCGCTGGCGTTGATACCCGGTGCTTGAGCCAAATCTAGAGGTGCCGGGGTTAGTGATGAACGGAAAAGGAGGAGCCGCATGAAGAGGCAACGAGGTTTGCCTTGCAAAGTTGCTGTGGGAATGATCGTATTCCTGGCCTTCGCACCTGTCAGCATGTCGGATGAGCCTGACGCAACCGACCTGGCGAAGGCGGCGCAAAACCCGCTTGCGTCAATGATTAGTTTGCCGTTTCAGAACAATACCAATACGAATTTCGGCCCTCAGGAAAAAACCCAGAATATCCTGAACATTCAGCCGGTTTGGCCTATCGAATGGAACGATAACTGGAACTTTATTACACGAACTATCATCCCGGTGATGTCCCAGCCAGCGCTGAGTGCTGCGGGTTCCCGCGAGAATGGCCTTGGTGATATCTCATTCACCGGATTCTTCTCGCCAAAAGCCAGCGGTAAGTGGATTTGGGGTGTGGGCCCCGCGGCCCTTTTGCCAACCGGAAGTGATGCACTGACTGCGGATAAGTGGGGCCTTGGCCCGAGTGCCGTGGTTCTCACCTTTAATGGACCCTGGGTTTACGGAGGGCTTATCAACAACATCTGGTCGGTCTCTGGTTCCGGTGCCGCCGACATCAATCTGATGACGTTACAGCCTTTCTTAAATTACAACCTGCCGGGGGGTCGCTATTTCACCAGCGCACCCGTAATCAACGCCAACTGGGAGGCGGACAGCGGCGAGCAATGGACCGTGCCGTTAGGCCTTGGCTACGGCAAGATTTTCAAGTTGGGAAACGCTCCCGTGAACGGGCAGATCAGCCTCTACCATAATATTGAGAAGCCGACCAACGGTGCCGACTGGCAGCTGCGCCTGCAACTGCAGTTTATGTTCCCAAAATAAAAAACGGGCCTTGTTAGCCGGCTTTTTGGATCGTCACAAATGTGCCCAGGGCCTCGACCATCTCCGCGAACGACGGCGTGGTTCGTTCTGTCGGATCTGCATATACGCCGCATACGAGCGCAGTTACCTGGGGCTGATCTGATGGAGCCAGCCGAAGATGGTGATTGAGATTCTGCGGCCCCCCTTCGTTGAGCGCGAGCCACCAGTGCGAGCCCACCCCAATGGTGACTGATGATGCGAGCATTGTCCCACGATGCGCCGTCTGCTCCTTGCGGCGGAATTGTTTTTTTACCGTGAAAGTCGCAGGCAAGATGCTGGTGGGTGATTTCATTTCGGCCCGCGGACGCTTCATTGAGAAATAACAATACGGGTCATAGGTATGCTCTATCCGGCTCAGCATCTTTCCATGCTGGAAATACACATGCGAGTTGCCGGCTATTACTGAGAGCGTCTGATGGACAGTTACGGTCGAGTTAACCGGTGTCTTCGCAGGAGCGGCGCCAACCGATACAGCAAGTGAGAAGGCCAATGCCGGGAACGTTGCTGCGCTGAAAATAAATCCATTAGCAACAGTGATGATTTTTCGTACAAGCATCCCGTTTATATTCCATGGTTCAGTAAAAAGTACCGCAGATAAACTATCAGATCATCAAAGATAATAGCAAATCCGTGTGAATCGCTTGCGTGCAGAAATAGGGTTTGTTGATTGGTGGAGTTAAATTGAAGATATGTTTTTGAATGGAGACTCAAGTATGGCTACAAGAATGGCTCTTGCCCTGGCCGGCGTCCTGGTTTCCGGCACAGCGTTATCCCAGAACGCAACGCCGGGGTTCAATACTCTGATTCCGGAATCGATTCTGACCCCCGATTCCGTCGAGACCTCGATCGGCACGCTGAATTTTTTCGATGGCATGCCTGATGAGGAAACAGTCACCAAGGTGTACGACAACCTCGATCGGGTTCGTGCGACCCAGATCTTTCTGGATATGGTGCCGCTCGCGTCGATTGAAGGATTGCGCCGAGGAATGGAATCAGTCGGCGTGGATGCCTCGCACAAGATCTTGCTCTACAACGATCTCATGGATTCGAATTCCCTCTTCCTCACGGGCAACACTGACACGATCTACGCCATCGGTATGCTGGACCTGCAGCGTGACGGAGCCACCGTGGTTGAGATTCCTCCGGGAGCAGGGCCGGGAACGGTAAACGATGCGTACTTTCGTTTCGTGATCGATATGGGTGCGCCTGGACCTGACCGAGGCAAAGGGGGTAAGTATCTGATCCTACCTCCCGGCTACGAGGGAGAGGTGCCAGAGGGGTATTTCTCGGTCGAGAGCCCCACCTACGTTAACTGGTTGCCCTTAAGGGGTTTTCTTGTGGATGGTAAGACCGACGCTGCGGTGGACATGTGGACCAATGGCTTAAAAATTTATCCGTTATCTCGAAAAGACAATCCCCCCCAACTCGAAGTGGTCAACGGCACGGGGATTGTCATGAACACGGTCCACGCGAACGATGAGACTTTCTTTGAAGAAATCGCAGAGGTGATTCAGCGGGAGCCGCTGGAGTTTCTTGATGATGAGTTGCGGGGAAATCTTGCGAGTATCGGGATTGAAAAGGGCAAGGAGTTTGCCCCCGACGCTCGGATGCGTGCGCTCCTGAAGGACGGTGTCGCTATTGCCAACGCCACCGCACGTGCCCTCGCTTTCCGTCCACGGTCTGAGACTATCTATATCTACGGTGAGGAAAGCGCATGGTTTACCGCTTTTGACGGCGGAAACTATCAATGGCTTTTAAACGACGGCAAGGGTGGTCGCAATAGGGACGCGCGCACTGTGTTCTTCTATATCGCTACGGTGAATACACCGGCGATGGTGCTGGAAATGATCGGTGCAGGATCCCAGTATGCATTGGCTGCCCTGGACTCTAAGGGCCGTTACCTCGATGGCGCGAACGACTATCAAATCACTATCCCCGGGGATGTGCCGGCAAAGGATTTTTGGTCTCTGGTGGTCTATGATCCGCAGACCCGCTCCATGCTCCAGACTGATCAGCCCTATCCTTCGAAAAATAACGAGCGCAACCGCGATCTCGTGAAAAACGACGATGGATCAACCACAATCTGGTTTGGGCCTAAAGCACCCAACGGCAAAGAAGCCAACTGGATTCAGACCGTTCCCGGCAAGGGGTGGTTTATCTGCCTGCGTTTGTACGGCCCATTGGAGCCCTGGTTCAAACAAACCTGGCGCCCGGGAGAAATTGAGCCTGTAAACTGATATGGATCATGAGTTGCCAGGGCTATCACAAGTGAGGGCCCTGGCACCTAACTGGGAGAGCGCTGATGGTGGTTGCCCGACAAATCTGGAACCGCTCGGTTGTAGTGGTGGTTTTTATCGCGGCTTGTGCGGTGAGCGGCTGGATTTATGCGGACGAGGGGTCTGCGGCTCCTGAGAAGCCGTCACCCTGGTTGATGGTGCCGCTGTTGACCAGTAACCCCAAGATGGATACTTCTGTTGGGGGTCTCGCAGGATACCTATATCAGTTTGATCAAAAGTCTACCCCTTCGATGTTTGGCGCTTCAGGCCTTTATAGTGCATCGGATTCGTACTTTGGCACGCTATTCGCGCAGACTTTTTTTGATGGGGACAGACAGCGGTTGAGCGCTGCGATAACCAGCGGCAAGGTAAACAATGACTACGAGGATTACCAGCAAACTGGGATCCCTGTCCAGACTACCGATAATGTGAAAGCATTCGCCGCCCGGTATACCCACGCTGTTGGATCCCATTGGTTTTTCGGAGGACAGTTCCTCTCGACAAACTATGTCATTGAGGCAGAGAGTCTGTGGGAGCAAAAATTCGATGAGATTGGACTCACGGGCATGGATTCGGCAGGTGTTGGCATGGTTATCGAGTATGACTCCCGCAACAATAAGCGAAACGCAACGAGTGGACGGCGTTTCCTGATCCACAATACTGCCTATCGCGAGAGTCTAGGCGGTGAAGAAAATTTTGATGCCTACAACGGAGAATTCAGCGACTACCGCCGACTGAGTGACCGGTATGTATTGGCAACCCAGTTTCAGGGTCGCTGGACCGACGACGCACCCAAAAGCGGACACTCATCTGTCTCGCTTAGGGGTTATGTAAGAGGCATGCAGCTTAAACCCAATTACATGCATCTGACGCTAGACAATCGAATTAAGGTGAAGGACAAGTGGGGTGTAGTAATTTATGGTGGAGTGGGATGCCTCTACGAAGATGTAGAGGCGTGCGATACCGGGGACGCTATTTATCCGGCTCTTGGCGCGGGCGTCAGTTATCTTCTGCGGAAAAAGGCCGGGATTGTGATTCGTGCTGAGTATGTTGTAGGGAAAGACGATAACGATGGCGTTTATCTGTCTTTGGGCCATCCGTCTTAGATTGCTTATTTAAAAGGTTTCCTTGAGTCCTGATGGGAGCCGGGCAGACTGCCCGCAACATAGGCAGCCGCACTCAGCAGAGCACCTCGAACTGCGTATCAAGACGGGCATCGTCGTCCACCCGGACGGCCAATTGCCAGAGACCGATAAAGTCATCCATCCCCAGGGCGGGGCTGAAAAAACTGAAAAGCGCGGAGCCTTTGGGTGGATGCAGTTTCAGCCAGATGGTAATGCGTGTGGCGCCTGCACCATTGAAGGGATAGTCGATATGCTCGCGGATTTTGCCGCCCGGATCAGTCCAATCTGCCTGCAGGCGGTGTTCCCCGCCCTCAAGTCCAACGAGGTCGATGACGGCATAAATCTTGTCGTTACATCCGAACCGGTTTGAACCGCTTTCTACCGGCCAGCCTTTCTCGACCGTAGCACTTAGCCATACGCCAATAGAGGGATCGGCCTTGCTTGCCGAAAAACTGCCCAACAAAAGCAGCGCACATAGCACTCGCAAGGCGACTCGGCAGTGTCCGAACTGGGTGGACTGCATGACGGAGTCCAGTTTAGGCCGCTTGTTTGAGCAGGTTCGCCGTCTCGCTGACGGCACGAGCCAGCGCGTCAAACAGTTCGTCGATCTGCGCTTTTGTAATGATGAGCGGAGGGCAGATACCGATAACATCCCCGGGAAGTGCGCGCACAATGAGTCCTTTCGCAAGTGCTGATGCGGCCACCTGGGCTCCAGCTTTGATCTCGGGCGGGTACTGATCACGCGTTGATTTGTCCATGACAAGTTCAAGCGCACCAATCAGACCGACGCCTCGCGCCTCACCGACAATCGGGCTCGTCCCGAATTCGGCGAGCCGCTCCTGGAAATGCGGCGCTACACTTTTGACGTGATCAAGGATGTTACGCTCTTCATAAATCTTTAGCGTCTCAAGCGCCACAGCACAGGAGACTGGATGTCCCCCGTAGGTATATCCCATACCCAGCGCCCCATGTTTCTGGCTCTGTGACTTCAGAACGTCATATATTTTCTCGGAGATCATCAGTGCGGAGATCGGCAGATA
>CEQE01148804.1_pt1 | contig 14200 bp, 15 predicted proteins | sample 356201 | NCBI WGS metagenome assembly CEQE01 (sample SAMEA2619970, study PRJEB7988) | marine metagenome | biome: marine biome (ENVO:00000447); feature: mesopelagic zone (ENVO:00000213) & marine oxygen minimum zone (ENVO:01000065); material: "saline water (ENVO:00002010), including plankton...
TTCTTTAACTCTGCTATCTGTAAACCATGTCTATGGTAAGACACTAGAAAATACTATCATCCTTTCTCAGTCATTACGAGGAGCATAGCGACGTGGTAATCTCGTTAAAAAACAGAGATTAAAATCATCATTTATTCATATTTAAGACTTACTCTCACCAAGCAAGGTAAGTATATCCTGCAATCCGGATTTAACGGCTTGAATAAAATTTGCATATTTTTCGTTTAATTCCTTGTTTACCGGACTGCTCTTACCTCCGCCTGACTTTAACTGCTGACGAGCACCCTCAATGGTGAATTTTTGGGTATAAAGTAAATCTTTAATCTTTAAAACAACATCAATGTCTTTTTGCCGGTAGGTTCTGTTCCCCGCCCTGTTTTTCTGAGGGTGGAGTTGAGAAAATTCAGTCTCCCAGTAGCGAAGGACATACTGTTTTAGATCAGCGATTTTACTTACTTCGCTGATGGAGTAATAAAGTTTCTTTATTTCTGTATCCGTTTTCGCCATAGACTTAAAGTGTTACTTGAGTATAAGGATTATAGAATCGTTAAGCAAGTTATTTTCTAATTTCAGATAGCGGGAGGTTTCTTAATTAAATTTGGAGTGAAATAAATGAAAGTATCATTGTTTTTTTTAAAAATAATCCCCGCCAGGATGGCGAGGATACTTTTTTAATAAACTAAAGAGAAAATTTCTTCAGGTGGTATAAATTCCATTTTAAAGGCATTTGCGACGCCTTTGTGAGTTATCTTCCCTTCATGCACATTCATTGCCTTCAAAAGAGGTTTACTTTCGCACACTGCCCTTTCAAGCCCATCATTAGCTACCTGTTGAATATAAGGTAGAGTTGAATTGGTCAACGCAATGGTAGAAGTAAATGGTACGGCTCCCGGCATATTGGGAACACAATAATGAATGACGCCTTCAATCTCAAAAATGGGGTCCTCGTGACTGGTGGGTCTGCAGGTTTCTACGCATCCACCCTGGTCAACTGCAACATCCACGATGACACTGCCATCCATCATATTTTTCAGCATATCTTTTGTAATGAGCATGGGGGCACGGTCTCCAACGACAAGCACAGCGCCTACAACCAAATCTGTCTTCGGTAATAGTGATAAAATGTTGTGCATATTGCTGTAAATAGTAACGACATTTTTTGGCATCGTATCATCGAGGTATCGTAGGCGGTCAACATTTTTATCCAGCACATAAACCTTTGCACCAAGTCCGGAAGCAATTTTAGCAGCATTTGATCCTACTATACCACCTCCAAGAATCATGACAGTTGCCGGCTCAACACCGGGAACTCCGCCTAAGAGAATCCCTCTTCCTCCCTGGCGTGTTTCAAGGTATTTGGCGCCTTCCTGCACTGCCATTCTGCCTGCGACTTCACTCATGGGTGTTAACAGCGGAAGTGATCCATCCTCCAATTCAACAGTTTCATACGCAAGGCCAGTAGCACCGGTTGAAATAAAATCGTTGGTTAATTCTTCCGATCCGGCAAAATGAAAATAGGTGAACACAATCTGGGATGGTTTCAGCAATTCAAGTTCAGACGGTTTCGGTTCTTTGACTTTTACAATCATTTCTGATTCATTGAAAACATCAGTACTGGACGGTACAATTTCAGCACCCACTTCTTCATACATCTGGTCACTGAAACCGCTTCCCACACCAGCCGATGCTTCAACGATTATTGTATGATTATTTTCAACCAGTTCAAAGACACCCTGCGGCGTTAATGAAACTCTCGATTCATGGGTTAATATCTCCTTTGGAACACCTATAATCATTTTAATATCGAAATATTGATCACTACTTTATGATGCCTTGGACCCTTTTCGTGAAAACCGCTTATTCCTGTCGGTTTTTCCTTTGGGATGCTCACTTTTCTCCTTATCGTACGAAGAATCATCAGGTCTGTCCAGCAATGCTTTACGGCTTAGGTCGATACGTCCCATATCATCTATTTTAATGATTTTAACTTTCACCTTATCACCTATTTTAAGCACATCCCTTACATTCTCAATTCGTCTGTGTTCAATTTTGCTGATATGAAGCAGTCCGTCCTTCCCGGGGAGAATTTCCACGAAAGCGCCGAAATCCTGAATGCGTTTTACCGACCCTTCATAAATTTCACCCACCTCGGGAGTCACCGTAAGCATTTCAACGTGGTGCCTTGCTCTTTCAAGATTTTCTGAAGTGGCGGAGGAAATGGTAACTGTTCCATCGTCCTCCACATCAACATCACATTCGAAATTCTTGATAATTGCTCTGATATTCTTTCCACCGGGACCGATGAGATCGCCGATTCTTTCCGTGTCTATTTTCAACGTAGCAATCTTAGGCGCAAATTCGGAAAGAGTCTCACTCGGAATTGAAATATGCTGGTTCATTGCCTCCAGAATTTGAAGTCTCGCTTCCTTTGCCAGTTGAAGTGTTTTTGAAATCAACTGCTGCGAAATCCCAGATATTTTTAAATCCACCTGGACCGCGGTTATACCTTCATTTGTTCCTGCGACTTTAAAGTCCATATCACCATAATGGTCTTCATCGCCCAATATATCTGTGATCAGCACTTCATTATCACCAGATTTCACCAATCCGATGGATATACCGGCAACAGGGCTTTTTATCTTTACTCCTGCATTCATCAGCGCAAGAGAACCTCCGCAAACCGACGCCATTGAAGATGAGCCGTTTGATTCGAGAATATCCGAAACAACTCTTACGGTATAGGGAAATTCCTCACTAGCAGGCATGACTGCTTTCAGCGCTCGTTCAGCTAAGTTTCCATGTCCGACTTCCCGCCTGCTGATACCCAGAAACCGTTTGGTTTCTCCAACACTGAATGGTGGAAAATTATAATGAAGCATGTACGATTTTTTGAATTCGCCGTCAATGTCATCAACATACTGTTCATCAGATTTGGAACCAAGCGTAACCGTGCATAAACTCTGTGTCTCACCTCTGGAAAACAACGCACTGCCATGCGTTCTTGGGAGTACATCCAACATGACTGAAATAGGCCTGATATCTTTCATACCACGTCCGTCAATTCGAGTGCCATTCTCAAGTATCTGATTCCTTACTTCGACTTTCATCTGATCTTCAATGTATTCTTTGATGAATGAAGATTGCTCGGGATATTCAGTTTCTAATTCCTCAACCACTCCATCAACAAATTCGTATCTGCTGGAACTTCTCTTTTTCTTATCTGAAATGGTTGTGAGGGTATTCAACTTGCCATCAATTTTTTCATTGATTGCATTTATCAGTTCCTGATTTGGTTTTTCCTCTTCAATGCGCCTTTTATCAACCTTGACAGATTGCAGCATTTCCAGCTGAAAATTGCAAATATCCTTGATTGCTTCTTGACCATACTCTATTGCGGTCAGCAGATCCTCTTCAGATATTTCCTTCGCTTCGCCTTCAATCATTATTACAGAATCCTGATTGCCGGATATAATGAGGTCAAGCTGGCTTGATTCAAGTTCTGTGTAAGTTGGATTTAATAGCGTTTTTCCGTCAACGAATCCAAGTCGAACCGTGCTAATGGGACCAGACCACGGTAAATCAGAAAGCATCAACGCCATGGAAGTACCAATACTTCCAAGAATGTCTGCCGGGTTTTCCTGATCCGTGGACAACAAGTTGATAAATACCTGTGTATCGCATTGAAATTCCTTGGGAAACAGCGGACGAATTGCCCTGTCTGTTAATCTTGCTGCGATAATTTCCTTTTCAGCAGGTCGTCCTTCTCTCTTGAAATATCCACCCGGAATTTTTCCGCCGGCGTAAGATTTTTCCCTATATTCAACTGATAGTGGAAAATAGCCGAGCCCTACGGGCGGTTTGGATGACGCATTAACTGCAACAAGAACAACCGTGTCTTCATATCTCACCAGTACCGAACCTGATGACTGCTTTGCTAATAAACCGGTTTCAAAGATTAATTTTTTCCCACCGATTTCTTTTGATATTTTTATATTATTCATTTTTTTGTTCTTTCTTATTTACGTATTCCCAGCTCACTAATGAGCTTTTTATGACCTTCAAAATTATGTCTTTTCATATATTTTAAAAGTTTTCTTCTTCTACTGACCATTGCAATCAATCCCCTTCGGGAGTGATGATCTTTTTTGTGTTTTTCAAAATGATCAGCGAGCGTTTTTATTCTTTTTGTCAACATGGCAATCTGAACTATTTCAGAGCCTGTATCCTTTTCGTGGAGACCAAAAGAATCTTTTATCGCTGCTTTTTCTTCTTTATCAAGTGGCATGTGTTTCCTCCTCTGTGTAAACATTTATTCTGCTTAAACAATATTCCTGATCTTTTTTCAATTGTGAAATCAATTCTTCAGGAGAGTCAAACGTTTTCTCATCCCGAATTCGTTCAAGAAACTGTACTTCAATTGTTTTGTCATATAATTGTTCATCGAAATTTTCAAAAAAATGAATTTCCATTACAAATACTTCTTCACCAAATGTAGGCCTGTATCCCAGATTGCACATTCCGTAAACGCAAAGTTCATTAACAAGTCCACGGGCAAAATATACGCCATTTTTAGGAAGAAGTTGATTAGTGAAAGTGGGAATAAAATTCGCTGTTGGATAGTGTAACTGATGTCCTCTGCCAGAACCGTGTACTACGTCTGCTTTGAATCCATACACCCACCCCAGTTCAAAAGAAGCACGCCGTACATTCCCATCTGCGACCAGGTGGCGAATATGCGTACTGCTGATGATTTCATCTTCATCCTTTATCTCGGTCAAAATATCAACTATATAATTGCCATTTTCAGAATGAGTTTTAAGAAATTCACCGTCGCCTTCCCGGTTGTGCCCAAAACGGTGATCATAGCCAACAATAATTTCATACGGTTTAAAACAAGGGATAACAATGTTGTAAAGAAATTCAGTTGCGCTTATGTTTGAAAATTCAAGATCGAATGGTATAACGCACGTTATATCAATATTTAATATTTCCAGCAATTCCATTTTTTTGTCCACATCAATCAATTGATGGAATCTATCGGGTGTATTATTCATTAATACCTTTTTGGGGTGTGGATCAAAAGTAATCACAACAGATGGAAAATCTAATGCCTGAGCTGTATTTACTACTTTCTTAATGATTTCCTGATGTCCTTTGTGCAGGCCGTCAAATGAACCAATTGTAAGCACTGAATTTTCAACTGGCTGTATTTCATCTATGATTCGATAGATTTCCATTGTTCCTTAAACTCTGATAAATTCAAACATTCGTTTATTTTATAATTCCCAACACTTAAACGAACCAGTTTTATAAGATACCCCACAGTTCCCAGCGCTTCTGAAATATCAGCGCCTAACTGGCGAATATAGGTTCCCCTGGAACATACGACTGTGAATTCTATAACGTTATTTTCGAAAGAAATAAGATCAAGTTTGTATATATGAACTTTTACCGGTTCACGTTCAATTTCAATATTTTTCCGGGCAAGCTTGTATAATCGCACTCCGTTCATCTTTTTTGCTGAAAACATGGGTGGTATTTGTGGAATGACTCCTGTGAAGCTCTTAAATACATCTGCAATTTTCATGTCATCAAATTCCGGAATCTGTTTTTCATTCGTAATTTCACCATCAGAATCTAAGGTATTTGTAGTTTTCCCCAATTGAAGCCATGCGTGATATTCTTTCTGTTCATGGGATACCGATGTCAACTCTTTGGTAGATGGTCCCAGACCTAACACCAAAACGCCTTCAGCAAATGGATCAAGTGTACCGGCATGTCCTACTTTTTTTACACCTGTTTCTTTCCGGACATACTTTACCACATCAAAGGATGTGATTCCTTTCGGTTTATTGACGGCAACAATCATGATGATCCTTTATCAGATTTATGCAGGTTTGAAATAAGTCTGTCAATTTTTTCAGCTTGTTGGTATGTGTCGTCATAGAAAAACCTTAAATCGGGGATTGATTTTGCCCTGATGCTTCTTCCTAGAATTCCTTTTATGAATTTGTTGTTATTCCTGAAAAATTTTTCTGCTGTTTCCTTTGATTCGGATGAATTAATAACACTGAAATAAACTTTTGCACTCTTTAAATCTCGTGCAACTTTTACATGGGAAATAGTCACAAAACCGATTTTTGAAGAATCAACTTCCCTGATGAGAATATCACCTAAAATCCTTTTCAGTTCTTGACCGAACCTGTCGGCTCTTTTGTACGGTTTGATATTCATAAAATCTTAAATAAAATATGCTGGTTCCTTGATGCAAATGAAGATATGTTAAGCTAATGTTCTTTTAACCTCTTTTTCTACAAATGCCTCAATAATATCACCTTCCTCATATTTTTTAAATCCTTCTACTCCAATACCACACTCTTTACCATCAATAACTTCCTTCACATCATCCTGAAAATGTTTAAGAGATGAAACACTTCCTTTGTGTAAAATTTCTCCTTCCCTAGAAACTCTGACTGTATCGCTTTTGTTAATTTTTCCTTCAATAACTTTGCACCCTGCAATATTGCCTAATTTGCCAATATTAAAAACTTGTAATATTTCGGCTTTTCCTGTTATTTCATCTCGATATTCCGGTTCTAACAATCCTTCCAGCGCCAATTTAATTTCATTAATTGCATCGTAGATCACGGTATAATTCCGGATTTCAACCCCTTCTTTTTCTGCCAGTAGTTTTGCATTTGAATTAGCATTAATGTTAAATCCAAGAACAATTGCACCGGAGGCGGATGCCAGTAAGATGTCCGATTCTGAGATTGTCCCAACCCCAGTATGAACAATTTGTACTTTTACTTCATCACTGTCGATTTTTGATAATGAACCCACTAAAGCTTCAATTGAACCTTCCACATCTGTTTTAATGATGAGTGATAATTTCTTTGATAATCCTTCACGTACTTCTTCAGAAATTTTATCCAGCGACTTTGTGGTATGCATTTGCCTGTGAATTTCCCTTTGGACACGTTCCTGTTCAGTCGAAATACGTTTTCCTTCCTTTTCATCGCTAACGACTACTAACCTATCACCGGATTGAGGAGATTTTTCAAATCCAATAATCTGAGCAGGGTCAGATGGATAAGCTTCCTTGATCCTTACATTTCGTTCATTTAGAATTGCCCTTACTTTACCATAACTTGTTCCGCAAATAAATGGATCGCCAACTCTCAAAGTCCCCTTTTGAACGATCATGGTTCCTACAATTCCGTGTCCTTTTTCCATCCTCGATTCGATTATAATTCCTTTGGCTAGTGTCTCCGGATTTGCCTTGAGTTCCAGAATATCTGTTTCGAGAGCTAATAATTCTAATAAACTATCAACCCCATCCCCTGTTTTAGCAGAAACATCCACACATTGATATTTTCCTCCCCAATCCTCAACAAGAATCCCTTGTTCAGATAATTCTGTTTTAACCCTATCCGGATCAGCATCATTTTTATCAATTTTGTTAATGACCACCATCAATGGAACCTCAGCGGCTTTGGCATGATTGATTGCTTCGATTGTCTGTGGTTTTACTCCATCATCAGCAGCAACAATTAGAATAACCACATCTGTAACTTGCGCACCCCTTGCGCGCATTGCGGTAAATGCTTCATGCCCCGGTGTATCGAGAAATGTGATGTTCCGTCCATTATCAAGGGTAACTTCATAAGCGCCAATATGCTGAGTGATTCCTCCAGCTTCTCCTGCTACTACATTACTATTTCGAATATAATCCAATAATGATGTTTTACCGTGGTCAACGTGTCCCATAATTGTGACAACAGGCGCTCTTATGATTGCTTTTTTGATATCTTCTTCAGTATCTTCAAAATCAAAAAAGTCATCAATAGATTCTTCAACCTTTTCTACGCCGAAACCAGCTTCTTCTGCAAGCAGTGTAATTTCATCAATCCCCAAACGCTGGTTCATTGTTGCGGGGATACCAAGAGTCAATAAGTTGGTGATAGTTTTACTGGGGCTAATATCTAGAACCATAGACAATTCCTGGACACTCATAAAATCTTTAATTTTAACAACTTTTCGGGTTCCTTCCGTCTCATCTTCAACAACAACACGTTCTTTTTTATATTTCTTTTTCTTTGATTTGGTATCAAGTGTCGCAATTGTCCTTTTTACGGTACTACGGATGGATTTATCCTTTGAAGATCCTTCAGGCGTTTCAGCCGGTTTTGCAGGTTTTTTTCGTGAAGAATCAATCTTTGTTCCAATTTCAGATAAATCAATTTTTCTTAGTTTAAGGTCTTTTGGTTTTTGCCTTTTAACCGATTTTCCTTCATTCTTTCCATCAGCTTTTTTCTTAAGAATTTCATCTATTTTTGACTTGCCAGAAACCTGGTTCTTTAATCTTTCTTTTTCTAATGCTATTAATTCTTCTCTGGCTTTTTTTTCTAATTTTTCTTCCAGTATTTTTTGCTCAGCAGGCATTATTATTTCAAAAGTACTGGTGTAGGATTCCTTTAATTTTTCTTCGAGTCTTTGGTGATGAATCTTTTTCCTAACTCTTTCTTTTTTATACCGCTCAACCAGTAATCTGTCTTTGTCAAATTCATCAATAATGATCTGATAGGTCTTTGCATCCACTGGGCTCATATGACTTTTTACTTCAATATTTTTCTTTTTCAAAAGACTAATAATTTCCTGATGAGAAATATTGAGTTCTTTTGCTATTTGTACGACTCTTACCATTTTTGTTTTTGTTTCAGCCATTTAAATTTTAAGATTGTTCAGTTTCTACCGTTTCTTCCTTTTTTTTCTCATCTGATTCCAAGGGAGATTCATCATCTACCTCGGTAGTAAGCAAAGTTTCATCGATAATTTCATCGGGTTCAGATCCCTCCTCATCTACCACAGTATTGTTTTGTTCCTCAATAATATCATTGATTCTTGATGAAATTTGAGATAATGTTTTTTCTCCCATACCCTTTATAGCCAACAGTTCTTGTTCAGATTTATCCCGGAAATCGTTCACGGTAATTATGTTCGATTCTCCGAGTAATTTAACCATTCTTGGAGTCAATTCCTGAATATCCGAAAGATTAACATGATCATCTTTTTTACCACCTGAATGGTCCGACTCCTTCACAACATCTATGGTATATCTGGTCACATCTGCAGCCAGTTTCACATTTACATAATTTTTTCCGGCCGCTGAATCAATATCTTCATCATCAAACACAGCTAGGCAGTACTTTTTATCATCATCAATATATAGATTTTTTGGAATGGCAGGAGAAAGAGCTCTTGTGATCAATACTTCCGGTTGGAGACTGTAATTCACTACATCAATTTTTTCACCATTCAATTCCCTTACGATAGATTGAATACGGTTTCCTCTCATTCCAACGCAAGCGCCAACGGGATCAATTCTTCTGTCGGAGGATCTTACAATTATTTTTGAACGCATCCCCGGTGATCTGGAAATAGCGAGTATTTCTACAATGCCATCTTCAATTTCAGGTACTTCCATTTCAAAAAGTTTAAATAAGAATTGATTATCACCCCTGGATACAATGATATCTGGACCTTTTGGAAGCATTTCAACAGACTTGATGACGCATCGGATTGTGTCGCCTCTGCGATATCTTTCACTTTCAATCTGTTCTTCTCGGGGCATTCTCATTTCACTTTGATCAATATAAATGTAAACAAAATCACGCTGTACCTGTCTTACATCCCCAATAACAATTTCACCAACTTTATGATAATAATCTTCAAAAATAGATTTTTTCTCAATGTCGCGTATTCGTTGGGATAAAAATTGCTTTGCAGTAGTTACATGACGGCGGTTAAAGACAGTCGTCGGATCAACCACTTCGATAAAGGAATCATCCATTTTAAGTCCCGGTTCCACCGCTTGTGCGTCTCCTAATTCAATTTCCAGCGATGGATCCATCACACTTTCTACAATAGTCTTTTCTTGATAAATCTCGATTTCCCCTTTATCGATATTAACAATGACATCGCAATTTGATGAATCACCATATTTTTTTTCAACCAGTGCTATAAATAAATCTTCGATAATCGCACCGAGTTCAGTACGATCGATATTTTTTTCTTTCGCTATTTCTGAAAATATTGCAATTAAATCCTTACTTATCAAAAGTGCCTCCTGATATTACTATTTCTAAAATACTAAATTCCATGAAATTAGATTTCCATTTTTAATTAATGAATTAAATCAATACTCTATACTACAAAAAAGTGGGTGTTTTACCCACTCGCAGCGCCAAATCTACTTTATCACCCCTGTTATCGCAAGATAAATTAAGACAGGGATTTCCTATATTTTATGTAGTCATTGAAGACTATTTTTACTCGGTATCGGTAAATTCAATGAATGATTTTAATTCCTTCACTTTATCAGTAACAGCAGAAAATACATTTTTTTCTGTATCGAATTGGTCAAGGATTGCTGCCGCTTCCGAAAAATTATTTGTTTTAATCAACGCTTCGACAGCATATAGTTTAAATTGTCCCTTATAATAATCATCATTGATGATATTTGACGCTTTCAAATAATGTTCAGCGGATATTTGCAAATTTCCCCTGTCTTCTTCAATTTTAGCCATTAAGTCATACCCGGAAGCTTTCAACCTGGGATTTTTACCATTTTGAAAATAAAGTTGAATATTCTCTTCACCCTTCGCAGTATCTTTCACTTCGAAATACGATTTACTCAAATAAAAATACGCCTCAACAGCAGATTGGGTCGAAGGATATTCATCCAGAAGTAATTCAAATTCATTGATTGAATCTTCAAAGTTATTTAACTGAAAACTAATAATTCCCCTTGTTAATAGTTTTTGTGCTTCTTTATTCGCTGATTTACTGATACCTGTAATAATCAATATTCCGGCAATCAGAGCGATACCAATTCCTCCAACAATTTTTACTTTCTTTACATTAGCTTCATAATATTTCTGTGCTTTGTATAGAGACTCTAACATAGCATCATGTTTTATATCCTTTATTGTAATTTTTTTCTTTGGTCTTAACATTATCTACCAACCTCCGTCATTATTTTTAATTATAGCATCAATAATTAAGTGAATTTAAAATTCTTGTACCCCCGACAGGATTCCCCGCCTGCGTGACTGCGTCAGCGGTCGGGCAGGGAACCTGAAGGTAGACATTTTGAACTTCATTATTTTATTAGCCATTTTTATGTACCCCCGACAGGATTCGAACCTGCGACACTCGCCTTAGGAGGGCGATGCTCTAATCCGGCTGAGCTACGGGGGCAAAATTAAAGATCAATGTTTCAACATTCAATCTGAATTATGAATCAATCTCATAAGTTAAATCTCTTGTCATTAATCTATTCACTACGACTACAGGATCTTCATCCATAAACAAAACAGAAAAAATCGCTGAGCATATGGGCATTTCCACATCGTTCTTTTGCATCAATTCATAGACTGATTTTGTTGAATTCACCCCCTCTGCAACCACTTCCATTTTTTCCAAAATGTCTGTTAGTTTATTTCCCCTGCCAATCTCCTCCCCGACGAAACGATTACGGCTGTGACTGCTGAGGCAAGTGGCAATTAAATCACCAATCCCGCTAAGACCAGCAAAAGTTTCCGGGACTGCACCCATTTTGATTCCAAGCCGCTTAATCTCAACAATACCACGAGTGATGAGTGCAGATTTTGTATTGTCCCCAAATCCAATGCCATCGCAGATTCCTGCTGCAATTGCGATAATATTTTTTACGGACCCGCCTAATTCAACACCTAAAATGTCGGTACTGGCATAAACCCTGAATGTTTTGGATGAAAAAGTATCCTGAATGAGTTCAATGGATTGCTGATTGATTCCAGCAGCTACAACAGTAGTAGGTATGTTTTTAACGACTTCTTCCGCATGACTTGGACCTGAAAGGGTAATTATATTATCTAATTTCACATCTCCTTCATCATTAATGATTTCACTCATTCGTTTTAGTGAATCATTCTCAATTCCTTTCGCAAGATTAACAATAATAGTATCCTTAAATTGATTTCTGAATTTTTTACATATTGATTTCATAGCATGGGAAGGGATTCCCAACATTACTATATCAGATTTTGGGATGTTATTTAAATTAGAGGTTAATGCTATGTCAGGATTGAAACGTAAATTTGGAACACTTGGGTGTTTTCCGATTATTTTTAACTGATTAATAAATGCTGTGTTTCGATGCCAACCGGTTATGGAATGCCCCAGACTTGACAAATATTGAGCCATGGTTGCGCCCCATGATCCAATTCCAATTACAGATATAATCCTTTTTTGCATTATGTAAAATTAATATTTTTGATTTAAGAAATCTTAAAGTAAAATTTTAATTATTAATTATTCGTTTCATACTTATTATAACGCTCAAATTAAAATATAAAGCGATTTTTTAATAGTTTGTAATTCAAGCCGGGATGGCGGAACTGGTAGACGCGTTGGTCTCAAAAACCAATAGCCATTTGGCTGTGGGGGTTCGATTCCCCCTCCCGGCACATTGGTCATATTCTCCTTTAAGTCCTTCATTTTTTAATGAATGTATTATAGTAAGTACTTCTTTTAAGTCTCATTATTAATGGAGGAGCAGACTACATTATATTTGTTTTTATTTTAAGTTATTCTTTAGGTGGTAGTTTACAGGAACGATCGATAATTTAGAAGTTTTGAAAAAAATTTAAAATTATTTGTTTTAATTCTTGACAAACACATTTTAACATATTACTTTCAAGCAAGGCTGTAAATGCCTTTCCCGCGAGGTAGGGGTAGTGCTTCTAATTGCTCCGAGGTCTTTTGAAGTCTGCCCCTATTTTCTTATCCACTCCTAATCCACGTTTTCATGCTTTTTAACTGGAAATTTTTTATCATTATAATAGTACATAAAGATATCAGAGTTAAAGGGTTCAAATCTTACTTTAGGGAATAATTCTTTCGGGAAATTATCTTTTAATCTCACTTCATCTATTTTGTTCAAGTAAAATATAAAAGATATTTCTTCAGTAGATAATTTTTTATCATTATTATCATATTTTGTTTCAAACCATTGCCAGATAAAATCACTATTTTCTGCCCACTGGAATATTGAAAGAATGATTTCTTTTTGACTGGACCAAAGACTCAATTTGGCTACCAATGTTGTATCCCTCAAATTTAGTAACTCTAAATTTATTTCATTCATATCCACCCTCCTTATAGAATTATATAGTGAAAAAAACGATAATTATAATAGAAATATCTATATAATACATTCAACATTTTCTGTTGAAAATAATGAATAAGTTATTTTTTTCCTTTCTTAGGTGGTACCCTTTCAATCAAATCGTCAATATCTTTTTGTGCGGTTGTCAATCTCTGATCAATGTCACTGACTTGCCTGGAAGTAAGTCTCTTAAATGAATTAAATCGTTCTGTTTGATCTTCAATATCTTTTCTCACCTTTCTGAAATTATTTTCCGACTCACGTGAATGGTCATCCAGGTTTAATTGGACCATCTCGATATTTCTTGATAATGAATCCGCTACCGATTCTATATAATCAGTATTAGCAATAATGTCTTTCTGGGCTTTTCGCACGTGTTTTCCTCGTCCGATGAATTGAAGGTTCAATGTCCTAAGATCTTCCCTGAATTCATTATTTACTTCATTCACGTGCTTTAATTGCTCCTGTTCTATTTCATTCAATCTTGCAAACATTCTGTCTGTTGTCATCTTAAAATAAACTGCTGCCGCAACCCAGCCAACAACGATAAGTATTAATATTTTATCCCTTGTTTCCATTATTGATCCTCTTTCACTTTTTCAATTTCTAATAATTTCCGCTCCCAAGGAGTCAAATCCTCCTTATCTCCAGAATCTTTTTGTTCTTCTTTTTCTCGAATTAAACCTGATTTGATTTTCTTGAGCATTTCTTCTTTTTCCATTTCAGTCTCAATTAACCTCTCAACAAATCCTTTAATTTCATTATTATATTTCTCAATCGTATCGTTGAGTCTTGAAAATAATTCCTCAAGCAAAAGTGTTCCGTATTCTTGATTGACATTAGTTAGCAAATCATCCAGTTTTTCACTGAAGTATGTTTTTCGACTTTCAGGATTTTTAAAATCTAAAGACATATTATTGTTATCACTTAGTTAAAAAAAAGGTGATTAGTTAAAAACGGACCAAAGTGAATTTTGACCAATTTATG
>CEQE01086552.1_pt1 | contig 14195 bp, 12 predicted proteins | sample 356201 | NCBI WGS metagenome assembly CEQE01 (sample SAMEA2619970, study PRJEB7988) | marine metagenome | biome: marine biome (ENVO:00000447); feature: mesopelagic zone (ENVO:00000213) & marine oxygen minimum zone (ENVO:01000065); material: "saline water (ENVO:00002010), including plankton...
TCATTTCATTCTTTTGTTTTTCCGTTGATCTGTTTTCAAAAAGCGAATTCTTATCAACAAATCCATCACATGCATCTGATCATTTAATGAAACATGTTCCAGTATTGATGAACCAATTGCTGATGGAAGCCGTTTTTTCATCTCATCAGCATCTCAATTTTTAGCTTTTTCATTGAATAGGCCTGTCAATTGTCACCTCCATCATGGGAAATTTATTTCTTTACGAACCCGAAGTGCCAGTGAAATTCGGTACATTTTAATTTTTGAAATCAATCTGTTATCCCCCCAAATTCTCCGGGATCACTCCATTGATTACATATTAAACATCTTTCTGGCCATGGTAATTCTGTTGTCCATTTGATCATCTTCAAGATCTTTAGCGGCTTCTGCTAAAAATTTGGGAATATTGATGTCCTGAGGACATTTTTTCAGACATTCTTCGCATTGAACACAGTCGGATCCAAAAACCGGTGTCGTTTTACCGGACAACATGCCACTGCATTGGAGGGCATAAATAAATTTGGATTCTTCTTCGTTTTTATAGAGATGGAATTTATTCAAACTTTTAAATATGGCAGGGATATCCACCCCTTCCGGACACGGTTTACAATATTCACATCCAGTACAGTCCACCTTCATCAACCGCTTAAAAGTATCTGAGGCCTCTTTAATCAAATCATGTTCTTCTTTTGTTAAAGCGTTTGGCAAACCATTCCCGGCTATCCTGATATTTTCTTCTACGTGAGCTTCTACATTCATACCCGAAAGAACCGTAGTAACTTCAGAATGATCCATAACCCATCGCAAAGCCCATTCCGCCGGTGTTCTTTTCTCAGAAGCCTTTTCCCAGATCCCAGCCACATCCGGAGGGGGTTCAGGCAGTCCCAGACTGCCTCCTCTCAAAGGTTCCATGATTATAATACCAAGACCCTTGGATGCGGCATATTTAAGCCCTCGTGTTCCGGCCTGATAAACCTCGTCCAGATAATTATACTGGATCTGGCAAAACTCCCAGGGATATGCATCAACAATCTGTTCAAAATCATCTACCATGCCGTGGAATGAAAAACCTGCATATCTGATTTTCCCGCTTTGCTTTGCCTTATCTACGAATTCGAGTATATCATTTGCCATCATCTTATCCCAGATGGGTCCTGCCAGGTTATGGATGAGATAAAAATCGATATGATCAGTTTGGAGCATTTTGAGCTGTTCATTTAAGAAATAATCCATATGCTTACGACTATTAACCATCCAGGATGGCAGTTTTGTGGCGATGTTTACTTTTCTTCGATATCCATCCTCAAGTGCTTTACCAAGTAGAGGTTCACTTTTGCCGCCATGGTAAGGCCAGGCCGTATCAAAATAGTTTACCCCGTGGTCTGCAGCATATCGGATCTGTTTGATGGCCCTGGGTTCATTAATGGTATAATTCGGGTTAACTGGCAGTCGCATACAGCCAAATCCGAGTACAGAGAGCTTTTCATCAATTTTTGGCATGGTTCGGTATAGCATTCTTCTCTCCTGGGTCTTGTATATTAAATCACTCGGCATCTTAGATTATGAAAGATAGTTTCAAAATCGCCGTCATGTGATGTTTTTATCTTTGCAATCTGATTTTTCACAAAATCATAGTGGCGTCGGTTTTTTTAGTCATCCAGCTGTCTGCCACGGCTAAAATTGATCTGATCTGTATTTATTTAATCCCAAAAACCGATCCATGATACCCTGCAGTCTGTCCTTATTTTCCGGCAACCGGCCTCGGATCTCTAACAGCAGGTCCACGCCATGATGATTGGTATAGTGTATAGATAATCCTTTAATTTTTTTTTTAAGAATAGGATTGAAGATTGGAAAACACATGAACACACCTATCTTGCTTGCCCTTGTAACTCTTGTGACGTTGGGCAAAGGATAAAGGATAAGAACTCGCTTTTTGAGATCGGGCAGATTGAAATTTTGTCATTGTGTATGGAAATCGTGCAAACCGCAGCATATTAAAACCCATCGTTTGCGATGTCAATTGAGACTCAGGTACCTACGGAGAGGCTATCAGTACAATGATCGATCAGGGAGAGGGTCCCTGTAATGCGCTCGTTTTCCCGTGCTCTATTAAGCTTTTCCCAAAAATCAGACATAGGCAATCAAAGCATCAATGATTCTCGAACTTGCTGCCATTAAAGGCTTTCAGTTTAGTATCAGTGGGTCTCATAAAATAGAGAATTTATATTGATTTTTCAAGATGTTGTGCCTTTTTCTTCAATAGATACTTTAATTAAGATTGTAATGCTAACTGCTTCCTTAATTATAGATAGAAGAAACATCCATGACACCGCAGCAGGGACTGCTCAGCTGGTAGATCAAAAAAGAACCCAAGTTTCGATTGAGAGAGGAATATGCATCTTACAATGTTAGTTGAGAATTATTTTTACGTGATGTCAAGAGTTAATTATGGAGCGTGCCAATTAAATGTATAATGCATATCTTATTTTTGGATGATTTGAGAAAGTGTGGGGATTAAGGAAAATATGACGTTTAAGAATGGAGCGGAAAGAAAGATGGGATGTTGGTGATTTTAAAAAAAACCACTATATATTGATTTTTTTCTTGACAAGCAACAATATGTTGATATAAAATAAAAACAATTGAAATTTTTTGGACCGAAGGGTGGCAGAACTGATAAGGAGCGCGCGGTCGTTAATTACAAATCACTGCCGCCTATGTTTAAGAAAGGTCAGAGATTCGCTATCGTGTATCTGGCCAAACATTCACCCTAACTTTGCAGCCCCGGCTTACCTCCGGTCGGGGCTGCGCTCTTTTGTAGTCGAAATGAAGTGAAAGTTAGGGATAATCAGAAATGTGTTGAGTATTATTGTCAAAAATGTGTTAAAATGTTTCGTGATGTTGAAGCCCGTGCACGACGTGATGAAGGCCCAGAAACAACTAATGTCTGCGGGGATCTCTATCAACGTTGTGGCAACGCCTCGGGAGATCTCGCATAACTGCGGAGTTGTGGTACAGTTCGCTTGCGAATGCATCTATCGAATAGAGACGATTATATGCTGCGAGGACTACGGGAATTTCAGGCTGTTTCGTAAAAGCGTGCCAGGTGTGGAAGAGATCATCGCGGCTGAATACTGAAATCGCAGATTAGCCCGAATTATCCATTCGAGGTCGGTTATCTTTTTGCCCAGTGACCGTGGGGAGAACAAACTCGAGGGGCATTTGCGATTGATGCGCCAGTTTTTGTAATGGATCAAGGTTCTGTTTTTGGTCCTAGCGTTTACGATGAATGCCGTGTTGCGTCTCGGCAATGGCCTGTTCACACTGCTTTTTCCAGAGATAGGAAACCCCCAAGACAAAACAGCCCGCGGACAGACCATCATCCAGGGCCACGGCTCGTTGAGCCAGGTTATTAAAAAAAAATGTGAACAACAAGGGAAAATGTTAGATAAACAGGCTATTTAAAGACTGATATAAAGCGAGTTGGGTAATGCCGGCTTTTTTTATGACCGGTTTTTAATAATTTTTTACTGAAAACGTGTCGAGGCAGGGTCAGAAGAAAAGAAGAAGGGAGTATGATCCGACAATTTATTCTCGCCGGCCTTGTGGGTGCTGCTGTTTTTTTCAAGTTCTTCTAGCACAAACTGATTGAAATTTTCGGGTCCGCTGATACAATGAACTTATCGGTAAACAGGCCAGCGATGTAGTGACAAAGGAAAATAATTTTTGCCGTATTTTTTTTGTAAACAGGGAGAAAATTTATGATCCAAGTTGAAAATTTGACAAAATACTACCATGACTTCCGTGCTGTAGATCAGATCAGCTTCGATGTTAAAAAGGGTGAAATTTTAGGACTGCTGGGCCCCAACGGTGCAGGAAAGACCACAACCCTTCGGATGTTGACCGGTTACTTTCTTCCCTCATCGGGTACCATCCGTGTAAAAAATTATTCCATCGGCGACAATTTGCTGACGGTCAAAAACCTGATGGGGTATCTGCCTGAATCCGCACCCCTCTATCGCAACATGCTGATCTACGATTATCTCGACTATGTTGCCAAGATCAGGGGACTGACACGGGATGAAAGATTGGCCCGAATCCGGCATTTGGCTGATCTGTGTGGATTGAAGGAAATTATGCACAAACCGATCGATGAACTCTCACGGGGTTTAAAGCAACGGGTGGGTTTAGCCCATGCAATGATGAACGATCCTGAAATTCTTATACTTGATGAACCGACCTCAGGGCTCGATCCGAACCAGATTGCTGAAATTCGGACGATCATCCGGCATATCGGAAAAGAAAAAACCGTCATTCTTTCCACCCACATCCTCAGCGAGGTTGAGGTGACTTGTGACCGCGTGGTGATTCTCAATAGGGGGAAAATTGTTGCAGACGACCATACGGAAAACCTTATAAAATGGGCCGGTCGGGATCATTTCATCTATCTTTCTCTTTTAAAAGCAGCGTTTCCTGAGGTTGAAAAGGAGTTGACTGAAATTGACGGCATTACGGCCATAAAACATCTGGACGAAACAGAAGACGATATGCTCAAGTTACGTCTAACCTGCAAGGCGACCATGGACATCAGGGAAAATATTTATCAAACGATCAAGAAATCCGCCTGGATACTGATGGAATTTTATAGGGAAACCCAAAATCTTGAAACCATCTTCCGGGAATTGACCGAGGAGAACTGACATGAGCCAAATTGTACATATATTCAGCAAAGAATTAAAAGATTATTTTATCTCCCCCATTGCTTATATTGTCATATCTGTTTTTCTTCTGGTGACCGGGTGGTTCTTCTTTTCAACCTTCTTTCTCTTTGATCAGGCCGATTTGAGAAGTTTCTTTAACCTTTTACCGATTACCTTTTCATTTGTCATCCCTGCGGTTACCATGAGACTCTTTGCCGAAGAATTGAATGTGGGATCTTATGAAACCCTTTTCACCCTGCCGGTAACACTGCTAGATATAGTGATCGGAAAATTTCTGGCCGGTGTTGCATTTGTTATCGCCATGCTTTTGCCGACACTTTTCTATCCCATTTTTGTGACCTTTTTCGGGGAACTCGACTGGGGGCCGGTTTTCGGGGGGTATGTCGGCGCAGTATTTCTCGGTGCCGCATTTTCCGCCATCGGGTTGTTCGCCTCGGCTTTGACACGGAATCAGATCATCGCCTTCATTGTTGGGATGACGATCTGCTTTTCCCTGACAGTGATCGATAAGATGCTCTTTTTCTTTCCCAGGGTTTTACTGGGTGTGATAACCTATCTGGGGATCGATCTGCATTTTCAGAACATTTCAAAAGGGGTGGTAGACTCACGGGACATTGTCTATTTCCTGAGTATTATTTTTATTGGGTTATACGCGGCACACCTGGCCATGGAGAAGAAGGAATAAGGAGAGGGACATGGACATGAAAAACAGATTTGGAAAACATATTAAACTTTTTATCTACCTGATAATTATCGTATTGATCAATGTGATGGGGGTTACCCTTTTTTGCAGATTCGATTTAACATCAAACAAGATATATTCTCTTTCCCAAGCCAGTAAAAAGGTGGTCTCGACACTTTCGGAACCATTAACTATCAACGTCTTTTTTACCCGGAACCTCCCACCACCGCATAACCAAACGGAACGGTATTTACGCGATCTCCTCGAAGAATACGCGATCCGTGCAAATAAATATTTTAACTACCGGTTTTATGATGTCAGTTTCGAAGGGGAGGCCGGTGAACGTGGTGCCATGGAAAATCAAAAACTGGCGAAAAGCTATGGCATTTATCCGGTTCAGATTCAGGCTGTCGAACAGGATGAGGTCAAATTCAAAAGAGCTTACATGGGGATGGTATTGATACACGGTGATATCGTCGAGCGGATTTACACCATCACCTCGGCTGATGGGTTGGAATACAAACTGACCACAACCATTCAGAAGCTGAACAACAAGATCAGTGCACTATTGAGCTTGAAAGACAAAATTCGGATCACACTCTTTCTTTCTTCCTCATTAAAACAGGTCGCCCAATATATGGGGCTGAAGGAACTCTCTGAATACCCAACAAAAGTAGAAGAAATCATAGCTTCCCTGAACAATAAGTCCTATGGAAAACTTGAGTATATCTATGAGGATCCTTCCAACGACAAGGATATGGAAAGCCTGCAAAAGCGTTATAACATCATGAACCTCAAATGGCCCTCCCTTTTGCGTGGTGAGATTAAAGCGGGAAAGGGTGTTATCGGTCTGATGATGGAACACAAGGAGAAAGTCCTGGAAATACCGATCTTACGTGTTCTCCGTCTCCCGCTCCTCGGTACACAGTACGATCTGATGGACCTCAATAAGATCGAGGAAACAATAAACGACAACCTGGCAACACTTATCAATATCAACGAAGATATTGGGTATTTAGCGGATCACGGTACACTGGCTGTATCGGGTGTTTCACCCATGGGCCGGCAAAATCAGAATTCGCTTTCGAGTTTTGTTGCACTTGTTTCGCAAAATTATACCCTTAAGCATGTGAATCTCAAAAACGGCTCGATCCCCGACAATCTCAATTCCCTGGTTATTGTAAGACCGACTGAAAAATTTTCGGAATATGCACTTTTTCAAATTGATCAGGCATTGATGCGCGGTACGCCGCTGGCCCTATTTTTAGATGCTTTTAATGAAGTCATGCCGCAGAATCAACGAGCGATGGGATTAAACCAGGGACCGAACTATATTCCGATCGATACCGGCCTTGAAAAGTTGTTGGCCCATTATGGTGTACGAATGAAAAAATCGTTTGTGCTGGATGAAAATTCCTATAGACAAAGGGTCTCCCGCCAATTTGGCGGCGGAGAACAACCGATTTATTTTGCCCCTGTCATCAAAAACAAAAATATCAACAAAGATCTGGATTTTATGAAACGGATCAAGAGGCTGGTTGCCCTGAAAATATCACCGCTTGAGCTGGATAAAAAGCGTATCGACGAGAGCCGGCTCAGGGCGTATCAGCTGTTTTCTTCTTCGGTTAAGTCTTGGGAAATGAGTGGTGAAATTATGCTCAACCCCATGTCTATCACCCCGCCGGCGTCTGAGAATGAAAAGAGCAGCATGCCCCTTGCCTATCTTCTTGAGGGAAAGTTTCCGAGTTATTTTGCCGGGAAACCGATTCCGGAAAAGACATCGGAAAATACGGATTTAAAAACAGAGGATGAAAAAGATACCGAACAAATCAAATCGGTTAAAAAACCGCTGATCGATTTATCTAAAATCGAGGGCAAAGGAGGCTTTTTATCAAAAGGGAAGCCGAGTAAAATATTTCTGGTCGGATCATCGGAGATGCTCAAAGATAGTCTTCTCGACCCGGAGGGGAAGGGCTCAAATGCCGTATTCATCATGAACATTTTAGATGTATTGAACCATCGAGAGGATATAGCGGCCATGCGGAGTAAAGAACAGCTTTTTAATCCTTTGTATGAAACCAAAGGTTACGCTAAAACATTTACCAAAACCTTTAATGTCGCCGGACTTCCGGTGCTGGTGGTCCTTTTCGGCTTATTCGTGTGGTTGCGGCGGCATTCCAGAAAAAAACAGATTCAAATGATATTTCAGAAATCAAGATAAAGAGAGGACGTCATGAAGTTGAAAAAAGAATATCCTATCCTTGTCGCTGTCGTGATTGCCCTGATACTCTATCTGGTATTGCGGAGTACCAACCGAATCCACTATCAACTCCCTGATGTCCCTCAAGCTGACAGCAAGCAGATTACCAAACTGGAGATCACCCGGTCTGGAAAATTGATACTGTTGAATAAAAAAGACAACAATTGGTTTGTTGGACCGGACAACTTTCCGGCCGATTCAAACAAAGTGAAAAGTATGCTGGAAATCGTTGAGAAGCTCATACTGACGACGCTGGTATCAGAGTCAAAAAATTATTTTCGTTATGACTTGAGCGGAGATAAAAAGATCGTCGTCAAGGCTTGGGCCGGAAATCGGCTGGACCGGGAATTTGAAATCGGTAAAGCGGCAACAACATATCGGCATACCCACGTGAAGCTATCAGCAGACCCGAACGTATATCATGCCCAGGGCGAATTCAGACGTCGGTTTGATCAAAGCATTGATGACTTGCGTGATCCGTCGGTTTTATCTTTCGATCAGGATGATATCAGGGAGATTCATATCACAGAAGGCAAAAACCTTGTCGTGGTGATTCAAAAGGATTTCAAAGAAACAGTGGATGAAAAAACCGATCCAAATACCAAGCCCGATCAAAAGACAAAGACGGAAAAAGTCTGGGAAACCTCGGATGGTAAGAGAGTGGATATGTCAAAATTAATGCATCTTCTTTCGACGCTATCCAGACTAAAATGCGAAAAGTTCATCCCTAACAATAAAAAGACAAAATTCAAAGATCCGATATATGAGATTCAGCTAAAGGGAACAAAAAATTATTCCATCTCCGTGTTTGCAAAAGAGGAAAAAGAAGAAAAAATCTCCCCGGCAGTCTCTTCAGAAAATGATTATCCGTTTTATTTGACTGATCGCCAAGTGGATGATTTAAAGGCCACAAGCAAAAAAATGTTGGAACCGGAAAGCGGAAAATAGTTTTTTTTAAGCAGCAGAAAAGGTATAGAAATGGAAAAATTACTGAAGAGGGGAACGAAATTTAGCGCCGGAATAGACGTTTTTGTCTGACTGAAAAATCAAAACCGTAGCGGCTGTTTTTTCGGTAAAAAGGACAAGCATCGATCCGAAATCCAAAGGGGTTAGTGACACTTCAAGGTTTGTCTTTGGATCGATCGCCGTTTCCTGTTCGAAGATATGATAAAGCTGTCCGGACCTGATACCTTCTTCAACCCCCTTATCAATGGAAGCAATGCTATGGGCGCCGAAGTTAACCTCATGCTCTTCAGAGACAATGATCTTTCCATAGAGGCCTTTCATGCTGTCAGTGAGGGGAATTTTGGATGGACGTTTTGCAAAAGTTACGACAAGATTATAGATTTCAACGGCCCTGGAAGATTGGATCATCCGGGCCAGGACAAAACTGGGATTGCTTTCGATAACCTCGACAATCCCGGTCAGAGATAATGCCGGCTCCTAAAATTCCCGCCCTTCTTTTTATCCCTTGAGGATTTCAGGGTTCGAAAAACCGTATATTTTTCACCGGTCGACAAGGAACCGTCCTCCGCCTGCCAGATAAAAACACGATCCTCCTGGCTGATGATTTTTTTATTATCTTCCACTTTGAAGATGGAGCCCCATGGTTTTAAAGGGACTTGCCGGACGAATCCGACTGCATCAGTACCCGGATAATAATAGGCCTCTTTCTTTTTCCGGGAATACTTTTTCCCACATCTCTTTTATGGACAGGCTTTTTTCTCCGATATGATGAAAGAGACGAATGCATTCGCCCGGTCGGATCTGATAGGGATTTTTAATCTGTTTGTTTTCACTCCACAAATCAGGCCAGAGCAATGCTGACCCCAAAAAAGCGATCTGATATTTTCCAAAGCGTATCCCTTTTTTCAGCGGTGTAGTAAAAGCCCGACTCGTATTTGACAACCGATTGGCTTTCATCTGCAGGCGTTAAAAAATGCAAAAGAATTACCGCGAAAATGATAGCGACGCTTAAACATACCCTATAAATTGTCTTGTCATTCATTGATTGCTCCGACTTAGGATATTTAAAAAAATTTATAAACCCCCATGACTGCTTTCTTGAAACCCAGGTTAACCTGCAGGCCATCGATTTGGCAAGATTTTCGGGTTTGCAACTAAAAAAAGCCCCCATCAACAAAGATGGAGGCCTTTTTGTAAAGTTACGGAAACAAGGAGCAATTACATCATGCCGCCCATTCCGCCCATACCACCCATTCCACCTCCGCCGCCGCCTGGTGGCATCATCGGTGGTTCAGGTTTTGGTTCAGGCTTTTCAGCAATCATCGCCTCTGTGGTCAACATCAGTGAAGCCACACTCCCTGCATTTTGGAGCGCAAAACGGACAACCTTGGTCGGGTCGATAACGCCCGCTTTCATCAGATCTTCATAGACGTTTGTTTCTGCATTGTAACCAAATGCACCCTTGCTGTTGATGACCTTATCGATCACGACCGCCCCTTCAAGACCGGCGTTTTTTACGATCTGGCGAATCGGTTCCTCGATGGCACGTTTAACAACTCTTACGCCCAGTTTTTGATCCGCTTTGATTTTGATCTTATCCAAAGCATCGAGGCAGCGCACAAGGGCCACACCGCCGCCGGGTACGATACCCTCTTCAACAGCTGCACGCGTTGCATTGAGCGCATCCTCGACCCGGGCCTTTTTTTCTTTCATCTCTGTTTCGGTTGCAGCGCCCACGTTGATCACCGCAACACCGCCGATCAGTTTCGCTAGCCGTTCCTGGAGTTTTTCACGATCGTAATCAGATGTGGTTTCATCTATTTGAGCCCGAATCTGTTTCACACGACCTTCCAAGCCGCTTCGCGAGCCGGCGCCATCGACGATTGTCGTGTTATCTTTGTCGATGGTGATCCGTTTGGCATTTCCAAGATCTGAAATAGAAAGATTTTCCAACTTGATACCCAAATCCTCGGATACAACCTGTCCGCCGGTTAGAATTCCGATATCCTCAAGCATGGCCTTTCTTCGATCGCCAAATCCGGGGGCCTTTACAGCGGCAATCTGCAATGTGCCCCTCAGTTTATTTACAACCAGGGTGGCCAGCGCTTCACCTTCCACATCTTCCGCAATGATGACAAGGGGCTTGGCCATTTTGGCAACCTGCTCGAGTAGCGGCAGGAGGTCCTTCATGTTGCTGATTTTTTTCTCGTTGATCAGAATATACGGATTCTCGACCGAGGCAACCATTTTCTCGGAATCGGTTACAAAATATGGTGAAAGGTATCCACGGTCAAATTGCATCCCTTCGACTACCTCTAAAGTTGTTTCCATGCTCTTGGCTTCCTCAACGGTGATAACACCCTCTTTTCCGACTTTGTTCATCGCTTCTGCAATGATATTGCCGATGGTTTCATCGTTGTTAGCAGAGATGGTGCCGACCTGGGCGATCTCACGCTGATCTTTGGTCGGTTTGCTCATGGCGCGAAGTTCTCTAACAGTGACTTCTATCGCTTTTTCAATACCGCGTTTAATAGCCATTGGATTATTCCCGGCGGCAACAAGCTTCTGTCCCTCTTCATATATCGACCTTGCCAGTACGGTCGCGGTGGTGGTACCGTCACCGGCCATATCGCTTGTTTTGCTGGCGACCTCTTTTACCATCTGCGCGCCCATGTTCTCAAACTTGTCTTCCAATTCAATCTCTTTAGCCACGGTTACGCCATCTTTTGAAACCGTAGGCGATCCCCACGATTTATCAAGAACAACATTTCTTCCTTTGGGGCCAAGGGTTACAACCACCGCATCAGCAAGTGTTTTGATCCCCGTCAACATCGCTTCACGGGCTTTCATATCGTATTTTATCACTTTACCAGCCATCTTGACTATCCTCCATTTTTTCTTTTGTTTGGGTCTTATTCTATAATACCGAGAACATCTTCTTCGCGCATGATCAGATATTCTTCACCTTCAACTTGGACTTCCGTACCCGAATACTTTCCGAATAAAATTCGATCCCCTTTTTTGATCTCCAGAGGGACCCTTTTGCCATCATCTCCCAGTTTTCCGTTACCCACGAAAATCACTTTTCCTTCTGCCGGCTTTTCCTTGGCAGTGTCCGGGATGATGATACCGCCTTTTGTTGTTGTTTCCTCTTCAACCCGCAAAACCAAAATTCGGTCCTGTAATGGTCTAAGTTTCATGGTACAATTTCTCCTTTTCTTAATCGTAAGTATTTTAAAATTTCAATGTTGATGATTGATGATATACTTTGTTGAACTTGTTTCTATCCCCTTGATTTATAGAAACCTGTCGCCACCTCCTTTCACATAGAACGATGATCATATATTATGTCTAACAGTTAGAAAAGATTCAGTTTATAAAACCGAAAAACACTATTTTGAATAATAATCACACATTTTGATTTGTAAAGAGTGGTAAAAGGAAATTTTTCAAATCACCAGACACAACATCCCTATGCACCTTATCCCGCAGAAACGAAGGCCGTATAACAAAATAGTACGCCCACTAAAGATCCGAATTGGTTTGAGTCCTTGACGGGGGGAAATCAATAAAAAATGGAATTAACTATTTCGGCGTCTTATCGGTTGTCTTTTTGGATTTATCCGGTTGGTTGGTTGTGGTTTTCTCAGTCGATTTTGAGGGCGGGGAGGGTTTCTTAGATTTATTGGCATAATCCGTTACATACCATCCTGTCCCTTTGAGATGAAAGCTGCTGTTGGAGATGAGCTTTTGAACCTTTCCTGAACAGTATCGGCATTTTTTAAGTGGCTTGTCGGAAAATTTTTGCAACACTTCTTCAACGTCACCGCACGCTGTACATTGGTACTCATAGATCGGCATGATATAAAAAGACCTCCTACTTAAAATAATTTCGCCGCCAACGCGTTGTCAGACGGGTAATTCTAAGGATATATATAGCAATGATTCCTCTGTTGTCAAGCCCGAAGATCGAGACAGTCTCTGTGTTCATCCAAGGGGGCTAACCATTCATCAAAAAAAATGAACACATCTTTTATATCGGAAATCTGGACATTGCTCAGAATTTCATGGGTAATTTTATGCACCCGCCGTTCCTCGGTTTTCTTTTCTCCCGCCGACGCTTCAAATTGCTGAAAAAATTTACTGAAACGGATAATATGAATTAATTCATGTGTAACAATATAAAGGATAAAGGGGAAAAGTTGAACTTGAGGGGATTGTTCCATCGCTAAAAGAATAGAGTGATCCTGAAGACATATTTTATAAAAATCGTATGTCGATGTACCCAGTGTGGTGTTGTCCCTTTGCCCTTTGTATCGGATAATCTGGGCAAAAGGGCCATGAATGATTTCGTTGCGATCAAGATCGGTTAAAATTTTGACATCATATTTGCGGCCAAGCCACTGACTTGCAGACATTTTGTAGAAGTTGCTAACAAGTTCTTCTGCCATGGCCACCGCACTGTTGGTGGTTTTGATCTGTACGGCATTGAATTTTTTCAGGTTTTTCATTGTGCTTCAAATCGATTCGATAGTAGGATTCGGATGCCGTCTTATTTCCGACTAATCCAGGTTAATAAAACAAAGCGTTCAAAAAAATATGGACAAACCGTGACAGCTGGGATAATATGTAACATTCATTGAATAAAATAAAAGCGATAGGAGGTGATCTGTTGGGTACTGTTGTTAAGAAGCGAAGAAAAAAAATGCGAAAGCATAAACATAGAAAACTGTTGGCCCGTACACGACATCAAAGAAGGAAGTCCAAATAACGCTCAAAAAATTGTGGATGGAAAAAAGTGCCAGGCTCACTGAAATGATCCGACGCTTTTTTTATTTTGCCTGCTCAGAATATCCTTCTAAATATTTCAGAAATTCCGATTTTGTTGAAAGAACAAGAGAGCTGTTTTTGTCTAACGCCGTACCGTAAATTTCAAGTGTCCGGGTAAATGAATAGAATTCAGGATCTTTTCCATATGCTTCAGCATATATTTTCGTTGCTTTAGCATCGGCTTTTCCTTTGATTTCCTGGGCTGTTCTGTAAGCTTCCGAAGTGATTTTTTTCAAATCCCGCTCTTTTTCCCCCAGAATCTTACGGGCCTCTCCCATTCCCTCTGATCGAAATTTTTCTGCAATCTGTTTTCGCTCGGCAACCATCCGGCCATACACCGATTTTCTGACCTGTTCCACATAGTTAATCCGTTTGATCTTCACATCGACCAGTGCAATGCCAAAGGCGACCAGCTTGGGCGCTGCTTGTTTCAGTATCCCCTTGGAGATCTTTTCCCTGCCCGTCGTTATGTTAAATTGTGAGAGCTGCTCCTTTTGCATATTCTCAAGCCCGATTTCAAAGGTGTCCAGCTCCCGGTTGCTCTTTCGGACCGTTTCAATAAGCCGGTAGGATGTAATAAAATTTCTCACAGCCGGATCGATGATATCATCAAGCCTCCCCAGTGCGCTGACCGTATTGTTTACAGTCTGAAAAAACTTTACCGGGTCCACGATCTTCCACCGCGCAAAGGTATCCACCCAGATATAGGTTTTCTCCAAAGTGGGGATCTGGC